>TARA_R110002020_G_scaffold87691_2_pt1 | contig 13336 bp, 14 predicted proteins | sample TARA_R110002020 | Tara Oceans TARA_R110002020 (sample SAMEA4396489) | marine metagenome | biome: Westerlies Biome; feature: [MES] marine water layer (ENVO:01000295) within the mesopelagic zone...; material: water (ENVO:00002006), including particulate matter (ENVO:01000060) such... | reverse complement strand
TCGGTTATCAAGTACAGCAAACCCTACTTCAGCCCAGCCGTAGAAGCCAGCTCTCTGATGGCGATGAAGAGCGTCGTCTTCAAAGATCTGAACGTCTTGCTTGATAGGCATGATGAAGCTGTCATTAGCTGTTCTATCAATACCTACAACAAGTTCTGGATCAGTACCATTCAACGAAGCAGCCAATTGGTTGCTGAAGAATTTCTGGTACTCTTGGTTTTCACCCATTTCATCCATGTCGTGCAGATTTACACCAAAAATGCGAGTGATAGCAGAGGCGTCGTCGCCTGCTTGGTAAATCTCTCGTCGCGTGGTTTCATCAACTTGGTCTACACCCCAGTTACGGATATCTTCCAGAGCTTCTGGAGATAGGTATAGGTCAGTCAGTTTACCACGGCTCAAGGAACCACTGTTACCACCTGCGTTACGACGCATAACGGTTTTCATCAAAGAGATTAATCTCTTCGTGAATTGTCCATCAGCTGCGTCACCATCGTAAACCAAGATATTTCTATCAACGCCAGCGGCAAGCAATGTGTGCCATCCGTCGTCGTTCATCTTCTTTACGAATCCTGCTTCGAGAACTTGCATTGCGCGACCCACTACATCCCAACGGGCTTCGCGAGCGTATCGAAGTAGGTAATCAATCGAGGATGCAACCGTATAGGTTGGAACCATGACGTAATCACCTTCAACGGCACGTTCAGGAATACGGCCATGGCCGGGATTCGTGTAAGCAACATGCTCGTTCTCAGTTCCGGGAGCCAAAAGATCAAGTGGGAATTCCACTGATGTTCCGGGTTCCATCGAAAGTCTTTCAAAAATGCCATCAAGAACATCGCCGACTAAAACACCCTTACGTAAAGGTTGCTCCAGTGCTGTGGCTAGTTCATGTTGAGCTTCAAGGGCAATAACCTTGTCAGCACTACCAGAGCGCTTGATAAGCTCAATAAAATGATCATCAGGTCGATTCATTCTATTCATTATACTAATCTCCTTAAGAGGGTTGATTTTATACGTCAGCAGCGGCTGCGGCGGCTACGTTCATTGGAATTGGTAGGTTAACTTCAACCTTGCAATAGCCATCTTCGTCCTTAGTGGACATAAAACGACCAACAACGTTTTCAACGCCGTCTGCAACTTCAGCGGTTGTAGCAAATTTACCAGTTGCACTAGCATCATCGAGGTACGCCAGTTCGCCTGCGGCGGGTGTTCCTACGATCTGATCAGTTACAACATAACCCTTCTTCAGGATGGACACTTTGCCACCTTTCTGGACTTCATCTTGATGCCAGTTAATATGTTGACGTGTAAGGTCAAGATTAACTACATCGTTTAGCAAAACGCCAACTGGAATACTTGTTGAAGCATGAGCAGCTTTTAGAGCTACCAATGCACCAGCTTGATCCATTGCAGCACCGGAACCCGCAGTGCTAATACAAACAATCTGACCCTTTTCGGCAGTTTCGTTCATAAAAAATGAAATATCGACATCGAGTTCATGTCTATCAGCTTTTAAAGCCATTTTATTTCTCCTTGTTAAACTAAATTATTCTTGAATGTCTGCGGTAGAACGAAGAACGTTACTCTCTAGCCAGTCGCTCGCAGCGGTTCTAGCTTCCAAAGAGGAGTCTTCACCAGCATCAGTTAATGCAGCTTCAACTTCTTCTTCGGCTGTTTCGAGAACTTCATCAGACGCTTCGGCTTCTGCTTCATCAACTTCTTCAGCTTCATCAGCTTCCGTAGCTTCATCAGCACTCGCACCTTTTTTCTTCAACCAAGGTGGAAGCTTCTTGTCTTTATCTTCATCTTTTTTATCTTCGTCCTTATCTTCCTCTTCTCCCATCTTCTTATACTTTTTTGAAGAGGTTTCATCAGAAGATGTTTCGTCATAGTTCTTATACATTTCTGCTAAGATCTGAACGATTTCTTCAAACATTTCGTCACTAGCTTCTGCGAATCTTTCGATAGCCGCTTCGGCTCCTTCGCCCTCTACTCCGGCTTCAAGAAGTGCGGTCTTACGAGCCAACAATTTCTTTTCAGCCTGATGAGCTTCGATGTTTTCATTGGCAGTTGCCAATTCTGCATCTTTACTCGCAATAACTTCTTCAAGCTCAGTGACTTTTGCTTCAGCAGCTTCAAGAGCTTCTTTAGCTTGGACAATAGCTTCTTCTTTTTCAGCAACTGTTGCTTCAAAAGCTTCGATCTTAGACTGAAGTTCTTCGTCTTTTTGACTAACAACTTCTGCCTTCAGAGCTTCTGCGTCAGACTTAGCTTGCACTAATTCTGCTTTTAGCTCTGCAACTTGGGTTTCTAATACATTATCGGACATATCAGATATCTCCTTAATACTTGACTCTGAAATTAGTTTTGCTTCACTGGTACCGGCAAAAGACAACAACTTCGAGGAATCATCATCAAGGATGACGCTCCTCGGGTTGGCAGGGTTACTGACCAAGCCTTTGCCGGAAAAATTGATATTCCGTAGTAATCTACCTACTGTATATCCATCATACTGTCCCTGTCCTCCATACGCTCTAAGGTGTTTAGTTAAAAAAGCAGACTCTTCATTTCTTGCTATAGTCTTATGCTCACCTTTAGGTGTAACTACGGCATAATCGAAATCGCTAAAGAGAGCTTCCATGCTAACAAACCACCTGCCTGATTGTATATCAGCAATGATAGCATTCATTCTCTCTCGACGCTCTAGATTAGTCCAACTATTGTACAATACTGCACTTGTTACAATGTCAAAATCAACGTCTGGAGTAGATTCCATGCCGATGATTTCTTTTCCATCCCTATCAATAACGATACTACCAGTGATGTGTCCTATAATATCACTTTCGTCATGCATAAAATTGAACTGCTTATCTTCAGGTGTGTCTTTAGCAGCCCATGTTTCTTTTAGATCAAAAACATCATCGTTTTTATTCCAGCCTGTTGAAACTAAAACCGACCTTAAGTAAAAAAGGTCAAGTTGGTCTTTGTTTTCAGCTATAGCCTCATTATCATCAAGCATCAACTGCTTAATGTCATTTTGCTGTTCTTGATCTGGAATGTACGTGCCAACGGGAGAAGAGTACGCAATACTTGCTGTTGATAAAATCAAATCTTCTAAACCGTGAGTTTTCTCAGATTTATATATTGGGATATTCATATAAATGCCTCATAAAATTATACACCATAAGTCAAAATAATTCTTAAAAACATTAGGTAGTATGGAACGACGCATAGGCCGTCACGCACATTTGACGCTTCTCTTCAATGTTAGGTTTACGTTGATTGCTTTTAACGAAACCAGACACTAAAGACTTGATAATACTAGCAATAGAATTATCAACACCAGAGCCACCTTTTAAAATTTGACTTATCATATCAGCATCAATGTCGATATACGGGTCAAGATTACAAAGTATGCAAAGCTTAATGTATTCCAACTCGTCTGATTGCTGTTTATTTAAACCACGCAAATTCTTCTTATTATAATGGGCTAGTAGAGCTGGATGCACAGTTTCAGATATAATCTTTTGAGAATCAGAAGCCCAAAGCATTAGATTAACAAAATCAGACTTAACCGTTTGTCTTGGTTGTACATCTTTTTGTTTTCTCTTTTGTTTATCCTTTGCATTTTTGGGTCTTCCGTCTTCAGGTCTTCCTTTTGGGGAGAACTGCTCTTTGTCTTGTTTTTGATTATTAAATCTATCTTCTTCCTTCTTAGCTTGTTTTTCTTCTATCTTATCATTCTTCTCTTCTATCGTTTTGTCACTCCTTCTATCATCAGGATCTGTGAATGGATGACTACCCGTTTCATCAGAAGGGACAAGACCCAAATCTTCTGGAGCGATAGCGTCTTTAGTAAGAGCAATCTTCTCAAGATCATTACGATGTTGAGGATTATGATAAGGACTAGCTTTCTGAGGCATAGATTCGTTATTACGAGACCTTTCTTCTCTCTTAATTCTAATTTTTTCGATTTCTGGTATTTCACCAAATCGTTCGATAAGAGTCTCAGTGCTAACAATATTCCTGTCAGCCAACTGAATTAATAGATTTTTCTCTGAAGCTTCATCTGCCAAAATCATTTGATCAAAATGAACAGTAGCAGGAAGTCTAAAGCCCATAGCCTTACGAACAATTTCTATTTCTTGATTAAGCCATGTAACAAGAACGTCTCGTCCATACTCTAATCTTTCAACAAGAGTTTTGAGGCTAATGAAATTATTGGTAAAACCACCGCCGCCAGAAGAGGCCATCCCGGTGAGGGTAGGGGGAATACCAAGGCCAGCATAAATATTGGTGAGAACCGGTTCATATTTTTCTTTACCTAAAAATCTATATACCTGAGTACTGGATTCTGTGAATTTTAATTCCGGACCCCATACTAAATCCATAGTTCCGCCGCCCACATTGCTCGAAAGAATATTTCTTAGCTTATTGATGGCGTTCTTTGTAGGAAGGATCTTGTTGTCTAAATCACCAAGACTCCATAAGCGTATGTTAGAGATAGCGCCATCTAGTGCGGAGATGTCCGCAAGCTTCATCTTTTCTAACATAATAATATCGTCGAGAATGGCGTAAATCATTGGATTAGACCAAACAAGCCAGTCATCCTTTTTGTAGAAATACGCAGATACCTTGTCTTCGTCTAGAGGAATTAATTCTTGACCACTCTTAATAGCCGCAATAATATCCGGAGGAAGCATGGAAGATAGTCTTGAATTATTAACAGTTGCTCCAGAAAGTCCTCTTTTTGCTTGTTGTCTAACGACCTTAGACACCTTTATTGCGTACTTAGGCTGTCCAACAAACGTGGCTAATTCATTTCCAATAACTTCTATAGATAGTGGGTTTAAGAAGTCAAATCTCCACGGAATCTCTCTTTTATTAAATATAAGATCTTGGATATCCATGTCTGGAGAGGCAGAAGACCTTAATTCCCGCTCAGCTTTTTTGCTGATTTTTGCTGTTCGTCTTTTTACTACGACGTTTCCGCATCTATAGAGCGTGTTGAGGAATCGTTCTGTTCGCTCTTTTCCATTTACTTTCTGAAACCATTTGCGATAAAACTTTTCTATTCGTTTGTTGGGATGAACTAGATTAATTCCCTGAGACGCAAAGTCGGACATAAGATCTATAACATTGCGAATAATACCGACCCTGTCGTAAGCCGCCATGCACATTTGCATAGCTTCTTTTTGTTTTTGAGGAACCGCTTCTGCACTTCTAAATCGATTATAGTCTTCTCGACTAAATCCAGTTCTAACAGACCTATTGCTTTCTATATCTAGAAAAGAAGTTCTTCTATAAGCTTGAGATTTTTGTATCCCTTCATAATGATCGACATTATCTGCGGTTTCTATTAAAACTTGCTGTTTTCCGGAGTCATCAGCCCAAGTTACAAACCCTTGTGTTTTTGTCGATTCTGGAATCTTGTCTGCCATTTTTACCTCAGTTATATTGTAATTGGAATGATTGTATAATTAATCTAATTGATTATACACCAAACTAATAAACATCTTTCATGCCTTCTGTGAACCAAGCTGGTCCTATGAAACTTTCGCCACCTGAACCCACTACTTTTCCAGCCCATCCGCCTACGGGACTATAGTCTCTGGGTTTAGGAGTTCTGTGTATTTTGCGTGCTGACATATTAGCCATAATCAACGCAGAGTAACGGTCTTTTCTAAGTCTATCCTTTTTGCCTCCGGGAAGCTTTATTTCTGGAGTGTCCCATTTATCACGTCCAGAAGCGGTCTGGCTCATTATAATCATTGATAGTTCATCTTTGAGTTCTTCAATTTCCATAACGCAATCTTCTAATGTGTCATATAGTCTATTCTTTAGTTTGTCGTCAGATATAGCAAGACCAATAGTTGCGGCGTCAAAATACGGAAATAGTACTACGTTGTCTTCAAAGTCTTTTCTAAGTCCGTGATTAGCCTCTGCTACCCAATCAGCTTTAGCAAACTGCACCATTTCCACAATATGTAAACCAACCTCACCATCCGTGTCTTTTTCTTTCTTTTCGTCAATGGTCGGCCAAATAGGAAGTTCACCTTCTTGAATTTTATCTTTATCATGTAAAGCTTCAATAATAGCAATACCGCCACCTTGAGCGTCTAAAGCGATTTCCTCGCAGGGAAATGTCTTCATTAGATCTCGTATTTTTCTAGCACAATAAGAATAGAAGTCTGTCTCGCTAACAACTCCAGCTTTGATCTTTTCTTTATGCTCAGACCTATTTGTTGTCCAACAATAAACAATTCTAGTATGCTCTTCGTGCAATTCCATTACGATAATAGAGAAATTGTCTACCTCAGAAGCTGGATCAATACCAAATACATATCTCCCATTAGGATTTCCCCTGATAGAAGCGTGATAGTTGACCTCTCCGCTGGGGAAGCTAATAGGATTTTCTGGAGAAGCAACGCATTTCTCAATAAGAGATCTCTTAAAGAACCCATTGCTGTCGGTGGAGAAACATGCTCCAAATTCCATCTGATAAATACCAGAATGCACCGTGGCTCTAGAACGAGCAACCTGCCCAGCATCCATAAAGCCGTCCGGTAACAGCTCAAACGGTATACGGATAATAGAATACTGAGTCCAATCAAAGTCTTTAGGAATCTCAGCGTCTCCGAATATTTCGGCTAATTTTTTAGGATTACCTTGTGTTTTGATTATCTGCTTCCATTTTTTCCAGTACTCCGCAAAATGATTAAAATCATAATACGCCGTTCCTGAAAGTATAATTTGGTTTCCTATGTGAGTCTTTTCATGTATAGTTTCTTCTAACTCAATACCTTGTTCTTTTGCTAATTTTTTGGTAGCCATGCGTTTTACATTCTCGATTGGTGACGCGCTAACAGCCGCAAAACCAGCTACCACATTTTCAAAGATACTACGAGGAATAGATGCGAATTCATCTGCAATGATATCGTTTGCACGTTGACCACGAATTTTAGAGCCATCACCTAAAGGTAAACAGGTGACGGTGCTATCCCCAATAATCATGCGGCACATATCCACACTTCTACGTGGGCCGCTATTGGCTCCCGCTATATCTCTTAAAATGGGAGCATTTCTCCATATGGTGTCCATGTATTCAAATAGGACTTTAGATTGACGAAAAGCCGCACCAACAATGACGATTTTTCTTCCGGGCATAAGCAAAGCCCGAATCATAGCGTAAAGAGATAATATAAAACTTTTCCCGAAACCACGACTCGCTATTAGCATTGGAAATTTTCTACTCCATGCCTCCCTTAGCATAAGAGCTTGTGCAGGTAATATCTCTATATTAAATATATACTTGCAAATAAAGGAAAAGTATTCTGGGTTAGATAAAAGCCAAGTAAGCTTTATATGGAACTCTTCCTCGACCTCCATGGAAAATGGGTTGACTAAGCTAGAGTCTTCCACATCTAAATTTAGCCATGCATCTTCTAATATTTTAGAAGTATTAGTAATACTGTTCACGTATCAATATCTCCGTAACTTCGTCGAATATCCTCATCGCGCGACTTTCGGCGTCTTCTTTATTGTTACAAAATAAAAACACCACACCAAAATTTTCTTCCAATTCTCGTATTCTCCGCCATATGAACTTTCCATTCATACGCATGTATTTCCATTTCTTTCTTGGTATCCCTGAGTTCTCAGGAAACGACATAATGTCGTCTATAGAGAACTCACATACTATGTATGCCCAGCGAAACTCTGACATGCGGGCCATTTCTGCTTCAAACGCATTCTTCTTTTGACCAAGATTCATAGCTATTTCGCCCGTGCTGGCCTTGCGTTCAATTACTAGGCTCTTTTCCAAGCCAGCTGCGGTATAATCACCCGTCTTCAGTCCTCTACTCTTAACGGTCTTACACCGTTCATAAGAGCTGAAATCCCAGCCATTCTTCTCTCTTGTGTCTCTTAAGATCACATGTTCACTTTTCATTGTCTCTTAGTATGTCCCAAAAAAGAGGCGCATAAGTTCTTTCTGAACCTGTCACCTCCTTGTGACATTTCCAGCATAAAGTTATTCCATTGTTTAAATCATAACGCAGGTGTGGTGATTCTGACCATTTTATTATATGATGAGCATTGAGCCTTGATCGCCTCTTCTTGCATCCGGGCATCTGACACTTATGAGAATCTCTCTTATAGACTCGCTTGCGCCATTCCGCATAGACTGGATCATCATAGTCCCTCTTCATATTAACCTCTTAGTGGCCAAAAAACATGCCCGCATAAAACACCTATTATAAATGGTATCATTGGATGCTGTTTAGACAGTGTATATAGAACAATACTTATAGTTGCGTTCACATTATGTGACATAACCATTACAGCTAAGTCCCATATTAACACTAAACAGAAGCTGATAATAATCAGCACTTTAGTTACGTTTATAAAGTCCATTTTTTCACCTCCGCATTGAAGGTGATATTATCTTTGTTTTCCTCTAAATACTTCTGGCATTCAGGACAACCTTCATATTCACCATTTTCATGGGGTTTCAAAAAATGATGAAGAGCCAGAAGCCTAAGAAAGTTTAAACGCTGATTCTCTAATCCTCTTACTAGTCCTTGATATACGTTTTGTCTAAATTCCCTCTGTTCTTCTAAGTCCGGTATTTCAATTGTTAATTCAATCTGTCGTTGGCTTTCTTTATAGAACATGTACCCAACTGTTGAAGTTGCGGCAAAGTTCAATAACAAAAGCACTATAATCAATTTTTTCATCGGTGCCTCGTCTCGCTTGTGGAATTGTTTTTAAAATCCTCCCTTAGCTAACGGCCCAATCCTTGTAATCTTAGTAACCCTTATCGAAAAGGGTAAACTCATAATTAAATCTCTTACTGCGGGTGTATCATTTATCGTGATCATTTCTTTACCTATTTGCTCTATAGCTAAAGCACACGCTTCATCTGGATCTTCCGCCCTGATAAATGTATAAGTTTTATTTTTAGTGTATTTAAATATTCCTAATCTCTTCAAAAGAGGCAGAATCTTCGTAATATCTATCTCTGCTTTGTATGTCATTAATCACCATTTTGTCCACTAGTTCCTCAAATGTAACTTTTGGCTCCCATCCTAGATCGTATTTTGCCTTAGAGCAATCTCCTCGCAAATAGGGTACCTCAGAAGGTCTGAGCAATTTTTTATCTGTTTCAATATAATCTTGGTACTCATATATATTTATACACTGAAATGCCTGCTTTACAAACTGTTCTACAGAATATGCTTCACCGGTGCAGATTACATAATCCTCCGGCCTATCTGATTGCAACATCTCCCACATTGCCTCTACATAATCCGGCGCATAGCCCCAATCCCTCTTCGCGTCTAAATTCCCTAGCTTCAATTTGGGTACATCATTTCCTTCTAAAAAAGATATATGCAGATCAGCTACATACTTCGTCACCTTACGCGTCAGGAACTCTTCTCCGCGTCTTTCGCTCTCATGATTAAACAGAATCCCCGCGCATGCAAACAGCCCGTAGGCTTCTCTGTAAAGGCCTGTGGTTTGATGGGCTGCCGCCTTTGCGATGGCATAAGGAGACTGTGGATTAAAAGAGGTCACCTCATCTTGATAAACATTGCCCTCGCCATCATAGTCAAAGTTATCGCCGAACATCTCCGATGACGATGCTTGATAGAACCGAGGTTGCTTAGCCATGCTGCGAATTACCTCTAATATATTCATACAGCCTTGTGCAGTTATATTCCAAGTGGTAGTTGGTTGTTCAAAAGAAGTTCCAACGTGAGACTGAGCAGCTAAATTGTACACTTCGTGTGGTTGGTACTTATTTAGTAGTCGGTAGATACTTGCTGGGTCTGTTACGTCACCCTGTACCAATGTGAATCTTTTATTGTTTAGAGAAAAGGGTAATCTGGAGACGTTGCTGTTACTGGATCTTCGTGTGACTCCAATAACTTTATATCCCTTATCTAATAGGAACTCAGATAAGTATGATCCGTCTTGTCCTGTTACTCCGTATATGATTGCTCTTTTCATATATATTTACCGAATACCTCATTACTAAGTGATAATACATTTTTGTATTGTTGGAGGATTACTTTATAGTAAGCATTGTCTTCCATTTCTTTATACCGCTTGCTTGTATCCATATTGCATGCAGTTTTAATGTATTTCATTCCGTCAAAAGAGCTACCGCCTCCAAATATAGACAGCTGGTCAATTGCGGCATCAGTGAAGGTTAGTCCAAGCAGTTCACAAACTTCCCGCCTGTAGTCCGGACTTTTTACCCACTGGTTGTATAATATGTAATGTATTCCATCGAGATCTTTGTACACATACCTGAAATGATCTTGGTATGTCTTTATTTTGTCTTTGTTTATTATTTCTTCTACTGGTTTGCCATCTCTCTCCGCCATTTTAATGCAACTAGCTACCCAGTTTTTAAAATCACGTAAAACAATGACCATTGTAGGCTTATTGTCGTCTCTCCACACGGCCTTAGAGGACGCACATGCTTTGGCTACGTTTGATATGGTTTCTTGTTCGTGCGTCAGTATGATGCGATGTGGGTCCGCCTCAAGCATGACAGAGTCAAACTTCTCCTTGTCTGGATGTTCTTCCCGGCCTGTCTTAAGAGGATTGTTAGCGAGTATGCTTATTCCATCTTCACCTTCAACTTGAAAGAGCCATGGCGATATTGTTTTTATGGCAAATTCATGTATGTGGGGTTGCTGATGGAGTAACCATATAGCAATAGGATGATGGCCGGTTCGATGCATACCGGCTACCACTATATCATTAGTCATCTTTTACAGTCTCTGGAGTTAAGAATGGCTGGTCTACAACGTGATCTTCGTATTGATGGTATTCCGATAGCCTTTTTTCTTCTTCATAAGCAGCTAATCTCATTTTTTCCATCTCAATACCCATATCATGTCTTGTTTCGGGGTCAGATATTAAATTTCTTACCCAGCCTATGAAGGTTTCCTTGGAATCTTCGAGTCTTTTGACTCTTTGTTCTCTTGTAGCCTTCAGATCTTTGAGCATTGTTGATTTCTTTGACTGTAAATCCCGATATTCACGGGTAAGACTTTCCTGAGCAGCTCTGCATACAGCAATCTGGCGCTCTAAGGTATAGATATAGTCTTTGTCTTGGACTTCAAGCTCTTTTCTTTTCTCTTCGGTCGCCAGCTCTTCAAACCTGCCGACGTCTTTCATGTTAGTTTGTTGTTCTGTTAGGGCGCGATTCATTAGAACTTCAAGTTTAATAGCATCTAGCACTTGCAATTCTTCGGTAGGAAGTACGTCATCCCGGAATTGTCCGATGATTCGTCCCCAGTGATAAATTAAAATTGCCAACTCTCGCTCGGAGAATTGGTCTTGAAGGTCTGCCCAGTATGGTCTTGACTTCAAATCGTAGTAAGCTTCAATTTCTCGGGCATCAAGTGCTGTCTTACCCAATTTAGAGTTCACGTAAGACTCAACAGAACTGGGATCTCGGTCAAGTTCAGTGGCCATTTGCTCCATCGAAACGTCTTTGTAATTAGCTTTGATGTAGCTTTGCTCTTCTTTAGAAAATCTGCCCTTCTTCATAGCCATTCTCTCGCAGTATGTTGTTGATCTCTTCTAGTATTTTTTCTCTTCGCGGTTTAGGGACGTAACATCCGTCTCTCATTCGCAAATAGTCACCTCTGAGGTCCACATCTAGTGTCTCATTTATAATGTTGAATATTTCTTGTTCTTCAAACTCTTTTACAAACCCGTCAGCAACTCTCATGTTTTGTTCGTCTTCATCTCTGATGTTAGAAATGTCGAGTGGTTCCATCAGATATTTCTTGCTGTTATTATGTTTCTCTTGTATGTTAGAATCAGTCTTGGTTTGGCGATAGTATTTGTCTCGTTTGAAATTATTCAGTCTGTTTTTGACGTGTACTGCTAGGAAGTTTTCTAGAGGGCGGCTTTCGTCATAGCGGCTTAAGGCTTCCATGGCGATGATTTTTGCTTCTTGCCTTATATCATCAGCCTCAAAGTAACCAAAACGAAACTTGTAGGCATAACGTTCGGCAATTTTATCAATTACCTGTAGAACTTCCTTCTCCGTCATGCCTTGTGGTATCTTCATCTTCACCTTTTAAGATAGCTTCTACTTTTTCTTGGCTAGGATCTTCAACTTTGAGTTCTTCTTCGACAGATTTTGCTAGATTAGCAGTCGCTTTGATAGATAGACTCAATGCAATTTTGTCTGACATGTCGATGTCCTTTGTGTGAAATTAAAATTCTTCTAGTATAGTACTATACACTAAAAGCTTTTCTAAAGCACAGTTCAGGAATAACGATGAAGCTTAGCGAACAAGAACACAAATATGTTAGTAAGATGGCTCATCTCTTTATGGACTCTAGAATTGCTGATGAATTAACTCGCATCAGAATTGACTTGGGAATAAAGGATAAGGTCACCGCGAAACAGGTATTATGTTCTCGTCATAGTCAAAACATTAAAAAGAAACGTGGGCAAAGTTGTCAAATAGACAAAAAGAAGGAGGATTAGTATGGATGATTACGCAGAGATTCATTTAGGTGGAGTAGCAGGGGCGGGGAAACACGCTAAAGTAAGCGTAGAAGACTATCCACTATTAATGCAGTACAAATGGCATTTAAACAAGAACGGCTACGCCATTACTAAGGTGCAAGGAAGACATAAAGCCATGCATCGTCTTGTTATGGGAACAGTAAGTCCTTATACGTTTGTTGACCATATCGACCAAGACCGACTGAATAATACTCGTGAGAACCTTCGTGAGCTAACTCCGAAGGAAAATGCTAACAATATGAAGTCGAATGTAAAGATTGCGGCTTTTGGGGAAGAAAAGAATATTGCTGAATGGGTAGATGATAAAAGATGCGAAGTATCTTATGCCGCATTTTATAACAGGCTGAATAAGGGTATCGATCCAGAGGTTGCTATGCAGAAGAACGGCAATAAGCGATCCATTGGTGGTTAACCCTTATGAGCCTCCAAACGCTCCTCAAGAAGAAGAAGAGACAGTAGAAGATTCTATGACGCTGTGGCCGGAGGTTATGTTCGCCACCTGCATTGCTGTCCTTATGTTCTTTGGCGAAGTTATGGTGAGTATCCTTGCGGACCTTCTACGGGGCTTGTTTAGTTAAGACAAACGACGGGAGCTTGGTCAATTTTGTCTAGACCACCCCCGACACAGCGACGACAGTCTACCACCTCCTATCCAAACAAAAAACCCCACCCTAGCTGGCACGGGCGACGTCCGAGGCGATAGGTTAAGGTAAAACCGGCTGCTTTGCATCGCCTTCACTCTGTCTCAGGTGATCGAAGCAGCCA
>TARA_R110002020_G_scaffold290190_1_pt1 | contig 13346 bp, 12 predicted proteins | sample TARA_R110002020 | Tara Oceans TARA_R110002020 (sample SAMEA4396489) | marine metagenome | biome: Westerlies Biome; feature: [MES] marine water layer (ENVO:01000295) within the mesopelagic zone...; material: water (ENVO:00002006), including particulate matter (ENVO:01000060) such... | reverse complement strand
GAATTGCAATATATGTGATTCTGAAATAGAGCAAGAGAATGGAGATATAATTGGGAATTTTGGAATATGTCCAGTTGCTTTCTGCGTGTGGTGTATTTCCTCAATGACAGATATGGTTATTCAACTACAAGGATTTGATGATATAGATACCTTAGAGGAAAGGATAGAGATGCTAAAAGAAGAACAATCCGATTCTTGCGAAATTTGTCACAATAAAGTATATAAAGTCTGTAATTGTAAGCCAGTTGTTAATAAATAGGAGAATAAATGAGTCACCCAAGTAAAGTAAAAGGAAATAAGTTTGAAAGAGATTGCTGTAAGAAAGCAGAGCTATATGAAATCCCAAGCAAAAGAGCGTGGGGTTCAGATGGTAGGTCAATGGGATTGCACCAAGAAGTTGATATGGTTCTAGGTGATAAAAAATATAATGATGAGATGCACGTTCAATGCAAGATCAGAAAGCGACTTCCAAGCTATATATTCCCAAAAGATAATGCTATAGATAGCCAGCTAATTAGAGAGGATAGGGGCGAAACCTACATAGTGCTTAGGTATGATGATTATCTTGCAGAAATGCGGAGATATAGGCAGTTAAAAGACAGTTTAGAGCTATACGAGTCTACCAAACCTGAGTAAACTTTAAAGATATATCAAATACTCCATGAGCAACTTGAGTTATGCTTGTAGAATTTTGGTCTAGCTTAACTAAGTAAAATTCATTCTTGGTATTATCTGGTTGGAATATGTGTTTTAAGCTTCCACCTAAAGTTCTTGTTAGGTATGTTCCTACAATAGATTCTTCTTCTTTTAACCCAGCACCATAATTTATTCCATCAATAGGAAGTAATCTCCAGTTAGTCCCCGCAGAATTTCCAGACATAACCGCATTAAACATATCTGTTTTATCTACATAGCTAAATTTCATCTCCCAAGATTTCCTTCCAGTAAATTGAGTTCCCTTAAAATCATAAACATCTGCTTCTGAGTTTGTAAATGGTGGAAGGTTGCCCCAATTAGGAGAGCCAGTATGTCTTATATTTGTCAAATCTTTACCTGCTAAAGTTCTAGCTGTTGATATTCCATCATAACTTATAGATTGCTTTACGCTTAGATCTGGAGAATTTGGGAAATCTAAATATGTCCCGATAGAGAAACTTCCTATAGATAAAATTGTATCATTATAAGCAAACACACCATCGTCAGAAGGCATTATTCTCATGGCAAATTGTTGATATGTATCATAATTTGGACTGATTCCAGCTATTATAAAGCCATCAGAAGTCACATCTTCGTTTAAATTACCAACTATAGAAGAAGATGAAAACATTTCTCCTTCCTGTGCGGGGCTATTTCCCCATGCACGAACTTTTAAAGCATCTGGACTTGCAGTGTTCAAGTTATGACCAAGAACTGCTGCGTAATTACTGCTAGATACTAATTTTTTAAATTCATCTCCACTATCTTCAAATATAATCTTGGAATAAATTTCAGTGGGAGCGTTATTTTGAGAGCTAAGGTCTATTGTGCTGGTTCTCAATGGATCTAAATCCCACAATAATCTAGTATCTACGCCCAATAAATCGTCTACCTGAATATCAGCATTACCACTGGTTAATTTAAAATTAAGGGTAGGTAAATCATAGGGTATCCCCATTGATCTTCCATATAATAAATTATCTATATATACTCTAGGTGTCCCAGGGACTGAGTGTGTTGTTTGTGAAAGTGTCATCTGCGTAGCCCTCTAATTTTTGGTGTTCTTTTTATTATAATGCCCTTGTATGGATAGCTAATACTTCTTCTTTTTTCATTATTACTGCTTATATGCGCATCATAATATTCCCAAGTATCGTTAATTTCATCCCAATTATTACTTAATCTACCCCAAGTGGAATCTTTTAATATTTTATTTGCTCTGTATTTTCCGTTTGAAGTATAACATATTGCTTTTTTAATATCAATCCAACCAGAATAATGAAACAAGGCATCATTTATTTGCGTTCCCCTGTTAAAGTATATTTTAATTCTCTTATCTGTCATTTTTACTTTTTTTACTTCTATATCTAATTCTATTTGCATCTTACCAGAGTATTCTATAACCAGAATATTAATAAACCCCTTAGAGTCTAATGTTACCATGTCGTGATATTGTGTTAAAGTTACTCCCATTAATCTTCTTCCCAAAATTCATATTCAATAGAAAAGCCAAAATCTAATATATCTTCAGATGTTCCCCCGATTGTTTCTATAGACTCCCCTTGAATCTCATAAACTGTTCCATTTCTCAATATAGCATCCCCATTAACATCAATCCCAGTATCACCATCAATTACAATAGCTGTTTTAGTGCTTGATGTAATATATAAACCTGTTACTTTAAGCTGCCAAGATGTTCCATCAAACAATGTCATAAGATTATCATGATGAGTCTTAGCTTGACTACCCTCTTGAAGTTCATTATAGTTATCTTGATTTCTTATACTACAATGAGTTCTAACTCTAACCCCAGTCAAGGAATATTCATCTGAGTTATCGTTTGTTATTCCTTTGAAATCTAACCAAGTTTTTGAGTAAAAACTAGACCCCAAATAATGGTCATTCCAAGTTACTTGAGTTCCGTTGTGGATATAAACTCTAATGCTTCCAGCGTGTGTGGCACTAAAATCATAAATTCCCCCATTTGGATCGTTCCAATCATTTTGCGTACTCATCATCTCAAAAGGTTCAAATGGTGGTTCTGGGTTAATAGCCTGTCCATAAAGCGTTACACCTATGCCAGAATTTTCACCCTCCAAATAAGCCCCATTTAGGTCTTGAAGGGTAAGGGCATCAAGATTCCAACCCTCATCAAAGTTTGGATTAGAAAGTGCATCTAATCTTATTTCATAATAATTCCATTCATCATGAACTTCGGGGAAAGCTAATATTTTTTCAATAGAATTAACAAGATAATCTCCCGTAGCGTTATACCAGATTTGAGACTCTGAAAGCCAAGGCTCTTGCAAAAGCATAGGAATAAATGTCATTACAGTATCTACAATACTTACCCCAGAATTAACCCAAGAATTATAAAGTTCTTCGATAGATTGCCCAGTTTCATCTATTGGAGTGTCTCTTAAAATTTGTATATTTATCTCATTATTGATCGTATCGTACCCTATTCGGATAACTCCGCAAACTATATAACTAAGATCATCGCCAGATAAACTATGAGTATCAATCAATAATTCCCCCACAGAGTCTGGGCTTGGAGGTTGTAAGCTTGCAATTAATTCTTCTAATAGAGTAATATCATCTTCCGTAATCATTCCATCATTATTTAAATCGCCATTTGCTATTTGCTGAAATGTTAAAGTTTCATCTCCATCGAGATATGCTTGCGCTAAATCAACATCATCTTGAGTTATTGACAAGTAATTTGACCCCGTACCATCCCCAGTAACGTCTCCAAGTATTGTAGGCGCTGGTAACATAGCAAGTAAATCGTCATTATCAACATAACTATCTTGATTCACATCTGCATTTAAAAACTCAATATCATTTAAATCTTCATTTCCTAGTAAAAATGATCTTAAAAGCTCGTAATCTGCAATCGTGTTTGCAACTCCATCATTATCAACATCACCTGGAGTTACTTCAATTTCTGGGTCATCTGGCACGCTAGCTGTTTCTGGCGCATGATTTATTTGCATACATTCAATATCAACGCCATTTAAAGATTTACTCATAGATGTTATCATAAATTGCGGAAATATCTTTTGTTGCCATTCTTCATCAGTATTTGAAGGATATGGTAGATATTGGTCTACTGTAATGTCTAATCCGTAAGGCTTTACCCCTAATGGATTAGCTCTATTACCAGAGGAATCTACAAATTCAATATTATCCCCAACCTCTAATTCAAAACCATTGGAAAGGTTTGTTCTGAATTTGATAATTAGGTGCTGATTTTTATGTAAATTAAATAATTCATCTCTCAGCCTTAGCGCTGTTGATTCGTCTTGTATGTATTGAGCTTCATGCTCTATTAAATAAGTGTCGCTTTTAGCAGCCTCATTTGATATTCCATAATAATTTAAGTAATGGGTTGCATAATCACCAACCAGAAGGTTGCCATCTTCATCAACCCCATCATGAGATCTATCTGGCGTTGTTTTGGTATATTCTTCTTTTATATAATCATATCCATATTTAACACGAGTTCTAAGCGCAACATCTTCTATTTTACTTCTATCGAAGGATATTTTAGTAATATAATCAACATTAATAGACTTATCTGGATTACTTTCATAGTCAAGAAATCCAATCGCTGTTGGAGCAGAATTTGACAAGCTTGTTTTGTAGAAAAAATTAGCATTGCTTGCAATCCTTTGCAGTATATCTGCTACTTTTTCTTTCTTATTTATTGAAAAATCAAAAGAATATCTATAATCATCTATATTCTTGGATTGTAAAGCCGAGTTAATTGATGGAATTTCTGTTAATATTAAGTCTTGTAGAACGCTGCTTGGTCTTGTTAGTAGACTCTTTGCTCCAGAGGAAATATTTTCCTCTCTTGCAATTATCTCCAAATGAGTTTGATCGCCAATATTTGTAGATATTTCATCTATTGAAGATAAAGCATCTGCGAAACCCTCTATTTCTTCGCCTACATCAATACTATTCAATGTTGGGATGGCGGCACTTGTTTGAACTTTCCTTGCATAAACAAGTTTTATTTCTTTTCCATAAAAAATAAAATCATCCGTATAGTCTCCCTCAACACTATCTCTAAATAAATTTCCATTTAAATATAATTTATAATCTACAAAGTTATCTGCATTTAATGAATGTTCCATATTAGATAACTCTAAATCAAATAAATAATTTACTTCGCCAAAAGACTCAATAGAAGAATACCCATGCTCAAATTGAATCATAAGTTCATGTTTTTTCCCATCTATCATCTTGTATCTTAATCTATCTTTAGTTAAATAGTCCAACAAAAACATTAGAACTAAATCATCGTATTCTTGCCTATGGCTTGGATTTTGACCGCCACATTGTTTGTTTTCGCTTCTATATTGTAATTGCAAGTTACTAATTTTATAAGTCTTGCCATTAGGGAAATACGGATTATACTTGCCCTTGGCATTTAAGAAGAATTTATTATTAAAGGCTTCCGCTTGATACCAAGTTCTTTTAAGTTGCATACCAGAAAACTCGCCATATATATGAATATTAAGCTCATCTGAGGCAGCAGTTCCTGAAACCGTTGGGTTTACATTCATAACCAAAGATTTTACGTCATGTGTGGGGTATTGCTCTATAAAATCTCCTCTTAATCTCCATTGATTTGTTTCTTGGTCACTTGCGCCATTGTTAGGGATATTGAATGAGTGCCTATAATCCGTAAGTACACCAGTTTCATCGACTGGCACATTCTCAAATTCAAATCTGTATGGACACATTGCATTTAATGCCTTAGAATGTTCCTCTAAATCTTCAGCATCGTTAAGACCTTGGATCTCATCATCTGATATATCGTTTGTCCCACCACTAATAATTTTATCTATTAAAGCTATCGGTTGAGAAGATTGCCAATATTCCGAACCATCGGTATACCAACTTTCTATTCCATAAGTAAAGTCAGCCTTCCCTGGGAAAAAATTTAGATGCAAATCAAATCGACTAGCTGCGACAGGAATCATTTGTATTTTATAGCCACCAATTAAGTGAAAATCAGATGGTGCTTCTCTGCCAAATGGGTCTTTCCATACATCTGCATCACAAGCCAATTCTTCAAACTCAAAAACCATAGATGGGATTCTAATTACGAAATGCGTAATGTCTGAGCCAGAGACTACTGCTGTTTCAGCAGTTCCTCCAATTACAGCTCGAATAGCACTTGGTATTTCATGATCTCCCCCATCATAACTTGTATCTGTTAGATAACAAGATGCTTGAGAAAATAAATCCATATCTTCTTCGTTTGACCTCTCTAACATTGGGTATCTTTGATAATGAGTTGAACCAACCTCTCCTTGGCTTTGATGTACTGAATATGCGGTATAATAAGTTGATGCTTTCTCTAAATTAGAAAGCTCTCCAACCATCAATGCACCTTGATTGATTAATTCAGAAGCTTCAACGCTCTCATCTGTGTAAAATTCTATATAATTATTGTAAATATCAAACTGCTTTTCCCAGCCTAAATTAACATTAAGCTTATTATTGTCATCAGCTAAAAGCCTTCCATTTAATTGTCGTGGAACAACTCTATATACCCTAGCTCCAGCATCTCCAAGCTTTACTGTCAATATATCTTGATCTGGCAATATGCTAGCTTGCCTATCTGTATAGCTATCATGAGTAAAATCTGGCAAATCAAGCATTTGTTTTATTCCAGCTATATTCCCATTATTAAAGTAAGTTCTGTCTGCAATGACTTTTATTTTATTTTCATCGTCTATATATGTGATTGCTGGGGCTTCTTTTAAATGTCCATATAAGATTGGCACTCTTTCTTCGTTGTAAACTTCGTAAGTATTTGTTCCTTCGTATAAAGTATAATCTTTGTGAGGTAATTCTTGGCTTAGTGCATCTGAAGCGAAATCATCGCATTGCAATGTTGCTGCTTTATCATCATGCGAGTATCTAGTTACCTTTAATAACGCTAAATCAACAGAATTTCCTTGGCTTGTAGCTAGGGAAATCCTCACTGTGGCATTTAGCAGGCTTCCTTCAACTCTATCTGAAAACCTATCCATATCAACCGATGGTTTATAGTTGCTTATAGTTATATTTCCACTAGACATCTTCACTTTTTTACTTTTGATGTCAATAGATTCCTTAAGCCCTTTAACGTCTAAACCCAAGTCTTCGTAATATTGTGTACCATTCTGCGAGGTAGAATAATTCCCCTCTCTTGTAGATATAAAAAAACTACCACCATCAATAGATGTGATAGCTAATAGGATAGAAAAATTGTCTATATCATTTGAAAGGTCTTGTTTTATTTGATCTGGTATCGTTATCATGAGATTCCGAAATCTACACCTTTTCTGACAGCTTCAGATATTTTATCAGCAAGCTCGCCCTCTACAAAATCAGAGGATAATACATTGCCAGTTACATTTACATTGATAGCTCCGCCACCTTGATTCATTCTTGAGAGATTATTTACTCCGATAGACTCTACTGCACGTCTACTCATAACAAACTCACCTCGCTCTGCCTCTATAAGCGTTCCGCCCTGACTATGCCTTTGTCCTCCAACAACACCACCTTGCTCGAACTTTCTAACATTATTTGCCATTGCTGTGGCGGCTGCGAATTCTATAGCTGCGAATATACCTGGAAGCGGAAATTGCATACCTGCATCTGTTAAGTTTTTATATGTACCAACTCCAACCCTAACCGCATCAACCATCGCAAGAGCAAAAGCTATATCTTTTTGTTGTTTTTCATTTTTACTTAATTCTTTAGATAATATAAGTAGATTTCTAAGACCATCAACATATCCATCATTTTTAATTTTATTTAGCTTTTTTTGTTCATCAGCTTTTTCCTTTAGAAGATTTAACTCCTCTATATCTAAATTTAAAGATGCGAGCTGAGTATCTAAAAGCAATGGATCTAATTTGTCTTGAATGAATTGTCTCTGTAGGGTTATTTTCTGTTGTGCTGCATCTTGTTCACTTAAAGTACCCTCAAGCACTTGTTTATCTAACCCTAGTTGATCTAGTGTGCTTTGTTTTTTAGCATCTGTTAAGGCTTTGTTCGCATCAAATTGATCTTGTATTGCCCTTAAATTGTCTTCATTAATTTGAGCTATTTTGAATAATAATTGAAATAATTTGTCATCACCTGCTTCGCCTAGCACCAGACCACCAATTGCTTTCCCAGACTCAAATAGCTTTACATTAATATCATCAATATCTTCTAAAAGACTCCCGAAAACCCCTTCTGTTGCACTAAAATTGAAAGTATTAATTAACTCATTAACTAAGTTAATTCTATTCATCATCAATTTATTCTCAAGATCACTTGCATCAACTCCACCTAACTTAGCTGCTGCTAACCTAGCTTCAGCATCTTTTAATTTATTAGTTAAGTCGAGAGCTTTTCGCTGTGTGGCGATTTCTTCTTCTCTGACGTGTATTAGATTGGTTATTGTTTGAATATTTCTTATTTCTAATTCATCAAGTGGTCTTTTAACTCTTAATCTTTCCTTTAAGAGGGCAAGAGCCGCCTTATCTTGAAGCGAGCCAGTTTTCTCAGCCTTTATTCTTGCTCTTGTGGTAACAATTTGTTCGTCTAAGGATTTTATATTGTCCTTAATTGCTTGATTGTATTTTCTTTGTTCTTCTGCCGCTTCCTCTATAGCCTGTTTTGCTAATGCCGCTGCTTTTGCCGCAGCATCTCCAGCCTCATCTGCTGATTCTTCAAAGAGACCGAATTGATATGCCAACTCTCCAAGGGCAAGGACAGCTATTCCTAGTCCAGATTTGAGAAGCTTAGCCCTCATTGCATCTATCTGTAAATTTGTGAGCATCATCATACCTTTTAATGATCTAAAGGCTTTTGTTAGATGTCCTGTAGAGTAAGCAGCCGCTAATAAAGCTAACCCAAAAATCCTAATTCTTTCTGGATTTATCGCTTCAGCCATAACCTTTATTGCTTTTGCGACAGCAATAACTGCTGGAGCTAGAACTTCACCAATCGCTTCCCCAGCATCACCAACAGCATTAGCTGTGGCTGCCAACATTCCAGAGACTGTATTTAATTCCCCTTCGGCAAACCCACCAAATCTTTTCTGAATAGCTCCAACTATAGATTCTAATCTTTCTGTGCTGCCAGCAGAACCGCTTGCTTGAACTCCATATTTTGATAATGCGTTTGTAGAAGAACCTATTGACCTTGCTACTAGGTCTGCGGCTGTATTCAAGTCCATTCCTTTAGCTGAAGCTAAGTCTAGGGTGGCTTTCGTAACTAACTCTATTTGGTCTTCTTCTTTGACAAAGGTTGCAATCATTGCTTGAGCGCCAATAATTGCTTCATCCCCGAATTTGGTTACTTTTTGTAGTTCGGAAGCTTGATCTACAAGTCTTTTAGAGGTATATCCTAAAGCTATTGATAATCTTCTCTCTGCGAGTTCTTGTTCGGCATATAATTTTACTAGCCTTAAAATACTTTGTTGTACTAAACCTGCGGCAAATGCAGCAAGTAACATCTTAGAACGAATGGTGGCGAAACTATTTTGAAGCAACCGACCTTTATTGGTTATATCAACCATACCCTTTCCAGTAGCAGCTTGCTCTTTGTTTATTTTTTTTAGGGCTAACTCGTATTCTTTTTGCCCCTTTGTAAGTCTTGTTTGCGCTAAGTGTAGTTGGTTTACTGCTGCAACTACAGCTTGGTTACCCTCGGCTTTAAACTGTATTAATATTTCATTTGCCATCTTTTGTCGCCTTATTTGTAGCTTTATTCATTTCGCTCTTTATTATAAATGATTTCTGTACCCATCGTGCTGGTTGTTGCCCATAAGAACCTGGATATGGCTGGGTGTTGAAGTTGTCGCAGTAAACATATCTTTGAATATCTCTTTGTAAGTCTTTATCGTAGATGATATTATTGCAAGCAAAGAATGGGAGTTGGCTTTTAACAGAACCACTTACGCTAAAATCCTTGCCACTTTTCTCATTCATCTCCTTAGTTTCTTCAATAATGAGTCCTATCACATCCCAGACATCCTTTTCGCAAGTAAATGTCCGAGATTCATACACACCATCAACCATTACGGGCAATCTAGCCTCGTAAGGAAAATTATGGAATTTACAGCCCCCACATGGTTTTATAGAAACATTAAGCTCTATTTGGAGGCTTTCTTCTCCCCCACAAGAATATGCTCTTGTAATGCTAAGAAGATTTCCGTTCTATCATTTATAGAAAGCGTTTGCAAAAACTTGTCAGAGCTATCTCCACTTAGACAAGTCCTAAGCCACTTGGTAATGGTAGTGTTCATCATCTTAACATTTCCAACACTACCATCTTCGTTATATTGATATTCTACAGAATCAAGGAGCATATCCTTATCATCTATCGATATATCTTTAAAAACAACTTTCTTACCAGATTCAGTTTTAAATTCCATTTTTTTTCCTTTTTATTTATTAATCACTTAGATCAACTATTAATAACTCATCTGTTCCATCATCTACTGCTTCAATCGAAACATCAAGCATCATAATGTCACCCTCTGAGTATGCTACATTAGTTAGCACTCCATTAGCTGTATCTACTCCGAATTTGCCATTATTTACAACAATAAACATATTTTCTGCCAAGGCAGCAGTCTGTGTATCGAATGAATTTATCAAAGCTTTAGTGTTGCCATCATATTTTACTTGACATTCATGAGTTACTGAACATTTTGCACCCCTAGCTACTGTTTCATAACCTGTAGATGTAATACCAGTAAATACAGCAGGATAATCAATCGTAGTGGTAAAGCTATTAAGAACTGCATCTAATGCAAAAACTTTGATTCCACTTGCATTAGATAAAACTGCCCCTGTAGTATTTGCATACACTGTACTTCCAGCCGCAGCAGTAGAATTTAAGTCAGGGGTTTTCCCAGACTGTAGTGTCGCTGAAAATTTATAGCGACCACCTTCAGTAGCAGCATCTGCTGATATAGAAAAGTTTGTGACAACCATCCCAGGCATTTCTAGTCCTGTTTGATTACTTACATCTGATGGTTGCAATATTACAGTTAATGATGATGCGTTATTTGTTACAGCAGCACCATATTTTTGCGCTACTATCTTATGTCCAGCTGCAATAGTTTGGTTTGTGTCATCTGCTTGTGCAGCGCCACAAATGTTTGCTATTAGCAATCTATGTCCTGCATCATCGTGTAATGTGCCTGATATTGATAGTTCAACAACTCTCATTTTATTATCTTGGAAAAAGTCCTCATCTTTTAGAGTGTTTCCTACACCACTTCTTACATCTAATGATTGTGTCACATTTAGACTAGGCATAGATATACTATCAACATCTAGTTGTAACATATTTGATGAATGAATACCTGAAGTCCCAGCGTTAGTTGCATCAGATATGACGAAGCATTTAAACTCTTTAGGGGAAAACGCATGTGCTACTGTTGCCATTATTTAGCTCCTTTAGGGCTTTGCCCCTGTTTAGATGTCGATCCAACAACATCTATATTGTCTTTAATTAACTCAGGGAGAGATTTAACTTCAACAGTTTTACCTGCCTCTAAATCCTTCCACTCTTCTATTGTCATTCCACAGCTTTTCCAAGCATTGGGAAGAGCTTGTGGACTTTTTAGTTTTACTTTCATATTAATCCCTCCTAAGAGATATTTCCTGTGTGCTGACCTTTCCACACAAATTCAACTACATATTCATTTTCTTCTTCTAAAGTATTTAATGCAGTAGATTCAATCCTACTATTATATAGATTACTACTATCTGTTAAGGTCGTGCTAGTATAATCGTGCATTAACGCCTCTATTCTCGACACATACCTAAGTACATGATCTAACGAAGTTTTCTTTATATTTTTATCAAGAAAGTAATAGTAAATATTTACTGTAAACTCTCTTTGCTCGCCAGTTGCCATATAGGTTATTAATTCGCTCCCAACTGGATCAAGTCTAATAAATTGCGTTCCCGCTTGTGCAGACTCGTGTCCTATATATACAGGAACTGCGCCCTTAAATTCTGTTCTTAAAATGTTCCTTAATTTATCAAGAATATTCTTAAAGTTGTTAGTAAAAGTTACAGCCATTATTAAATTCTTCCAGTTCTAGTCATTTTTATTCCTTTTAAGTCGCTAGTATCAACTTCTTCATACATTCCTCTTACTTCAACTTCCCATTCATCTGTCGCAACAGCTTCTGAAGCATCTGTAGTCCCAGCGAATCTAATTTGCAACCCATAAGCTAAAGTCTGATAATCTCCAGTTATTTTCTCATCATCTACTACTTTATCTTGTTTTAATCCATCGCTATCTTTTACCCATACATTATATGTTGCTGTGCCTATAGCTCCAGCATCTTCTATTTCTAATTTAACTAAGTCATAATCAACACCACCAGCTCTACCTCTAAAATCTACTGGTCTAATAGCTCCAGTGTAAGTAACATCTCTAAGCACTCCCTTGGAAGCATCTCCTGTGTTCTGCCAAGATAGTGCTGCCCTACCTTCATTTAAAAGCTGTACATTATTATCAGCTTCTTCCATTATTGCCACAGCTAATTCAGATGTTGGGTCTTTAGTCCTTACCATAAAAGCAGCAGCGTATAGTGATGCTGTTCTTATTATCATATAGTCAAAATTACCATTTTTATCTTTTAGCTGATTCTTTGGGAGCTTAGGGTCAAGTCTTGAATCTAAATATCTACTTGCATCTGTTCTGAATTGAGTTACCATAGTAGTAAATCCTTCCCCTGCTTCAACTAGGTGATCATTTAAAGTCATACCATCTTTGACTATTAAAACCAAATCTAAGTCTGGGTCGTAAATAAATGCTAAGGCATCTTGCCCTGCCGATGAAGAATCACCCGCATCACCTTCACTTATTATTTTATAAACAGATGAATCATCTATATGGGCAACTGCTGCTGTATCAAATAGTCCTCTATCGTTAGCAGGGGTAACGCTTATATCATTAGTCGATACAGAATTAACCTTAATATATTCATTATCTATTTTTATTATATCTTTTGCAGCCAATCCATGCCCTGCATCCATAGTAAGTGTACTTGCACCCTTGCTTACAGCTCCATTTAACTTGGTTGTTTCTGTAGTGTTAAATGTTAATTTGTTTATTGTTATACCATCTATAAATAGTTGTGATACTAATCCAGTATTATAACAATATCCAATATCTTGTGAAGTATCAAAAACATTTGTGAGTTCGTTTGATCCAAACCCAAAGATTTGAACTTTCTGATCAAATTCATCTAACTGAGGAAATACTCTCTTTAATTCTTTGTGCGTACAATATATTGGTGCTGATGCCATTGTTTATCTCCTACCAAGCTTTGCAAGACCAGTATCTTGCTGTTGTTTTATCTTTAGCTGTTGCACATTTGTGCCTAGCCCTAAAAGACTTTCTTCTCGCTGGGCTATTCTTTTTAATTCTCATTTTTGGGTCACCAAAGGTCACTCTTTTTACTTTACTTCCATCCTTAACATATACTTGCGATTTTTTACTACCATAACCTGCTTGACCCTTTCTAATACGACTTGGCTTATTTAATCTAACTGATTTGCCTTTAAATTTTGCCAACTCATTTTCTCCTTTTTACTTTTCTTTTCATTTTCATTTTC
>TARA_R110002020_G_scaffold57582_25_pt1 | contig 13358 bp, 11 predicted proteins | sample TARA_R110002020 | Tara Oceans TARA_R110002020 (sample SAMEA4396489) | marine metagenome | biome: Westerlies Biome; feature: [MES] marine water layer (ENVO:01000295) within the mesopelagic zone...; material: water (ENVO:00002006), including particulate matter (ENVO:01000060) such... | reverse complement strand
TGTTCGCGCCGGTCGCCGAGCCGATCGTGCGGGCGGTTCTGAAGAATTTCCCCCAGGGCACGACCGGGTCGGTCACCCTGCCGCAGACGTCGAGCTGCTGACCCCGGCCGATGCCGGTGGCGCGAAGTGGCCGCGCCGCGCGCCCAGCCACCACAGCAGCGCCAGGCCGGGGACGGCGGCAAGCGCGGTGACGGCGAAGAAGGCGACCCAGCCCACCGCTTCCGCGGCATAGCCGGAGGTGGCCGCCAGCACCGTGCGACCCACCGCCGACAGCGCCGCCAGCAACGCGTACTGGGTGGCGGTGTGGCGGGCGTCGGTGCACAGGCTGGAGATGTAGGCGACGAAGACCACGGTTCCGAGGCCGCCGGTGAAGTTCTCCACCGCGATGGTCACCGACAGCGCCCAGAGTTCCGGCCCGACCATCGCCTGCCAGGAGAACACCAGGTTGGAGGCCATCTGCAGCAGCCCGGCGATCCATAGCGCCCGGTACATGGGCAGCGCCCTGGCCATGGCGCCGCCGGCAAAGCCGCCGATGAGCGCGGCGCCGAAACCGACCCCCTTCACGATGCCGGCGTAGGCCGCCTTGGAGAAGCCGATGTCGAGCACGAACGGCGCCGTCATCACGCCGGCGAAGGCGTCGCAGAACTTGTAGAGCACCACGAACAGCAGGATCGCCAGCGCGTCGGGGCGGGTCAGGAATTCGTGAAAGGCCGCATAGGCGGTCGCGGCGACGCGCAGGACCGCGTTCTTCTCCGGGGCGGGGATCTCGCCCAGGTGCGTCTCGCCCGGGCGCAACGGTACTTCGCTGGCCTCCCGGCCGGGCTCGGTGGCCACCAGGGTCGTCATCATTCCGATCACCACCAGGCCGGCCATGCCGGCGTAGGCCCAGCCCCACGCATCCTCAAGAGCAAGGCCGCGGAGCTGCAGCGCGGTGACCAGCAGCGCCGCGCCGGCGGTGGAGGCGAGCATGCCGACCCGGTAGGCGGAGACGAACCAGGCCATGCCGGCGGCCTGCTCCTCGTCGGGCAGGCTTTCCACCCGGAAGGCGTCGATGACGATGTCCTGGGTGGCAGACGCAATTGCCACCAGCACGGCGCCGAAGGCCACCGCCCACGGCATCAGCGTCGGATCCAGCCATCCGAGATAGAGGATCGCGGCGATCAGCAGCAGCTGGGAAAAGATCAGCCAGCCGCGCCTGCGGCCGAGCAGGCGCGACAGCACCGGCACCCGGGTGGCGTCGACGATCGGCGCCCACAGGAACTTGATGGTGTAGGGAATGCCGGCCAGGGAGAAGAGGCCGATGGTGGAGAGATCGACGCCCTGGTCGGCCATCCGGAGCGCCAGCGTCGACCCCGACAGCGCCAGCGGCAGGCCGGACGCGAACCCCAGGAACAGGACGATCAGTACCCGGCGCTTCAGGAACACCGCCAGCGCAGCCCTGAACCGGTCCCCGCGCGAGGCCTCCGGGGCTGAGGCCGCGTCGGTGGTCACTGACGGCACTGACGAACCCTAGGTCTTGCGCCGGGCGATGGGCTTCGGCCGTTCCTCCGGCAGCATGCCCTGGGGCCGGGTCAGCAGCACCACCTGCAGCAGCACGCCGACCAGCAGCACGCGGGCCGAACTCGCCTGGGTGGCGTATTCGGGCGGCAGGCGGCTTGCCAGCGTTTCGGTGCCCGACCAGACCAGCCACACGACGATGGAGCCGAGCAGCGCGCCCTTGTTGTTGCCGCTGCCGCCGGCGATCAGCATCACCCAGACGATGAAGGTGGCGAACACTGGCTCGAAGGCGTCCGGCGAGATGAAGCCGATGAAGTGGGCGTAGAGTGCCCCGGCGAAGCCCATGATCGCGGAGCCGAAGACGAAGGCCTGCAGGCGGAAGATTCGGACGTTCTTGCCGGCGGCTTCCGTGGCGTCCTCGTTGTCGCGGATGGCGCGAAGCACGCGGCCCCACGGCGCCAGCCGGGCGCGCTCGACGAGAAAATAGACGAGCGCGAGGCTGATCAGCACCACCGCGAGGAAGACGAGGCCGGAATCCTTGCCGTCGGTGAACGGGCGCGGGATGTCGGCGATGCCGCGCACGCCGTGGGAGAGCCATTCCTCGTTCTGGAAGAAGAAGCGGATGATTTCGGCGATGCCGATGGTGGCGATGGCCAGATAGTCCGATCTGAGATTGACCGTGATCATGCCGATCAGCAGCGCGATCAGGCCCGACAGCACGATCGCCGCGGCCGCCCCTGCCAGGAACGGCAATTCGAACCCGCCGACGTGCCCGGGGTTCGCGCCGCCGGTGAGGATCGCCGTGGTGTAGGCGCCGATGGCATAGAAGCCGGCGATGCCGATGTTGATCTGGCCGGTCAGGCCCCACTGCACGTTCAGCCCGAGGGCGAGGATCGCGTAGATCGAGACCGTCGACAGGAAGAAGACGAGGTAGCCGGCGAGGCCGCTCAACTCCATGACGCGTCTCCGGTCGAGAGGGAAAGGGTCGGGCGGGTCACAGCGACGTCCCCTTGAAGATGCCCGTCGGGCGCACGATCAGCATCAGCACCAGGAGCGCGAACGCCACAGCGTGCTTGTAGCCGGGGTCGATCACCATGGTGGAGAGTTCCATGGAGATGCCGATCACCAGGCCGCCGGCGATGGCGCCGTAGGGCCGGCCGATGCCGCCGAGGATCGCGGCGGCGAAGATCGGCAGCAGCATGCGCCAGCCCATGACCGGATGCAGCCGCGTGTCCATGCCGAGAAACACGCCGGCAACGGCGGCGAGCGCCGCGGCGATGACCCAGGTGATCAGGATCATGCGATAGGCGGGAATGCCGGAGATCCGGGCAAGGTCCATGTTGTCGGACATGGCGCGCATCGCCTTGCCGAACTTGGAGCGCGACAGGAACAGGTGCAGCATCAGGATGATGACGATGGTGCCGCCGACGATCCAGAAATGGTCCGGGCGCACGACGATGTCGCCGAACCGCATCGGCATCTGGATGCCCGACTTGAAGACCTGGGGCGAGGGGCCGGCGAACAGCTGGACCGCGCTCCGCAGGATGAGGGCGACGCCGAACGACGAGATCAGCAGGATGATCGGGTGGCTGGACCGCAGCGGCCGGTAGAGCAGCACCTCCGCCGCCAGCGCAACCGCCACCGAGAAGACGATCGCCACCGGGATGGCGACGATCGGCGAGACGCCCGCCAGCGTGACGCCGACGAGAGCGCCATAGGCGCCCACCGTCATCACGTCGCCATGGGCGAAATGGGCAAAGCGCAGGATCGAAAACACCAGCGAGACGCCGATGGCGCCGAGCGCCAGGATCGAGCCGGTGACGACACCGTAGACGACGAGTTGCAGGACATCGGTCACGAGCGTGGATCCATCGTCTCTTGTTGCCTGGCGGTGTCAGCCGCCAAGGAACATCTCCGCGATTTCCTTGTTGTCGAGCAGGCCGCGGCCGGTGTCCTCGAACCGGTTCTGGCCGCTCGCGAACACGTAGCCCCGGTCGGCGATCGCCAGCGCCTGCTTGGCGTTCTGCTCGACCATCAGGATGCCGACGCCGAGGGCGTTGACCCGCTTCACCTGGCGAAACGTCTCGTCGATGAACTTCGGCGACAGGCCGGCGGTCGGTTCGTCGAGCAGCAGCAGCTTCGGCTCGAGCATCAGCGCCCGCCCCATGGCCACCATCTGGCGCTCGCCGCCCGACATCTGCCCGACCGGCTGCTTCTTGCGCTCGGCGAGCCGGGGGAACAGCTCGTAGATGCGCTGCATCTGCGGCCGCCAGTCGTCCTTGCGGATGAAGGCGCCCATTTCCAGGTTTTCCTGGACGCTCATCGACGGGAAGACGTTGCGCTCCTGGGGCACGTAGCAGATGCCGCGCCCGACGATGTCCTCGGGCTTGCGGTTGGTGATGTCGTCGCCGGACAGCCGGATCGATCCGGCGCGGACGTTCACCAGCCCGAACACCGCCTTCATGAAGGTCGATTTGCCGGCGCCGTTGGGGCCGACGATGACGACGACTTCCTTGTCCTGAACCGTCAGGTTCAGCCCGCAGAGAATGTCGGCTCCACCGTAGCCGCCGGTGACGTCCGTCGCTTCGAGAAGGGCCATGTCGCGCGCCTCACCCGATCTGGGCTGTCTCGGGATGGCCCAGATAGGCCTCCCGGACGGCGGGGTTGGCGCGAATGTCGGCCATCGAGCCGCGGGTGAGCACCGAGCCCTGGGCCATCACGATGATCGGATCGCATAGCTCCGCGATCACGTCCATGTCGTGCTCGATGAGGCAGAAGGTGTAGCCGCGCTCCTCGTTGAGGCGCCGGATCGCGGTGGTGATGGCGCCGAGCAGCGTGCGGTTGACGCCGGCGCCGGGCTCGTCGAGCAGGACGACGCGGGCATCGGTCATCATGGTGCGGCCGAGATCGAGCAGCTTCTTCTGGCCGCCGGACAGGTTGCCGGCCAGTTCGTCGGCGACGTGGGCGATGTTGAGGAAGGACAGCACCTCGTCGACCTTGTCGGCGATGTCGCCGTCCTGGCGCTTCACCGCGCCCCAGCTGAACCACGACTTGAACAGGTTCTCGCCGCTCTGGCGCGGCGGCACGATCATCAGGTTCTCGCGCACGGTCATGCGGTAGAACTCGTGGGGAATCTGGAAGGTGCGCACCAGGCCGCGATGGAACAGCACGTGGGGCGGCAGGCCGGTGATGTCCTCGCCGTCGAAGAGGATGCGGCCGCTGTCCGGCTTCAGCACGCCGGCGACGATGTTGAAGAGCGTGGACTTGCCCGCGCCGTTCGGTCCGATCAGCCCGGTGATCGAGCCTTCGGCGACCTCGAAGGAGCACCCGTCAACGGCGTGAATTCCGCCGAAGGAAAGTGAAACGTCCTCGATCCGGATCAAGCAGGTCTCCCTGGCAGCGAAGACGCGGGGATTGGAAGGGTGTCGGAGTCCGGGCTGCAAGTCCAGCCCGGGCAAGGACTTTCACGTTCGCCCGCATATCACCCGAGAACGGCCGGATGGTCGCCCCGGTGAACGGCGGGTGAAGTACGCAATTTTCGGTCGCAAGACAAGCGTGCGAACGGAACCGCCTGTGCGTTTTGACAAGCCGGGATGATTGGTCCGGAAGTGTCCGGTTGGCGGATGAAAATTTCCGTGCGGGCTGGCTGCGGGAATTACTCTCCCAGCGCGCCCATGACGATATCCAGGATGCGGCGCTGGGTTGCGCTGTCGCCGTCGACCACCTCGATGTTGAGGTAGGGGCGGACGCCGTTCAGCGCGGCGTAGTGGGAGAGCGAACAGTCCGTCGCGGCGGACGAGGTCGTCTCCACCAGCACGTTGACGCCGGCCCCGGTCAGATCGGCGACCAGCGCCGCCGTGCGGCCGTCCGGCGTCGGGCCGCTGACGGCGGTGATCACCAGGGAGTCGGGGCTTGCGAGCCCGCCGGACGCACCGATGCCCGGATAGGCCGTGCCCGCCTTGCCCGGGGCGCGGATGGAGACCGACCCGCTGCCGCGCCGGCCGGCGATGCCGGGGGCGTTGGTATGAAGCGCGATGACCGGGGCGCCGCGCGACCGGCTCCCGAGCATGGCGGCCACGTAGCGCGACGCGGGGGCGCCGGCGGTGCAGCGCGACCGGCCGGCGTCGAAAGCGCGGTTGGGATCGGTTGCGCCGTTGTCGCGCCGGCCGCCGGTCTCCACCAGGACCGCCGTGCCGCCGTAGCGCGCCAGCGCGTAGACGGCGGTGTCGACGGCCGCCTGCTCGTTGTCGTGGGGCAGCACCCAGAGCGGCCCGGCCCTGGCGGTGTTCCGCACCGTCTGGACGGTCCACGTCCGGCCGCCCTCGCGGAACGACGTCTGGCGGACGCAGCGCTCCGGCCCGAACAGCTCCGGGTGGCGGCGGAAATCGCCGTCGCCGTCGGTGACCTCGTCCGGCGCCAGGCAGGCGCCCGACGTCAGCAGATCCGGCGCGCGCGGCACGCAGGCGGCGACCGCGGCGAGGACCAGAACGGCGCTGGCAAGGCGCAGGGAATGCCCCGGAAGGCGGCGGGGAAGCGGCATGGGGCGAAAGGATCTCGGATCGGGCACGCGGGGGATGACGGCGGCGGCCACCATCCGCCCGATTTGTGGCGGACTGACGGACGACGGGCGGCCCGCACCGTCTTGAAACGGCTATCATCGATCACCAGAACCGGGAAAGGACGCGCCCGACGGCGCGCGAACCAAAGCGAGGCAGGACATGGCCAAGACCGAGACGATCGCGGGCGCTACGCTCGAGGTGCTTTCACCGCAGGAGGTCCGGGAGCGGTTCGATCGCAACGAGATCGTGCTGATCGACGTGCGCACGCCGGCCGAGTTCGCGTTCGAGCACATCAAGGGAGCGCTGCTGTTTCCGCTCTCCTCGTTCGAGGCGGAAAAGCTGCCCGGCCAGTCGGAGAAGCCCATCGTGTTCCACTGCGGATCGGGCATCCGCTCGCGCAAGGTGGCGGAAGCGTGCGCCGCCGCCGGCATGACGCAGCTCGCCCACATGGACGGCGGCTTCGGTGCCTGGAAGAGCGCCGGGCTTCCCTATCTGGCCGTCGACCCCGCCAGCGGCTCGACCGTTTCCAAGCCCTGAGGGCGCCAGCGGGCACCGGTCCGCGCCCGGCGCATTCCGGCAGGTTTACGGTCTGGAAAGCCTCCGGGCCCCACACAGGGGGAGGGCGCGGCCGGTGGTTGCGCCCGGTCCCGGATCCCGGCGTGGTCGTGTCTGGCGGCTTGCGCCTTGACGTTTGTCGGCCCGCCGCGACAGGATCAGGTACGCCAGCGGCCGCCAGAGGAGGCGAAGTCGATCGTAGCAGGGCGACCCCATGCGGTGACTGCGGGCATTTCCGGACCGGGTGATCCTCCGTCCGGCCGGGTGTCGGTGGGATTGATCGTCCCGTCTCCGGGTGCGGTCGCCGTGCTGTCGGCCCGCGTGGTCCAATCCGCCAGCCGCGCGCTTGCTGCAACGGCCAGGTCCCGCCAGGCCCTCCGCCATCGTCCCGCGTCCGACCGGGGGCGCCCATGACGGACACCGGGCCCAAGGCGACCGCCGGCGTCGGCCTGACGCTCTTCATCGGCGGCGCCCACCCCACCTCGGCGCGGGCGGCCGAAGCCCTCCAGGCGGCGCTTGAAGGTCATGAGTGGCTGCGCGCGAACCTGCGGGTGATCGACGTCTTCGACGAACCACGGTCGGCGCTCGGGGCGGGCGTCGTCGCCACCCCGTCGCTGCTCGCGGTCGACGGGCAACGCCGGCTCTGGATGATCGGCAACCTGGAGGACAGGGCGGAACTGGCGAATTTCCTCAAGGGGTTCCTGGATGGTCTCGGCAAGAAGACGGCCGGAGCGGGCGATCCCGGCGGCGTTCCGGACGGCGACCGATGAGGGCCTTCGCACGCACACGTCTGTCCATTTTCGTCGTGGCGCTGCTGCTTCTGGTGACCCTGGTCGCCGGCGGCAGCTGGCTGATCCTGCTGGAGGCGCGCGGCGCCGAGCCGGTGTCCGGGCCGGCCGGCGCCATCCTCAGGGCGACGGTCTTCATCGCCCTGCCGATGCTTGCGCTGCTGATCCTGCTGGCGCGCGTGCTGAAGCGGTCGATGGCGACCGAGGACGAACTGGCGCGCGCCACCGCCGCCGGACGGGTCGGCACCTGGACCTATCATCCCGACAGCGGCATGGCCTATGTGACCGCCTCGGAACTCGTGCTGCTCGGCTATTCGGAGACGCGCAAGCCCGGCTGGTACCCGGCGTTCGCCAACATCCATCCCGAGGACGTGGACCGGGCGATGGCCACCATCGCGCACGCCTGCGCCGTCGGCGCCCACGATTGCCGCAACATTTACCGGCTGCGCCTGTCGGACGGGCGCTATGTCAGCGTCGAGGCGCGCGGCGTCATCGAGCGCGACGCGGCCGGCAGGCTCCTGATGATCCACGGTGTCCACTTCGACATCAGCGGCCGCATCGCCCGCAAGGCCGGCAGCAACACCTACGGGCTGCTTCCGAGCCTGAAGGAACAGGCCCTCAACGCGGTGCGCGAGGGGGTGCTGCTGGTCGACATGGTGCGGGAGGACCAGCCGGTCATCTACGCCAACGACGGCTTCCTGCGCCTGACCGGCTACGACGAGGGCGAGGTCATCGGCCGCAACTGCCGCTTCCTGCAGACCACCGACACCGACCAGCCGGCGGTCGGGCTCATTCGCGACGCGCTCGCCGAGGGGCGATCCGTGCGGGTGACGCTGCGCAACTACCGCAAGAACGGAACCATGTTCTGGAACGAGCTGTCGCTGTCGCCGATCCGCGCCGATGACGGTCAGATCACCCACTATGCCGGCGTCGCCCACGACGTGACCGAAGCGGTCGAGGGGCTGAACAAGATGCGGGAGGCGGCCTACCAAGATGGCCTGACCGGCATCCGCAACCGGCTCGGGCTCGAGCGCGACCTGGAACCGCTGGTCTCCCACCGGGGCGCTCGGCTGGTTTCCGTAGTGCTGGTGAACGTGCGCGGAATGGGCGCGCTCAACGAGAGCTACGGCATGGACGTGGGCGACCGGCTGCTGGCGTCGATTGCCCGCCGCCTGCGCGCCCACCAGGGCACCGAGCGGCTGTCGGCGCGCACCGGCGGCAACGAGTTCGCGTTCGCGTTCCGGGCGCCCACGCTCAGCGAATGCGAGCAGGAAGTCGCCGAGCTGAAGGCGCTGCTTGCCGAGGCCTTCCACGTTGCCGGCGGCTGGACCACCATCGGGGTCTCCGTCGGCTGGGCGACCACCATCCACAGCGACGAGGCGGGGGCGCTCATGCGCAACGCCGAGATCGCTCTCTCCGATGCGCGGCGCTCGGCGGCGGGCACCGTCTGCCGCTTCGAACCGGCGCTGGCGATCGCCACCCAGCAGCGCGCCCGACTGGTCGCCGGCATGCGCGAGGCAATCTCGCGGGACGAGCTGAGTTTCCTCTACCAGCCGATCGTCGACCTGAAGACGGGCCGCGTCGTGCAGCTGGAAGCGCTGATGCGCTGGCACCATGTGACCTACGGCCCCCAGTCGCCGGCGGTGTTCATCCCGCTGGCGGAAGAATCGGGGTTGATCGCGTCGCTGGGCGACTGGGGCATCGACCGCGCCGCCTCCTTCGCGGCGACGCTGGCCGGCGAATCGGCCAACCCGATCCCGATCTCGGTCAACGTGTCCGGCGCCCAGTTCGGCACAACACCGGTGCTGAAGCAGCTGCAGGCCGCCATCGCGCGCTACGACATCGCGCCGAACCGCCTGGTCGTCGAACTGACGGAGTCGGTCCTGGCCGACGAGACCAAGCTCATCGGCCAGCTCCGGGAAATCCGCGATGCGGGCTTCAAGATCGCCATCGACGATTTCGGCACCGGCTATTCCTCGCTGAGCTACCTGCAGAATTACCCGATCCACGAAATCAAGATCGACAAGGGCTTCATCCGGAAGATCGAGTTCGACAGCTACAGCGTGAAGATCGTGCGGATGTGTGTGGAGCTGGCCCGCGAAATGGGCTGTTCGGTGGTTGCGGAAGGCGTCGAGACGGCGGCCGAATGCCAGATCCTGCGCGACATCGGCTGCGACCTGGCCCAGGGCTACCACTTCGCCCGGCCGATGACCGGGGACCAGGTCTGTGCCCTTCTCCGCGACTGGGCCCAGGGCTGGCCGGGCGACGGCATGGCGGCGGTGGGCCGCAGGTCGTCCGCGCTCGCCAGGGACTAGCTCCCGGCCAGGGCATCCGCGTGATGTCGCCTTGTGTGTCCGGGCGATGGACGGCCCCGATCTGAAGCCCCTTGCGCCGCTCTCCCCCCGGACGCACCCGTTGCGGTCCGCCGCCCTGCGGTCTCTGCACGTGCCGCGAGTGCCCGTGCCTCGAATACGGGATGATGCGACGGCAGCCCTCGGCGCGCGGGCATCCTCCCGAGCCGGCTGCGGCCGCCCGCGGGGGAGGGGCCAGCCGGCCCTCGGGTGTTGCAGCGCAGCAACGCTTAATCCTTTGTTCACGCTGACAACCGGATTCGCCTCCCTTCGCCGCAATCTCGTCACCAGATAGCGAAACGAAAGCCCAATTCAGGCGTTCACGTAGGACGTAAGCCGGCAGTCTACGGACGAAGGATCCGGCGAGGGTGTCATCGAGCACCCCTCAACAAATGAATGTCAGCAAGGTGGTTACAATGATGGTTTTGCGTCGATTTGCTATTGCTGGGGTTGGCCTCTGCATGGCGGCTGCTCCGGCCCTCGCGGCTGATCTCCCGCAGGAAACCTACAGCGCCCCGATCCAGCCGGCTCCGGTTCAGGTCTACGACTGGACCGGCATCTACCTCGGTCTGCATGCGGGCTGGCTCGGCGGCGACGTCGATCCGGACTTCACCGGCACCGACGGTGCCGACGGCAGCGCCTTCACCGGCGGTTTCCACGCCGGTGCCAACTACATGGTCACCCCGCAGTTCCTCGTCGGTATCGAGGGTGACGTCGACGGCACGTCGTTCGACCAGGACGGCACGTTCCAGCCGGGTGTGGCGGGCAACGCCAACATCAACTGGACGTCCAGCATCCGCGGTCGCGCCGGCTTCGCTTTCGACCGGTTCCTCGCCTACGGTACGGGTGGTGTCGCCTTCGCCGACGTCGACGTGACGTCCGGTGCCTTCAAGGAATCCAACACCCACACCGGCTGGACCGTCGGTGCCGGTCTCGAAGGCATGATCACGCCGAACGTCACGGCGCGCCTCGAGTACATGTATGCCGACTACGGCAGCCAGGACTACACCTTCGGCGGCACGACCACCGACATCGACGTGACGTCGAACGTCGTCCGCGCGGGTATCTCCTACAAGTTCTGATCCGGCATCCGGTGTCGCGGCGTCCGCGTCGCGACACCCGCCGATCGGAAGACAAAAGAGGCGCCTCCGGGCGCCTTTTTTATTGGCCTCATTTATGGTTTACAGACGTTAAGGTTAATTTCCTTAAGGTAAACAGCAGATAAACCTAATATTTAAAATTGTCTGCGAAAACATCCCTGACCGCGTGACCGAAGTATTTGATTGATTCGCTTTCTCCTCGTGTCGAGGCGAAGAAATCAGACGGCACGGGGACCATATCGAGACGATCAGGGGTGTAACGAGTATGATTGCTTCTCGCATTGTGTCGGCCACCGTCATCGCGGTCGCGATGACGAGCGCCGCGACTGCGGCCGATCTTCCGGACATCGTGTTCGAAGAGCCGGTGCCGTTGCCGGACCCGAGCCGCTTCGACTGGAGCGGGTTCTATTTCGGTGGCCACGCCGGCGTCATCGCCAACTCTGTCGATCCGGGCTTCGTCGGCCAGAAGTCAATGTACGAAAACGCCTTCATCGGCGGCGCGCACGTCGGCTACACGACGTCGATGCCGATGAACATCTACGGCATGTCGTTCGTGGCGGGCGTCGAAGGCGATTTCGACGGGTCGAGCTACGACCAGACCCGCACTTACACCTACGGGCCCGTGAACACCCGCCTCGACTGGACGGCCTCGATCCGCAGCCGCATGGGCTTCGCGTTCGGCCAGTTCATGGGAACCCAGAGCGTCATGGCCTATGCCACCGGCGGCGCCGCGTTCGCGCGGATGCGGGCCCAGACGCCGGGCTACGTGGATTCCAACACGCACACCGGCTGGACGGTCGGCGGCGGCGTCGAGGCGGCGGTGACCAACAATCTCACTGTGCGCGCCGAGTATCTCTACACAAGCTACGCCCAGGAGCTCTATGCGCTCGGGCCGGTGCTGTCGAACGTCGGCATCGAAGCCCGCACCAACGTCGTGCGCGGCGGCGTCAGCTACTACTTCTAGGCCGGGCCGGACACGGTCCGACCCGCCAGCGGCACCCCTGCCGTCCCGATCCGATCGGGAGGCCCCGTTCGGGCCTCCCGCCGGGGCCGGCGGGTCTCAGACGAATGCGTCGGGCATCGACGCCTTCTTCTTCTCGACGAATGCCCTCACGGCCTCGTCGACGCCCGGATCGATCGCCGGCGCCTGATAGTCGGCGAGCCATGTCTTCCAGAGCTTGTTGGCGCGCTCGTCGGCGCGCAGCGCGCCGTCCGCCTCCCACTGCTCGAACGAGTTGTTGTCGGCGATCGTCGAGCGGTAGAACGCGCTCTTGAAGTTCGCCTGGGTGTGGTCGCAGCCGAGATAGTGGCTGCCGGGACCGACCTCCCGGATGGCGTCCATGGCCTGGCCGTTCGGCGACACGTCGATGCCGCCCAGGAAGCGCTGCATCATCGCCAGCTGGTCGCAGTCCATCACGAATTTCTCGTAGCCCGCGACGAGGCCGCCTTCTAGCCAGCCAGCGGCGTGCAGCACGAAGTTGGTGCCGGCCATCACGGTGGGCAGCAGCGTGTTGGCGCTCTCGTAGGCCGCCTGGGCATCGGCCACCTTGGAGCCCGCCAGCGACCCGCCGGACCGGAACGGCACCTTGAGGCGGCGGGCGAGCTGTGCCGCGCCGTAGAGCACCAGCGCCGGTTCCGGCGTGCCGAAGGTGGGCGCCCCCGACTGCATGGAGATCGAACTCGCGAACGTGCCGAACACCACCGGCGCGCCCGGCCGGCAGATCTGGGTGAACGCCATGCCCACCATCGCCTCTGCAAGGATCTGGGTCAGCGTTCCGGCCACCGTCACCGGCGACATGGCGCCGGCCAGGATGAACGGCGAGATGACGGTCGCCTGGTTCGCCCGCGCGTAGACCTTGAGCGCCCCCACCATGGTGGCATCGAACACCATCGGGGAGTTGGCGTTGATCAGGTTGATGAGGACGCAGTTCCGGTCGACGAAGTCCGCGCCGAACACCAGCTTCGCCATTTCCACCGAATCGGCGGCGCGTTCCGGCTGCGTCACCGAGCCCATGAACGGCTTGTCGGACCAGCGGATGTGCGAATAGACCATGTCCAGGTGGCGCTTGTTCACCGGCAGGTCGACCGGTTCGCAGACGGTGCCGCCGGAATGGTGGATCGCCGGCGCCACGTAGGCGAGCTTCACGAAGTTCTCGAAGTCGGCCAGCGTCGCGTAGCGGCGGCCGCCGTCGAGGTCGCGCACGAAGGGCGGCCCGTAGACCGGTGCGAACACCGTCGACAGGCCACCGATGGTCACCGAGCGGGCCGGGTTGCGGGCGTGCTGGGTGAACACCTCCGGCGCGGTCTCGAGCAGCTTTCGGCAGAGCCCGCGTGGAAAGCGGACGCGTTCGCCGTTCACGTCGGCGCCGGCGTCGCGCCACATCGCAAGCGCTTCCTCGTCCTCGCGAAACTCGATGCCCACCTCTTCCAGCAGGATGTCGGCATTCTCCTCGATGAGCGACAAGCCTTCCTCGTCCAGCACGTCGAAGCGCGGGATGCGACGGGTGA
>TARA_R110002020_G_scaffold24074_12_pt1 | contig 13360 bp, 2 predicted proteins | sample TARA_R110002020 | Tara Oceans TARA_R110002020 (sample SAMEA4396489) | marine metagenome | biome: Westerlies Biome; feature: [MES] marine water layer (ENVO:01000295) within the mesopelagic zone...; material: water (ENVO:00002006), including particulate matter (ENVO:01000060) such... | reverse complement strand
CACAGGCTGGTCAATATGGTGGTGATTTCCAAAATACAAATGAAATTGTAGCAATTGCACAAGAAATAATTGATGCTATAACACCACCTCCAACCATAACGTGCCCTCCAGGATGTACGTTAATAACAACTACAGCTGGTCAATACTATTGTGAGTGTGTTGAAACAGTACCTGTTGAATGGAAAGATAGTGTAGTTCCAGTAGATATATATGATGAAACGTTATTTAAAGATGTGTCATGGACAGTAAGTTATGATCCTAAATATAAAGCATGGATGTCTTTCCATGATTGGCATCCTGAATTAATGATTCCAAGTTTAAATCATTTCTTTACAACAAATACTTATGAAGATCTTGAGTCACAACCAAGTTGTCCTCCAGAATTTACTTGGAATCCTTCAACACAAACATGTTGTCAAACATTCCAAGGAGAATATGAGGCAGCTATTATTGTTGATGAAGTTCCTGTAGAAGTTGTAACAACTGCAGTAGATTGTAAATTAGATATTGTAATTGCATGTGATACATCTGGATCTATGCAGGGTAATAATTGGACTGCTGCAAGAACATTTATAAGAGACTTTGTATGCACTCTTTCTCCTGATATGATTGCTGGTAATACTCAGATTGGGTTGATATATTGGTCAAGTAGCACTACCGGAGGAATTCAGTTTCAAACACCTAGAGCTATAGTTGGAACAGATTCTTATGGTAACACTTATTTACAAACCGCAGCATCTATTTCTGATGATGATAGAGTTACAATGACAAATAATCCTGAGTTTGATGATAATGGTAATTGTACTTTTGGTTTAGATAATCATCCAGGACAAGCTAATTGGGGCACTGATATGGCATTAGGATATAATACTGCAATATCAGTTATTAGTAATGTTTCTGGTACAGCACAAACACCAAATTTAAATGCTAATGGATTATGGAATATACCAGAAGGTTCTGCACTAGGTGATAGAACAACAGATGCTGGATATAGAAGAATTATAGTATTCTTAGGAGATGGTGATAATAATGGAGGAGCACCAAATGGATGTAGTAATATAGGATCTGTAGCAGCACCTTTTGGATCTTTAGCAGCTAATGCAGGAATGAATGTTGAAGGAAATAATGTAGTTATATTTGCAAGTCCAGGTGGAGGTCTTCCTAATAATGCTGTTGGATTTAATCAAGTAAGTTGCCAACCAAATAATGCACCTTTTGGATTTATTGCTGATCAATGGTTAGTAGATTCAAATGCAAATTGTGATCCCCAGACAAATTGTCCTTCAACAGTTGCAAATTCAATAAGTAGTAATTTATGTACTCTCCCTCCTGTATGTAATTGTCCAGATGGATACGAAAGAATAAGTAGTAACTTAGATGGTTCAGCACCACCTCACATAGTATTAGGACCAACTGTTGATTGTAGTGAAGGAAAAGAGGGTGTATGTAGAAAACTAGAATGTGATTGTGATGTAGATAATTTACCAATTCCAACTATTCCTGTTACACAAACAGGATTATGTCCAACAGATATTTTAAATGGTATTGCTTTATATTATAATTCAGTTACAAATGTTGGTGACTCAACATGGGTAAATCCAGATCCACTAATTTGTCACTATGATTATGAATGTTGCATAGAAGGTGTAACCCAAAGAGGAGGAATATGGAAACACAATGATAGATGTGATTTATTTGCAAACTACTACGGTAAAGATTATCCGTGGGAAGTTGAGTGGGTGGAGACAGTTGGTCAAACTGTAAACACTGTTAGAAGTATTGAATATCAATTAGAATCATACATCTATAAAGGAAACTTGGCAGATGACTGTGGTGATAGATTCCATGATTTAGATTGGAACTTTGATGAGGCTATTATTCACAATACTGAACAAGTGTCTGGATTACTAAAACTTAATCTAGATCCAAAAAATAATGTACCTTTGATAACTGAATATCCAATAATCACAGCAAATGATATTGAGATATTATATAGTAAGGTAGAACAAAAATATAGATTTAACCAGTTCTGGGATATAACAAGAGATAGAGGAGAGTTTGATGCTAACTGGAATTCATCAATATTTATAACACAATTAAATGGTTATATAAGAGATTTAAATCAAGCAAATTTAAATTATCTTAAACCTGCTTTACAGCGTAAGAAGTTTAGACATTACTGGAACAAGGTAATTCTTAGAAAGAATATTTCTGGGAATAGAAAAATGATATTTAAATTAGCTAATACAAAAATTAATGCATCTTTTAGATAATGAAGAAACCAAATCTTAAATATAACTTACCTAGCTATTCTAAAAATTTTTTGGAATCTCTTAATCCTAAAAGTAGAATGGATACGATAAAATCTTTGCTAGGTTATAGTGATCATTCTCCCTTTAGAAATGAGCCTTTCATAGATATTAAGACTCCAACGGGTATGATAGATATGTCACAAACTGGTATTCCACTATTTGCTAATGGTAAACTTTTAACTCCTTATTCTGGATTACATGATATGGGAACAACAAATGTTAGAGAAATTCCTGCAAACAATATGGAAAATCTAAAACTTAAAGTTCCAAGTTCAAACAAATCTTCTAACAAAAAGTTTAGACTATCTGCAGATGTAAATCCATCACTTAATTTTGGTAGTCCATATTTATTAGATCTATATGGTAAACTAAGAGGGGAATATAATTTTAATAAAAATTTAAATATTTTTGGTCAAGCAACTACATCAACAAGAAATGGTGTTAATATTAATCCAGCAACAATAACGGGTGGTTTAAATTTTAATTTTCAAGATGGTGGTTCATTACCACAGTTTCAAAATTTAGGAGAAGTTTATATTGATGGTCAATGGACGTTAGGTGACGTTACAGAAGAAAAAACAGATAAACAAAAGTTTGCAACTGCTTTAAAAAACATTGAATATTCTGTAGATAATTACTTAGGAAATCCTGCTGGTACGGCACTTTCAACATTTCCAGGTGCAGATAATACTCATGATGGTAAAAGACATGCATATGCTTCAGCTTTAACAGCTGATAAAGTTGGTTTTGGTATGTCAAACATATTAGGACTTGCTCATGAAATAGGTACTAAAAATATAGGGTCAGAACATCTTAGAGATATAGGTAATAATTTTATAGGATCACTTGTAGGGTCTATTCCTTTTACAGATCAAGAAGATCATTTAAAAATGACTGAATGGTTATCAGATAAAGGATTGTTATTTGATGAATATCAAGATGGTGGATCATTAACAAAGTTTCAGGATTTAGGAGAAGTTAATAATAGATTGAATGAAGAGGTAGGACAAGGGGGATTAAGTTCAGACTGGAAAGATTTACTAACTTACAATCTTAATCCATTAAATTGGGGTAGTACTATTACAAATAGTATAAGGAGACCAATTGAAATAGGTCTTGAAGGAGGAATAAATGAGTGGCTAGCTGCAAATGTAAGACCTGATATGTATCCAAATATACCACAATTAATAGGTGAAATACAAGGTGGGTCAAATTATGTAAGAAATCTAAAAAACGGGCACAAACAGTTAGACACAGAACCTTGGGTAGATAGTGACGGAGATTTAACAATTGATGAAGAAGCTTGGAGAATGTCTTTAGGATTACCTGGACAACCTGGAAATAAACCCAATAAATATATATCAAGATCAAATAGTATGCCTTCTATAGGTGTAGAAGAAGGTGATATTTTTTATACTACAAATCTATTTGATTGGAATAAGGCAATTAATAAATTTAATAATTTGAGAAACGAGTATGGTACAGAAGACTTTGATTTTGATGATGTAGAAAATTTTGATCCGTCATCTTATGCTCACGAAATATGGGAGGAGATGCAAAAGAAAAAGAAAGAGTATGAAGAAAGTATGAAAGATTCAGATGAAGAAATGGATTTTTATTCTACAGAAGAAGGTAAAAAACTAAAAGAACTAAATGCGAGCTTAGAAAATATACATGGATATAAAAGTGTACAAGGTAAAGATGGACAAATAATTCCTAATACTTATAGCTTTGTAGGAGGAGGATTTGACTATATAGCAGAAGATGAAGGACATAATGCCCTTGATCCCTTTGCAAATCTTACAATGAGTATGGGGGAAGATGATAAAGGAAGATTTATATCTTACTATGATAAATATGATTTTAATGATCCAATAACTCAGCAGTTTGTAACTCCTATAAATTTTTATGATAAAAGATATATAACACAAGATAGTGATGGACAATGGATAATAGATCCAAATCAACCAAAGAAACAAGACGGTGGTGCAATAGACTTTAGTTCACTTCAAAAAGGAATTAAATGGGTTGAAAGTCTAAATGGTGAGTTAATGAAGAATACACAATCATCTGCATCAGGTTATTATGGACAATTATTTGATGATATAGAATATGATGGTACAAGAGATGAATTTATTGCTGATACAGATTTTCAAGATGAGCTATTTAGAAAAAGAGCACATGGTGAAATAGAAGACGTACCAGGATTAATAGATAATGGTACAGAATTATTTGAAAAATATAAAGATGTAAATCATGGATTAACTAAGTTAGAAATAGCAGGATTATCTAATATGCTTGGTAGACAAGGAACTAGAAAATATCTTGGAAATGTAATAAGAGATGGCAAAACACTTGCAGAAGTATTTCCACATCTATATGGAAATGATGTTAATCAAGCAAATAAAACACCAGATGAATATATTCAAAAGTTTAATGAAGGAATAAGTAAAAGAAAAGGTGGTGAGTTTTTGAATAAAATAAAAAGATTGAATCAACAGTTACAAATATTTAATTCAGGTGGTAGAATATCTTCACTAGCAAAAAAAGAATTGATTGATTTAGAAATGATTAAACCTAAAATGCAGAGTGGAGGATCAAATACAGCAGTTCAACAAAGTTCTTATGTAACTAAAAGAGGAGATAATTTAAGTAGAATAGCTGCTAATAATAATATGACTTTATCAGAGTTATTACAATTTAATCCAAGATATGCATCTAATCCTAGTGCAATAGGAGTTGGAGATGTTGTACAATTATCTGATGCACCAGTTCATAATAATGCTACATCTAATATGATATATGAAGTAGAAAGTGGGGATAGTCTGTCAAAGATAGCAAGTAGATATGGTGTAAGATACCAAGATATTGCAGCATTAAATAATATATCTAACCCTAAATTAATTAAACCTGGACAAAAACTAACATTACCAGATAATGCCGTTGCTACAGGACCTAATGTAGCACAACAACAAAATAGAGCAAATTCAGTATACATACCTAGTCAAAGTAATATTCTGGTAAATTCAAATACCGGTGCAAATGAAGTGTGGGCTAAAAGAAAAAAAGATGCACAAACTGGTGAATGGACAACTACAGGTAAGTCTGCTTTAATTGATGAGATTAATAAAGATACTCAAGCAAATAGAATTGTTAGGGGTATGAATGATATTGCTCAATCTGAAACAATAGATTATACAATTCAAAGTGGAGATATGCTAGGTAAAATAGCACGAGAAAATGGTATATCTGTAGAAAAATTAATGGAGGATAATAATATAACTGATCCTAGAAGAATACAACCAGGTCTAAAAATTCAAATAAATAAATCAACAGGTAAACCTTATATTATTGTAGATGAAAAAGCTGGTAGAATGCACATGTATTATCCAGGAAATTCTGAACCAACAAAGAGTTATCCTATTGTATCAGGATTAATAGAAGGAGATCAACAAACTAAAACAGTGATTCACTTTTTTAAGGATGGAAAAAAATTAGAACAAGAAGAACTTCAACCACTCATGGATGAATATGGTTTTGATGAGGTTGGACAAATTACATCTCTTCCAGGATATACTAGTAAAACTCAGTGGGATCTTGGAAACAAATCAACAGGTGCTGGTGTTTACACTATTGATGCAGTAAATGAAGAAACTAAATATATGGGAAATTCTTCTTCATTTGTATTAGCAAATCAAGCAGGTAATAGACCTGGTACAGTAATACACTCTACACCTAGTGCAAGCATGACAGGAAGATTAACAGCACTAGATGAGAAAATGTCAGGTGATGAAACTAGAGCATTAGGAATTGGTACAAATGGATGTATAAATGGAACTTGTAGTGCAATGACAGAATTATATGAAAATCCAGATATAGGTAAAGGAACACAAATATTTATATTACCAGAAGATGAAGGAAATAATTTTGTATATGAAAATGGAAAAATAAACTTCTACACAAAACAAGCAAATGATGAAGGAGCAGAAAAATATATGGCTGTAGGTCCAGATGGGAAACCTGGAACAGCAGACGATGTAGAAATGGATAATTCATTAGGGTTAAATGAAACACCAGGAAATCAGCAAGGAAATTATAAACCTATTAATATTACATTTGATAAAAACTACTATCAAAAGAATTCAAATAGATATGATGGTCTTGCTGAAGGAGAAGAGAAAGAATTTAATGATGCTACAAAGCCATTTTTAAATTCATTAACTGATAATAAAAAGAAGTTAATGGATAAACTTGGAATGGATGGTGATACATATAATGATCTTGCTATGATTGCTTTTGGTATTTATGGATATGAAAGTGGAATGGGTGATACAAATAGTGAGGCTGAGAATTTAGTAAAAGGTGGTACAAAAGCTATACCATTTTTAAGAAATTTACTTGATCAAAATACAAATCCTGATGTAAAATCTAAACAAGCATATCAAGATGTAGCAAATTTCTTCTCTGGTGATGACGGTCAGTGGGATAGTACAGGATATACTCAAGCAAAATGGCACTATATTGAAAAAAATCCAGAAGCAAAAGCAATGTTGGCTAAGTTAGGAATAAACAAAGATAATTATACAGAATGGACAATGGACCCTGCTAAGAGTGCAGAGTTTACAATAGCTAGACTATATGACTTTCATCAGAAGACTCAGGCTTCAATTAATAGTAGAAATGAACACAGAAGAAATGGAACCTTTGTAGAGGGTGATGATTTTGCATTTGATCCTGTAGAAAAGTATGGAAAAGAAGAAGAAGTTTATGATCCTTGGACACAGTTACCAAATCAATGGAGTCCTACATCACCAGGATATGCAGACTTTGTTAATCAGTATACTGATTTTATAACATTGACAGAAACAGATATTGATGACGTAGATAATAATTTAATCATAAAAGGAGAATACACAGATGATGATAAAGAATCAAGAAAAAAGATTCAGCAAAATAAAGGATGGGATGAAAAACTTTTAAACCTTCCAGAAACTATAGAGTTTGCACGTTTAGATGCTAGAGATGCAATAGATGATGCTACTGGTGGAGCAGCTTCTTATATTGGAGAAGTATATGATGATACAGTTGATGCAGTTGATGAAGCATGGGAAGGCACTAAAGATGCTGTATCAGATGCTGCTAATGATGTTAGTGAATGGTGGGATGAAGTAGATTTAAATCCTTTTTGGAAATTAGGAGGTGAGTTTGGAGTGAGAAATCAAGTTCAATTCTATGATGATTATATTAGTGGTATGTATACAAATACTAGGCAAGAAAATAAAGCAAAAAAAATATATGATAAACTAAATAGAATGTATTATAATGATTCTAAGAAATTAGATAAGAGTCAAATTGATGTTATGAGATCAATCCTACATTCCAATAGGTAGCTCAAATATTAGCAAATCTCATGAATATTTAGTATATTAATAAAGTAAACTGTAACTTAATGTTTTTATATAACAATCCATATATTGAAGGTTCTAAGTCATCATATAAACATGGTGGTGAACATTGGATAGATATATTAGGTAATGAAGTTGATCCATCTAATATAACTACTGATGGAATTTATTTTAAAAGAGATGCTAATGGTATGAATACTAAGCATGTATACTCTGGTGGATCTTGGCAACAAGGAACAGGTCCTAGCAGTAGCAACAATACCAACACTAATACCAACACTAATACCAACACTAAATCTAACGCTAACAACAACCCTCCTGAAAATACAGAAACAGAAGAAGGTGTTTATGCTGATCATGATGGTGCTTATGATTATAAGATAATTGATGGTGTCTGGTATACAAGAAAAAAGGGTGGACAAGGTGAATGGACTAGTCTGGCAGAGAATGAAGAAGCTACAAATAAATTAAATGAAGCATATCCAGATGCAATAACTACAGATAATGCTACAAATAATGAAGAGCAAACAGAGGAAGAGGTTGTAGAAGAAGCAAATAAAAATATTGAAGAAGATAACAATGCTGTATATTATGATGGTGAATTTAGATCTCCTGAAGAAGCTAATTTATTATCTGGTGTAGGTGACACAGGTTTATTTGATTTAGTAAAAGCTATAGATACAACCGCTGATAGCTTTAAGGATGAAAACTATTATGATCCGGGTAATAAATGGGATTATGCAAAAGTAGATTTTAAAAATACATCAGGAGAAGGTTTGTATTTTGATGAAAAACAATTCATGAAAAGTCCTCATAAACCTGGTAAATTCCTAATAGATGAAGAGCAGGCAAAAGAACAGGATATGCAGCAGTTTCTTGATGATAGACACAAAAGAAATCCAAAATTATATTCCAAAGTAAAAAACTTTGATGCAGATCTATACAATAGAACAGGACACCTAGACTATAGAAAAGGATTGTTTAATAGAAAGCATGAAGGATTCTTAGGAGATCAATTAGAAAATAAATATGAAGATGCTTCACATATAGGCTGGACAACAGATAAGATGGGTAATTATGAAGATGCTTTTGATTATTTAGTTACAGATCCAGATGATCCAACTAAACTCAGACAAACAGATTTTGATGATGGATTTGAAGGTATACCGTTTGACCGTAATAACCCTTTAAATTATGATTTAAGTGATGAGTATAGAAATAGTCCTAAACATAATCCATATATAGAATATGATGATCTTGATAATCCTAATATAACTCAAAATAAAAATTTGCTTGGAAGGTATAGTAAAGTACCACAATATCCAAATACACCTGAGTCACCAGATTTTAAACCTTATGTTCAACCAGATGTTAAATCTGATCCAGATATAGACTTAACAGATCCGCAAGCTGTAATTAATGCTAATGATCAACTAAGAAATGAAGAAGCAAGAAAAAGACAAGAGCAAGCACATTTGGATTATATAGAAAAGCAATTAAGAAAGTCACAGAAAAGACAATATGGAGGAGACTTGCCAATGGCTCAAAACGGTCTATTGGAAAGCATGGTTAATTTTGTTTCACCAGAAACTAATAAAAAAGTACAAGATCTTGAAGAGAAATATGAAGGTTATAATCTCAATGAAGAACATCCTGAGTATGCATCTTGGCTAAATAAGTTTTTAGGAAAACCTACAAACTATGAATTAAGAAATATAGATGCTTATAACTATGATGCTGATATAGTAGATGCTAATACAGGAAAAGTAGATCAAAGATTAACTGACTATGCTCTTGAGAATCAAAATAATATAAGAGATTTAGTTAATATTTATAAAGATTATGATCTAGAGAATGCAGATTCATGGACTGATTATGTTGATCCTTTCTTCTCATGGAATCCTTTTAATTCAGAAACAGAAGACAATTGGCAAACGCTTAAAGAAACAGCATTAAATACTTATAAAACTTTTAGACCTGAAATAAATAAACATGTAGAAGATGCAAGACAAAATTTTATAGAGACTAGTCCTGAATGGTCAGAAGGCTTAATTGATCTTGACCAAACACCTAGACAGGCTTGGGACAATACTAAAGATTGGTGGGGAAGAAAAGCAAATAAGGTTGCTGCTAAAACAATTATGAAAGCTAATGATGTAAGAAAGCAGATAGAAGACACAAGACAAGATGTTATTAAAAGTAGTTCTGATTGGTCAGGTGGTTTGATTGATCTTGATCAAACACCTGCAGATGCATGGAAGAATACTAAAAATTGGTGGTCAGATAAATTAAGTTTTGAAGATGGAGGTGAGAAAAAATATCAAGTGGAGGTTATTAAATATCCTATTGGTTATGGAAGTATGCCTCCAGGGCATATTGAAGCAAGATTATTAAACACAGATCAATTACCAGAAAAATATGAAGGACAGAAAACATATGTAAATAGATGGGTAAATAGGGGAGGTAACAAACCTGTAACATATAATCCTGAAGATGATTATGAATCAGGTGTACAAACTGCAATTTTAGAATTAACTGCAGATGAGTTAGATGTATATATGAAAAGGGCACAAACATTTAAAGAAGGAGAAACTAGAGACTTCTATGCTTATAATCCATTTAATCCTAGGGGGAAGGAGAATTTTTCATTACCTGTAGGATCAGGTGATCAGGAAGTTGAATATGATCTTGCAAAAAGTAATTGTGCGGATGGTGTTTGTTGGGCATTAGGGCTGGATGATGATAAGTATACAACCTATTTTCCAAATCTTCTTCAGGGTGTTCAAATAGGAGAAATAACAACACCACAACAAGTGTTTGATGCACTTCAAGAAGATCCAAGATTATTAGCAAATTCAGTAACAGGCTCGCCTAATGTAACAGATGAAGTGGCTAATATAGTAATGAATGGTCTTGATTATAATGGTATACCTGTGGTTCCTGGGATAAGTGATTATATTTGGGCTGGAGAACAAACTTTAAATAAAATTGGTGAATTTGGTGATGCTGTTGTAGAGGTTGGAGAAGATGTTAATGATTACCTGTATGAAAATGTAACTGAACCAACAGGTGAGTTTATAGAAGATGCATGGGAAGGTACTAAAAATGTAGGAAGAAATGTATGGAATTGGGCTACTGATTGGAAGCAAGGTGGAGAATTACCTAAATTTCAATTTGCTGGCTCTCCCTTTAGTGTTCAAAATCAACAAGGTATTTTACAAGGATCAAATACAGGATATGATCTATTTGGTAATCAAACAGAACCATTTAATTTTGGAGATTACTCAGTATCAAATCCTAACTTGTCATTGGCAAATTCAAACTTAACAACACCACCAGAAAAAACTGAACCATTTTTTAATGCAAGTGATAGGATGTTTGCATATAATCAATCTGTTAATAGATCAATGGATGAATGGGATGGTTTTAAATCTGATATGAATGATAGAATACAAAATCCATCTTTAGTTGAAACACAAACAAGCATACTAGAAACTCCTTCTTTAGAAATAGATCCTGATTTACAAAGAGATATGAATCTAAGATCTGACATGTTTGATAATAGACAAATGAGAACAGATCCTGATAAGTATATGAGGAATAAAATGAAAGAGGCTAGAGAAACAAAAAGAGAATTTAAGAAGAGTATGAAGGAATATAGGGAAAATATTCCTGAGTATACAGGTACAAAAGAAAATTTAAAAGCATATGAAAAGTCACAAGAATTAGGATTTGTAGATGATTTCTCTGATCCAGATAATCCTCAATTTGGTATGGCTAACTATAAGCAATATCTTCAAGATGAAGAAGAAGAAAAAATTAAGAGAGATTTAAGAGAAGATCAACTAAATGAAGACAACAAAGGAAGAGGAATGTCATTTGGAGATAAACTCTGGAATCTTAAGAATAGAGCATTAGATAGTAAAGCAGGACAAACATATGGGAAGATAGGTGCAGGTGCTGTAAGAATAGCAAAACCTCTTAATAGAATGATAGAATCTTATAGAGAGGATCAGCAAAAAAATATGATGATGAACAACGCTTATCTATCAGACAATATGTTTGCAGCTAAAGATGCAGACATAACAGGAAGTAAAGGAGATTATGATGTTAACACAGGTATATTTAGACCAGATGATAAAGTAGTGGTTGGTCAAACTTATGCAATGCATGGTGGAGAACATATATTTAATAGAGGTGGAGAAATGGAAATAGACATGAATACATATAAGCAATTAATAGCCGCAGGGGCACAAATAGAAATTATATAATTATGAAAGTTAGAATAAAAAGTTTACCAAAAGGCTTTTCCATGCAGAATGGAAATGTGTACAAAGACGGGGGTACAACAGGTGATCAATTTAACTATGGTTTAGTGGGAGTTCCTTCATTGGATTCTTCAAATACTTCTAATCCATTTAGTTCGGTTAATTACTCTTTAAACCCTGTGCCTAGAGATGAGGCAAACCTTGAAGCAGAAAAAGGTGAAACTGTATTAACAGATATGAATAATGATGGAGATTTTGAATTATACAACATCACTGGTAATAGACATAGTAGTGGAGGTACCCCGTTAAACCTACCACCTCAGTCATTCATTTATTCTGATACATCTAAAATGAAGCTTGATAAATTTGAGTTAGCTGAAATGGGAATTAATTCTCCAAAAAAAATTACCCCTGCTAAAGTATCTCAAAACTTTCAATTAAATAACTTTATATCATTATTAGATAATGATCACTCTGATAATATAACAAGAGATACTGCAGAGTATATGCTTAATAAAAATAAAAAATCATTATCTCAATTAGCATTTTTACAAGAAGCAAAGAAAAAGTTTGATGATGGTGTTCCATTAGCTGCATATCCATACTTACAAGAGAAGGGAATAAACCCTTTAGAATTTTCTCAAAAAATTCAAAATATATCACAACAGGAAGCAGAACAACAAATGATGATGCAACTTCCTATTGAACAACAAATAGAAATTTTAATGGCTAAAAGACAGGCTGCTCAACAACAACAAGCAATGCAACAGCAACAAGCTATGCAGCAGCAAGGTATGGTGCCACCAAGTCAAGGTGGTCAAATAGGAATGCAAGGTCAAAACATTCAAGCTGAAGCCATGATGCCACAGCAAGGAGGTATGCCACCAATGGCACCTCCTCAAGGAATGGCACCTCCTCAAGGAATGATGCCTTCAATGCCACCTAACATGCAGCCTAATATGCAACCTAATATGCAACCAGCTATGGCTAGAAGAGGTGGTCAGTTATCTCATCTATTACCTAAAGCACAAGGAGGAGTTGAAACAGATACTATGAAAGCATTTAGATTAAATGCACCATTATGGGCAATAAAAGGTAGATGTCTTACATCAGGTTGTACAGAAAGATATTATGATCCTGAACATGATTTTTCTATAGGTTTAGGAATGGGAGTAGGTAAAGCAGGTGAAAATTATATGGGAGATGCTTCACTTTGGGGAGGTTATCAATTTAATCCATCACCAGGTAGTGGAAGATTCAGAGGTGGACAGGAAGGACTAGCGGGTCATATTGGTGCAAATATAGGAGCAAGAACATTTTTATCACCAGAAAATATAGAAAGTGGAAAGGGTACTGTTGGAGATCAGGTATATGC
>TARA_R110002020_G_scaffold47896_2_pt1 | contig 13363 bp, 10 predicted proteins | sample TARA_R110002020 | Tara Oceans TARA_R110002020 (sample SAMEA4396489) | marine metagenome | biome: Westerlies Biome; feature: [MES] marine water layer (ENVO:01000295) within the mesopelagic zone...; material: water (ENVO:00002006), including particulate matter (ENVO:01000060) such... | reverse complement strand
GGTAAACCATATAGATGATTTGAGCAGAAAGATTGGAGCTTCAGAGTTCAATCTTGTTCAATTGAGATTTGGTAGACAAGCTTTTGTAGATGCTTTACAGGTTGATTTAGAAAAACCTAAATCTGAAGAAGATAAGTCTGAGGAGTCAAAGAACGGTTCCTAAGATCTGTAGAACAATAAATGGTGGGAAATGAATGAAATAGCGGAGTTATATATGCAACTAGGAGCTGCTGGCGTAATAGCAGTTTTATTTGCTTTTATGATTATGAATCTTATAAAAAGTCAAAGAGAACAAACTGAAGATCTGGAACAGATAAAACAAGATCTAACTAAATTATCTACAGAAATGAGTAATACTCAAAGTATAACAATAAAGTTAGTAGATCGTATGAATGTTTCAGATAATAGTAGTCAAAGACATAGAGAAGATATAATCAAAGAGTTAAATGATCTTAGTGATGTATTAATGGAAATAAAAGGTCATATTTCAGGTAGGATAAAGTATAACTAATGGCTGGTAAGATGACTGTAGCTGAATATAGAGCAGAAAATACTGCAAAGCTTATTAAGTTAGAACAACGTCAAATAAGTATATTCAAAATACTACAGAATGTAGAAAAGAGCATGGAGAAGATTAATGGGCAAGTGCAGGATAATAAAAATAATATAACAAAAGTTACAACTGTTGGTTCTATCTTTGTTTTTATTATTCCTGTAATTGTTTCTTTAATATTAAAATTTTTGTAATGCAAAGTAGTAAAGATTCATTTATTAATTGGGATAAAGCACCAATAAAAAAAGAAGGCTTTATAGCTATCTTTATTTTTCTTAGTGGATTAATTGGAGAAGGTGTTTATTTCTATAATCGCTTTATAACATTAGAAACTGATATGTTAGAAGCAAATAATAAGATTCAAGAATTATTATCAAAACACATTATAAACGAAGAACAAGAAATTGCAAAACTTGAAGAACGTGTAAAGTTCTATGAAAAAGAATTTAATATTAATCCATTAAGTTGGAGAAAGAAGAAAAAATAATATATGATTAATGCTGAGATTATTAAAAGTGTTTTACATCGAGAAGGCGGAGCTAAGATAACCAGAGATCCTGATGATCCTGGAGGTCTTACTAAGTTTGGTATATCTAAACGTGCAAATCCTGATATTGATATAGAAAACTTATCAGAAGATGATGCAGTACTTATATATTTAGAAAAATACTGGAAACCATCTAGAGCTTCTGAATTACCAGAACAACTACAAGATATGTATTTTGATATGGTAGTCAATTTTGGTCAGGGTAGAGCAGTAAAGATACTTCAGGAAGCTTGTAACCATAGGGCTAAAGGCAGTAAACTTGTTATAGATGGTAGGATAGGACCTAATACATTAAAAGCTGCTAAAGGGCTTGAAAAAGAAAGATTATTAGCTTTTAGAGTATTGCATTATTCTAAGATAGTTATGAAAAGAAAAAACTTAATGAAATATTATTATGGCTGGATACGAAGAGCAATATCAGTTTAGTCCTGATTACTGGGTAACAACTGTTAGCTGGGATTGGATTGAAGTGATATATGCCTAAAGAACTATATAAGATTGAACAGTTTCATGGAGGTTTGAATACTAATTCAAATCCACGTGATATTGCTAATAATGAACTTTCTGGTGCTACAGATGTAATGGTAGATGAAATTGGTAAAATTACACCAATGGGTGGTTATGCTACTCATGTAGAAGTACCTGCAAGAGGAAATCAAATTAGTCCTGGATATGGTTTATTTCAATTTAGTCACGATAGGGTTGATGGACATACAATATCAGCAGGCTCTGATGATCCTAAAACTGGAGCTGATTACATTGCATTTTCTGAAGCTGATAATGTTGGTACTGTAGATATATATAGTCAAGAAGATGATGCTTGGGGTAGCCCTATAACTGGCATGACTGATGATACATCTGGTTTAAGAAAAGATGTTTTTTATTATGCAGACGGAGCATTAAGAATATCTGATTCAGATTTTGGTAATGCAAATGAACCTGTCTGGTATGGATATATAGATAGATATTTCTTTGGTGATGGAAGTACAGGATATGATGGAGATTCATACAGTCAAGGTCTTCGAGTTAATCAATGGTTTAAAGATAATGTTGCGCCAAAAGCTTTAAATATAAAAACTTTTTACGGTACTGGAACCGCTACTGTTCCTGACATCAGCAGTCCTATAACTATAGAAATAGATAATGAATCTGTAGACGTACAGACTATAGCTACAGGTGGCTTTATACGTGATTCAGTAACTGCTATAGCAATTCAAGTAACATTCTCAGCTAGCTCTCCTAATGTGACTGTAACAACTAGTGGAAATACAGCTCCTGGTCTTAGTAGATTTTGTAGTATAGGTGATAAAATATTAGTAACAGATGCTCAAGATGCTGCTAATAATACTATATTTACAGTTTCAGATGTTCCTGAATATGGAACAGATCCTGATCCAAATACAATGGATTTTGAAGAAACTGTTACTGCTGAAAGTGGTGATGCGGTGTATATGTATAATTTATCAAGAAGTGAATGGTTTGATCCTGTAAATACTGGGTGGGAAGTAGCGGTATCTACATTATATGATGATAGTAAACAAGAGTCTGCATTAAATGTGTCTAGTATTGTATTACAGCCATCAGATATTATTACAGGAGCCAACGGAATGGATAGACTTAAAATTGTACCCCATGTATTTGCTGGTAATGGTTCTAGTACTGGTCTTGCATTAATTAAATCAAGAGTTTCAGGATTTAAAATATATATGCGTAGACAGAATACAGAATCGTGGTATTTACAATCAGAAATAGATGTTACTAAAGGTCATAAATGGTATGGTAGGGGAGATTGGGAAATGTGGGCAGATGCTGCTGAAGGAGGAATGACTGCATGTGCTACATGTGAGGGAGAATTTTTAGATAGACCTAGGGAAATAGAAACATATGAAAGTGAAACTGGATATGATGCTTCAATTGTTTCAGTTGGCTTTGCTGGTGCAAATTATGGTTGGAAAACTGGGGTAGTTGCAAATGGTATTGCATATGTAGGGAATGTATCAATGAAAAGTAAAAGAGGCATGGATGCAGTAAAAGGGGATGCAATATTAAAATCTGCAGTAGGTAAGTATGATTCTTTTACATTTGAAAGAAGAATTGAAACATCTAGAGATGATGGTGATTCTATTATTAAACTTGAAGAATATGCAGATAGATTGCTTGAGTTTAAAAAGAATAAAATGAGTTTGATTAATATATCACAAGAATTAGAATTTTTAGAAGATGTTTTTATGCATAAAGGAGTTACTCACCCATCAGCTGTATGTAAAACAGACTTTGGAATAGCATGGATAAATAGTTCTGGATGCTATCTATATGATGGACAAAAAGTGCATAATTTACTTGAAAGAGATGGTAGGCAATTAATAAAACCTTCTGATTGGTTTACATTTATTACTAACGATGCAATTCCAGTTGTTTATAAATCTATGATTGGATATTTACCAAAGAAAAGACAACTTCTTGTTGTTGATGATAATAGTACTTCTGGTACAGGTAAAACATTTTTATATGATATGGTAACAAGATCTTGGGTAAAAGGTGCTGATGATACTATTGCAAGTGCAGCTTTAACAAATTTTGTTACTGATTGGAATAATGATTTAATATGGATGCATACTTCTGATACTGGAACTTGTATAGATTGGGATGATTCAGCAGACGCTAGTACAGCTATGGTTATATCAACTAAAGATATAGACTTTGGACAGCCAGGACAGAAAAAAAATGTATATAAAGTTATAGTTACTTATCAATCAGGTAATGCTACAACAAATGTACAAGTTGATTATGGAGTTGATGGTGACACTTCATTTTCATATGATTTTACAGTTCCAGAATTACCAGCTGCTAATGGATGGCAAACAGCAGAATTAGTACCAGATGTGGCATCAGAAGCAAAAAATATTAAATCTATTAGATTAAGACTTGCAACGGATGGTACTGTTCCAACAGGATTTCAAATAAACGATATAACAATAGTATATAGGTTAAAGGGTAAAAGATAATATGCCAATTACTAAAGAAGAAAGACTCGCTAGAAAGATGCAGCATACAAAACAAGAAAGAACACAGATATCTCAAGGCGTTCCTTCTGTTTCTGAACTTAGAGATGGTGTTTCGGTAATTAGATCTACACCTGAAGGATTGATAGAATATGTAAGACATAAAAATGCTTTATATAGAAAAGCATTGGATAGAGCTGATATTGCTAAAACTAAAACTACAACTGTTAAAAAACAAGAAAGTACATTACCTATATTTCAAGCACATAGATCAGGTTCTGATCAAACTAATGTAAATGCAGATACTGAACAAACAATAGCATTTAATGCTAAGTCTGTAGATACAGTATCAGGATTCAATACTAGTACATATAAATATACTATATCTGTTAGCGGTATTTATTTCTTATATTATAACGTGACTTTTACTGATTTAGATTCAGCAATGACAGCATTAAACGTGCAAATGAAAGATAATGATGGAAATTATTTTGCTATTCACAGGATGGATGATAAAGAATATACAGCTGATACTGGATTTATAACTAGATCTGCACATACTATGAAAAGATTAAATGTAGGGCAAACAGTTGAAGTTATAGTGTATATAAGTGGAGGGCATGATGATACTGATATAAAAAGAAATATTAGTTCTACCACAGGTGCAGAAACTACATTTGGTGGTTATTTATTAACACCAAAAACATTTAATGAAACAACTCAAACTACAGCAATTGCTGGAAGTGATGATTCTGATGGTGGTTTAGGTGGTGGCGGAGCGATAAGCTAGGAGAAAATTATGGCACAAGGAGTGGCAAGATTTTTACGTGAGAGAGGGATGGAGAGAGCTCGTGAAGGGAAATCTCGTAATTTTGATGTAAGTCAAGCAAGTAGAGCTAGGTCAATTGAGCAAGAAAGAAAAGGCATAGGATCTCTTGTTGGTTCTATTGTATTAGGTAGTATTTTTGGACCTGCTGGTATAGTTGCTGGTACTACTTTAGGAAAAGTATTTGGTGGAGCTATGACTGTTGATAATAAGGCTGCAGAAGATTATAAAATAAGAACAGATGTTGGAAAATTTGATGTAAGTGAAGCATATGATATTGCAGATATAAATAGAAGTCTTGAAGCAGCAGATAGAGCTGATGTATGGAGTGATGTAGTAGATATTGGAAAATCAGCAGCATTAGCATTTACTTTAGGTGGAGGTAGTATGAAAGATCCAAGCGATTTTTCCTTTAAATATTTTGGTGGAAAAAAAGCAGCAGCTGAAGGTATGTATGGGCAAGGTCTTTTTCGAACTCCAGCTGGTCAATGGGAAATGGGCTCTGGAAGTCTTTGGGGACACTTAACAGGAAAGCCATCAATATATCAATTACCTACAGTAACTAGTACAGCTATGAGAGGTAGACCTGCACAAAGTGGTGGGACAGTTTAATATGCCTATAGATCCAAAAACTGGTTTAGAAATACCTAAAGGTTCTATGCCTTCTTCTGCTGGTTATACATATAATCCTAATACTCCTCAAGGAGGGGGTAGTGATCAACCTTTTACAGGTACTGTAGGATCTTTAGGGTTTGGTAATCTTTTTGAAGGAACTACACTAGAGGATGATTGGCAACAATACTTTGATGCGTATGATCCTGCAAAAGAAGAATTAACAACAAGAATGGCTGGTATTGATGTTGGTCAATTACAAAGTGCTTGGGATTTACAAAGTACTCAATTAGGAGAAACGTGGGATTTAACTCAACAGCAGTTAGGTGAAACATGGGGATTAACTCAACAGCAATTAGGCGAAGGTTTAGAATCACAGCGAGGTCAAATTGGAACAGGATATAGAACACAAACTGCAGGTTTAAAAGGTAGTTGGGAAGAACAACAAGCAGGTTTAGGTACTCAAGCAAGAAGAGGTTTTCAACAAGCTGATTTAATGGGTGAGCAAATGCAACGTAGGGGCAAAGGTTTAACATTTGGAGGTCAAAGACAAAGACAGGCTGAATCAGAAGTTGAAAGAGGACATCAACAAGCTTTTGGTATGGGACAATCTGCTTATGAAAGAGCTGTGGAGGGTGCAACAGGTCAATACAGAGAAGGATTAGGTGCTGCTCAATTAGGTTACGAACAACAAATGGCTAGAGGGGAATTAGGATATCAACAACAAATGGCTACAGGACAATTAGGGTATGGACAAGCTATGGAATCAGGGCAATTAGCATTGCAGCAAGGAACGACAGATATCTATCAAGGATTAGAACAAGATGTATTCGGTATAAGAGAAGCTTGGCAACTAAGAGAAGAAAGAATGAGAGATACTTTGCTTGGTCAAGATATATATAATGCAGATGGAGATAATGTTGACGACCGCGCATATGAAGGGGAATAAATGGCTGTAAAGATACCAATAAGAAATCCAGTATCTCAAATAGAGACCACTGCTGCAGATGCGTTTTCTTCTTTAAATGATCTTGTTTTAAAATTAGCACAAACAGGAGTTGCAAATAAAACTGCTCAAGAAGAAAAAAGAGTAAGTAATGCTATGAGCTTGTTAAGTGATTTAAAAAGAAAGAAAGACAATATTGAACTTTCATATCTTGAAAAACAGGCACAAATAGCTGCGTATACAGGAGAAGGTAAAAAACTCAATGATATATATAAAACTGGCTCAGAAGGCGAATTAGGCAGCAGTATAGACGATATAACTGCTGATTTATATACTGAACCTTTTAAATACATTGAGCAATCACGTCAAGTAATTCAAAATCAAATGGACGTATTAAATCCTCAAATAATGGGTGCTATAGATCAGTTAGCAAAATTAAGTCAAGCAGAAGATTTTTTAACTAAAGGTATTGGTGCTACATTTGCAACTGGTGTTTCAGAAAAACAAAAAGCTATGTGGGGACCTGAAGATTTATCACCAGAAACATTTAGGCAAAAGTTTTATTCAGATGATGAGGAACTTCCAGAATCGGTAACAAAGTATTTTGCACGAACACCAGCTGATCCAACCTTTATTAGTGATTTAGAACAAAAAAGAACAGATAGAGAGTGGATTTTAAAGCAAAGAGAAATGCAAGAAGAAACTTTTGATATTTCTAAACAAAAACATCGTATAGAGATAGGAGCAGAAAAACCTCCTTATAGTGTAGAATTAGAAAGAGGTTTAGAAATAGCTTCTCGTGTTAATAAAGAAATTACAGATTCTAGTTCTGGAATGATGATGGCTGGTATGCATAGAGGTATGTATGCAAGTGCTATAACTAAAGGAGATAGTGGTTTAGAACATCTTGAAAATTATGATGTTGAAACATTTAGAATTGGATTGTTATTTGATCCAGAATCAAAAATTGATTTTAAAATTCCTTTAGGTGCAGATATTAGATCTATGTTAGCTGATGATCTTAAAGATATATATGAAAAAGCTACTACAGGTAAAGATAAAATACTTGCCGCTAGAGCTATAGAGGTTGGTAATATGGGTAAAGAAATCTTTAGTGAAAATGATATAACTAAAAAAATTAATGTTATGGATATTAAAAGAGGTATGGATGTAGATCCATCTAAATATCTTGGTAAGGAAGAATTAGTAGCTAGAGCATATCGAACATATAGAGATACAAGAAAACTTAGTTATGATGAAGCTAAAAAATATGCTGCAGATATTGAGTTTATACTTGGAGTAAATCTTCAACATGAAGGTACTGTTAGAAAACGCTTAAAAGAATACTTTGAGATAGATTATATGCAAGCTGCAATTGGCACTACTCTTGATTTTAAAGATGGTGATAATTGGTCTGATAAATTAAATCTTAATCAGAAGTTGCTTGTTGGTGAATGGATGGAAGAAGTTCAAAATAGATATCATTATGATATAAGAAAAAAGCAATGGATTACCAACATAACAACAGCTGGTGTTGTTTATGAATAATAAAATGAAAGTATGTAATATATGAATGGTAAAACCAGAGAAGATACCCTTAATGAAATATCAGCTCTTTATGAACAAGAATTAGCTAGGCGTGATTCTATAGCAGCAGCTAGTCTTGATTCAGTTATTTTTAATCAATCTAATGATACAAGTGAAGTAAATTATATGTCTTCAGATAGAGATTTTCCTGACATGGGATTAGAAAAAACTCCTGGTATACGTGAAGGAACTATTTTAGATATGCTTTTTAAAGCACCTCAGCTTGTGGGAAAAGGAATAAAAATGCAATCTGAAATTAGCAAACAACAAGCAATAAGTCAGGCTAGAATGGCTCAAGATCTTTCACAAAAATTAGAACCAGTTAAAGAAGGAGCTTTAAATGTAGCTAAAACTTTAAAAGATTCTGCTCTTTCTGGTGATTATTGGAGAGCTGCGACAGCAAGTGCACTTGGAGCCCCAGTTGATTTAGCTAGTGGATTACTTTATGGTTTAGGAGTTGAGATGCCTGAAAAACCTTTTTTTGGAAGACAACAACTAAAAGAATCTCTTGATAAATTAGCAGGAGAAGAATATTCAGATAAGTTTTTACTACCTTTTAATCCTAGTAGCTTACTAAGGTAACTTATGAGTAATGGCAATACTTATCTATCTCAAGCAGAAGTAGATAGGAATGAAGAATATAAGCGACAACTAAGAGAATTAGAACGCAGAAAAATGCAAGATCCTGCAATGGATCAAGATGAAGATGAAAGTAGTTGGCTTACTGATTTTGCAGGTAATATTTTATGGGGAGGAACTTCTGCTGCTTCTTGGGGTGCTTTAGATGTAGCTTCGTTAACTGAAACTGGTAAGGTTGGCAGATCAGCTCTTTCTTTAGGTACATATAGACCTTGGGAAGAGCAAACAGGGGCAGGAAAGGCAGGATTTATAATAGGGCAAGGTGTAGGTATGTTTGCTACATTTAGCTGGACAGGCAAGGGATTAGGGCTAGTATCACGTGCTCTTACAAAAAAACCTACTGGTAGAATTGCTACAGATATAGCTAAAAAAGCTGGTGATGAAGCTTTAGATAAATATGGTGAGAAAAAAGGAATTGATGCTCTAACAAAATTTGGAGACAAGTTATTAAAAGGTGAAGTTGATGATTTAGCTATGGAAGGAATTGAAAGAGGTACTCTTGAATCTATGAGAGAAGCTTCTAGAATAGTTAATTCACCTGGATATAAAAGAATTTGGAAATTTAATCAAGAAGCATATAGTAATGCTTTAGATGATATGACTCGTTATTTAACAACTGAAATGCCTGATATTGGAACTGATGCTGCAATGAAGTTATCAGATAATTTTATATCATCTGCTATGAAATACTCCACTCATCAATTTCATAATTATATGGATTCTGTTGTTGGTCTAATGGCACAAGGAGCTTCTAAGTTGCCAGGTGCTATGGGTAGAGGATCACAATGGACATTAACTGGTAGAACAGGTAGAATAATGTCAGCAATGGCAAGTGACGTTGCATTAGGTTTTGTACATCATGGAGCACAAGCAGCTATTGAAAATGCTACTTTTAAAACTGGAGAATATTTTGGTGCTGAATATGATGATAAAGAGTTAAGGCACTTTGAAAATTTAAATTCTGGATTTATGGATGTAGTGAAGCATTCTGCACAATCTGGATTATGGATGTCTTTGATTGCTCCTACTAGATTTATTAGAGGTGGTAGAAGAGAAAAGCTTCATAAAGAAGCATTAGCTGGTTTGAAAACATTAACAAAAGCATGGAAACCAGCAGATAGAATGAATGCAAATCAAGCTAGGATGACCTTACAATATATAGATGATGTTGCTGAAGGTTCTTTAAAAAAGAATATCTTGTCAAAAGAATTAGCTGGTAAAGAAATTGAAAATCTTACAAAAGAAGAAGCTATCGGTATGCTAAAGAAAGTAAGAAAACAATTTTCTTCTGAGTGGATGAGCTATATGACTAAAGAGATAAGACAAGATCTTACAGGTTCTTCTTGGAGAATGGTAGCAGGAGCTTTAGCAATGAACTTACCAGCTATGAAAGATTATTATGATCAAACTGGAAAACTTGATCCAATAGGAGCACTTGGTTCTGATCCATCTGAAATAGTATCAAATATGATTGTTGGAATGTTATTTGCTAAATCTGGTAGAACTTTTGGAGATGCAAAAACATCTAATAGACAATCAATGTTTTTTGAAACTGGTGAGATAAAACAATATTATACAGGTAATATTAAAAAGATAAAAGCTATAAGAGCTGGTCTTGAAATGATTGGTTATAAGTCTAATGGTCATCCCTTAGATATAAACAGTGCTCCTGTTGAGCTTAGAGGTAGATATTTAGTTAATACTGGTGAGTATAAATTAGTAGATGATGTTCTTAAAGATTATTTTGTTTCTGCTGAAGATTCTCCAGTAATAGAAAGAGCAAGACCATTAGATACAGCTTATGAATCTGCAGCTGATATGACTAATCCAGTTAATAAAGGTAAGCTAGATATTGCAAAAAGAGTTATAGGTCATTATGATAATAATGCTACTGATATTGGAAATGTAATGAGGCATGTAACTCCTAGAGAAGCTGTTGATCTTGTTGAAAGAATAAATAATATACCTGGAATAAAAGAACATAAGTTTTTTCCTGAAGTTTGGTTAAAAAAAGCTGAATTAAATGCAGCTTGGCGTGCAAATGAAAGGTTTTATGATTTACAGCTTGGAAATATAAGAATGTTTCATGAATCTATTGGTGATACAGCATTCTCATATGATCCAACTACAGGAAAGTTTAGAGTATCGGAAGTAAATCTTCAAAGATTATTTGGTGATAGACCTTCTGAAATATTAAATGATTTTAAAAATACATATGAAAAATTTATTGATGAGGGGATAAAAAGTGGTGATGTAATAATTGAAGGAACGATAGATAGAAAATCATTAACTCCTAATGAATTAAAAGCTATTGAAAAAGAATATTCAGGATTTAGATCTTTAATGAATGAAAGTATATATGGTAAAGACTCTATGATGTATGAAAATGGTATCATGCATGATAAGGATATGTGGGAAGTATATAAGGTTGTAAAAGCCGATATTGATATAGGCAATACTCTTAGAATGATGACTAATGTTCAAAAAGATAAATTGTTTACTAATTTAGCTGAAATTGATGTTTCAGAATTGCAGAAACAAATAGACAGTCTACAATTAAATAGAAAAAGAATTCCTGAAGTTGCAGATATAGAAAAACCTATGACTGAAGTCGAACAAAAAAGATTTGATGAATTAACTAAGTTTTATGCTAGGATTCAAAACGTTTATAATGTCTTAACTGGAAATAAAGATTTAAATGTATCTAATAATAAGCCAATTACGATGGATACTATTAGTATAGCAAAAGAAAATATTGAAAATAAACTAGGTGATGTTTTTATAAATGATGCTGTATATGATAGGTTGTTAAATCAATCTGTTAATCACATGATAAATACTATTGATATACAAAGTATAGGTAGAGATCAACAATTAAAACATAGTTTGACAGTTATGATGAATGGTGGTGTGGGAGCTAGTGGTACAACTATAGGTGATTTAAATAAGTATGGTGGATTAGTAGTAAGAAGAAATGATCAAATAAACATTCCAGATAAAACACAGTTGTTTCAATTATTAAAACAATCTCCTGATTTACAGGGGGAAAATTTAGATGTTTTAAGTAAGTTTTATACTGATTTTCAAAGTGGAATGTCAGCTGCATCTGGTCCTATAAATATTACTAAAGATATAAATGTAATAAGTGATTTAATTAAGTCTGTAGGTGGACCATCAAATGTAAGAACCATATTGCAACAAGCTAAAATATTTTCAGATGTAGGGCATATAAAAGATTTACATAATGGATATGAAAATCTTACAAACTTTATGAATAAAGTACAAAGCGATAAAGAAATTTATTTTCAAGACTATAGTCAAATGTCTGATTTTGATGCAAATGTAAATACAAACCTTAAAAATCTTGTTAATCAGATGGGAACATTAAGAGCTAATATAAAACATCTTATTGATTCTCATGATTATAAAGCATTAATAGATATAAAATTAGCTGAGAATGCTGATACAATGAAATCTCTTGAACGATTTAAAGAAATGGATTTAGCAGATCTTATCGATAAAGATACAGGAAGTATTGTTAGTGCAAAGTATAAACAAGAATTAGTTAGTGTAGTAGAAAAAACAAAAGAGATGTTAAGCAATAAAGTTCTTGATCAAGAAAATATATCATCTTATGTAAATGAACAAATTAATAAAAGTAAATATGATCTATTGCATAGAGAGCATGTTTTAAGATTAAACACTACTCCTCAAAAATTTGAGTCTGATTATGGTCTTGATACAATACAGCAAGAAATTATTATAAATGAAGCTCTTAATAACAGGACTGCTAGTTCTAGTAAACTAACAAATAAAGATATTATAAGAACAGTTGAAAATTTACATAACGAAGCAGTTAAAGCTATAGGTCGTAGATTTTTTGAAACAGGTAAGGTTCAAGAAGCATATACAAATGAGCAAATATATTATGATGCTTGGCAGTTGGTATCATCAAAAGTTTTTTCAGATAAAATTAAAAGAGTTAAATATATTGGAGGGTATGAAGGAGGTAGGTTAGTATCTGATGAAGTACCATATCCTATTCAAAGTTCAAATGATGGTAGAGGCGTTACTGGTTTAAAAAATATTTTATTTAATAACGGAGAAGGCATGTACGTTCTTCAACCTGATATGAAATTTCTTAGGCAAGGTGATGCTGTTGCTAAAGATCTTGTTATTTTAGATAAAGATGTTATGAGTGCCGTAGATAGTCAAATTGAAAATGGTATTGGTATAGATTCTAAAACTACAAGAAATGAATATTATAGAAAAAAATTAGATAGAAGATTAGAAGAAGAAATAATAGCAACTAAAGTTCCTATGGTAAGAGTTGTTTTAACAGATAGGACACAATTACTTGTTAGCAAGGATCTTGCTCAAACTTCTATTGCAAGAGCTTTTGCTGAAGGTGGTCCTCTATCTGATATTGTTAGAATATTGTTTAAAGGCAATAGAAAAGCAGCTGATAATTATTTAGAGCAATTTAGAACTAACGACATGAGTGTTAATTTATTAAAAAATGGTATTAATGAAGCTTGGAATATATTGAATATGCCTCATTTAATTATAGGTGAAAAAGGTGGTTTAGATAGACAAGTAGAACTTGATTTAATGAAAAGAAGAAAGCTTGCTGATATATCTAAAGGTAAAA
>TARA_R110002020_G_scaffold438535_2_pt1 | contig 13365 bp, 14 predicted proteins | sample TARA_R110002020 | Tara Oceans TARA_R110002020 (sample SAMEA4396489) | marine metagenome | biome: Westerlies Biome; feature: [MES] marine water layer (ENVO:01000295) within the mesopelagic zone...; material: water (ENVO:00002006), including particulate matter (ENVO:01000060) such... | reverse complement strand
TTAATTAATGCATCCCAAAGTTTAGCATTGTCATCATTAGCGTAATCAGGATACTTAAGTTTAAACTTCTCTAAAAACTCTGTTTTAGTGACCGTAATTGGTTTGTTTTTATCTACGCCGTTACTCATTATTGATATAGTCCTAGAGGGTCATTGTCTGAAGTAACTGGCTCTTTTATTGAGTGCCTTTTTTCATTACGTTCACTCTTTAATACATTAAGTTTCTCTTGAGCGTCTAAAATCTTCTTCTTTAATGTGGTAACTCTAGTTCTTATTCCTGATTTTAGTTGATAATTAAACTTGCCAGAATCGTCCCTAAATGTATAATTAGCGTATGAGTCAATCTCCTCCTGCCACAAGTCTATACTTGACTTAAGATTATTTGACTCTTCATCATACTGTACCTGGGTTTTAAACTGAGGTAAATCACTACCAACTAATTCTGTATCTATTTTCTGTAATGCAGAGCCCTCATAACCTTTAATAAGCCTGGGGTTGCTAAGTCTATATGCCGCTTTATGCTTTTGCTGAGTTATATTGGCTGGATACTTAATTTCTTTTTCTACATCCCTTAAGTCTTCTGGAAGAAAAGTGTCATCTTTCAACTTGCCTGCTAAATAAATTTTATCAGCACGCTTTTGATTAGCACCTATCTCATCATCAGAATAGTTATCATCAATAACCCTCTGTATAGACCTAAATGTTTCATTTTTATCCTGAGTAGGTTTATCTGCCGCCCACAAGGACTTAACACCAAGGTTAAGAGCCTCTAACGAAGGATATTTGTGTATCTTACCAGTTTTTGAATCCTTAATCTGGTACATACCCTTCTTCCTTCTATTGGATATCATAAATCGGTTGGTAATTGTCCAGCCATCGGGGTCAACATAGGTATCATCTACTTTAGTTGAATCTGCCTTGCCTCCTGGAGTATCAACTATTGTGCTCTTTTGTAAAGTCGTATCATCTGCCTTATCATCAACATCATCGACCTGAGTATTGTCAACATCAGTATCATCAACATCATCGACTTGAGTATTATCAACGTCAGTGTCATTGGTCTGAGTATCATCAGCATCAACGTCTGTATCATCAGTATTTGTATCATCAGCATTACGTAAAGGTTCGTCATTATATATCTCTTTAAAAGTTCTTCTATTAGACTTATCTCTATCGAGACCCAATTCTTTAACTTCCTTACTTGTTAATTTCTCTCCCAAATCACCTGAATCGGCATCGGCAACTCTCCATTCATTACTACCATCGGGGAAGTGAGAATGCAGGTACGTCTTGTCACCATAGGTAAACTCGGTAATTACATAGTCTTCATTTTTATCTGTCTTAGGATTATATCTAGAGCCCATAAATGCGTGGTTATTGATTTGAGACTTGTCTAAAATGTTTTTAGAAACTTCCTCAAGACTTGCCCCAGTATTTCTATAGTCATATCTTCCTTCATCACCACCACTTCGGTTAGTTGCAAATTCAGTCTCATCTTCATAGTCTCTCATTAATTTGTCGACATCTCTATTTCCAGCAATATCACCTATCTTATCTCTTACTCGACCCAGCACTCTTTTCTTACGGCCACCCTGGAATAAACCTTCATCATCAGTAGCGTACTTGCCAGGACTCCACTTAGCATCTTTTCCTTTTTGCTCTTCTTTACTAACCCAGGCCTGTGTGTCATAATCCCAAACCTTAATTGTGGAACCCCCAAGAGAGTGGCGAGTGCGTTTCTCACCTATTATTCTTTTTTTCTTTTTATTGTTTTTATCCTGGGTCATATGAAGTCCAATTCTCACCATATTCAAATTCCATCTCTCGCTCCCATCTATTTTGTTCGGCCGCAGCCTTATCTGCCGCAGCAACATTAGAATAATGCTGACCAACTCCAGCACTTATACCCTGCATAGCCACGTTTGCTAATGTTCCCCATCTATCATAGTCTTGCTTTTGTCCTTCAAGTCCTGCTATTTGTGATGTAGTCTGCGCTTTACGAGCATCAGTTTTTAAATTCATTCCCTCTAATTCACCTTCGGCCTGCCTTTTAGCCTGCCTGTTAGCCATAGCCATTTGCTGTGCTTGTTGTGATACAGAGTCCAAAACATCCTTGTCAACTTTTCGCCTTAATTCTTGTGCTACTATTGAGTTTTCTAAACCCTGTTGGATTGCTTGACCCTGAGCACGCTGTCTATTAAAAGAGCCTTGCTGTCTAATTGCACCAGTTGCCCTATTAAATTGTTCTTTAATCATTGGGTCACCCTCGGCTATAATCTTTCGCCTTCTCTGGACATAATCACGTTCAGCGGGAGTGACATTAGCGAGATTCTGTAAACCTTTGATTTGACCTTGAATAGCACGATTTTGTGTCTTTCTTTTCTGGTCCGCACCATAAGCGTCTAGAGCACCCTTTGCTAAACCCATCCCTGCTGCAACTAAAAATGGTATAGCCATTATATAACCCCCTTAATTGTATGAATGAGTTCCCTGTCTGCATCCTCATTTGTAATACTATCTAAATTATTAATCCACATCCCCCAGTGTTTTAAATGCAGGTCTGGTAATTTCTTTGCAGATGCTATTGCTATTGCATAATCACACAAGTCTCTATGATACATATCTGGTATAATTGGACTATCTCCAGTATTGTATACAGTGGCATAGAACGAAATCTTTAATGTTCCGCCAGTATCCTTGTAATCTGTATGTATCCTATTGTTTTGGATGAAATAGCCTGTAGGTGTTCCTGCTTGAATATTGCCACTACTATCATAATCAATCTCATCTTCGTGAACAGGAACCAACTTGTCACCATTGTGTGATATATGTATAATTTGCTTATACTCACTTGGCAATGCATATATACCATCACCAGCATCACTATATTCCTCTGACGCCTCATTGATATTACATTTCCTGGACATTTCTATCTCTGCCTCTTTAAGAAGTTCAATCAGCATATTCTTTTCAGCGTCTGCAAACAATAAACATCTATCGGCTAATTTGTCAAAAGTCATCTATCCTCCTAATTTCGTAACTCGTACTTTTAATGATTCAATTTCTCTTTTTAAATCATCTACAATTTTTTGTAAAGCCATCACACTTTTGTTTGTAACACCATCTGATGGTTTAGCACCTATATTTCTACTCAAACTCAACCTCCAGTCTTCTTATTTCCATATCTTCAGTTGTGGTTGCTACTGATATTTCTAACATAAAATATCTGCACCTTACTCCAGGCTTGGTTTTATACCATTCATTTCCTGATGTATTTGCTGGTACTGTTATTGTTTTTACTTCTGTTGAGGAGTCTCCATCTATATATATCTTAATAGTAATGTCAGCACCAGATGAGTATCGTAAGTTCAATCTTCTAAGCGCTGCTGCTGTGTCTAAGTCAGGCGTTTTAATCCACCCAGTTGTTCTTTTAAACGTTGTGCTTTCTGTACTGGAATCATCGTGCTTTCTTATATCTTGTGATGTAGTAGAGTAAGACCATATATCTGAGTTTTCATCAATAACACATATATCTAATTTGTCATTAGTAGAATCCACTACCTCTTTAGACCAATTTTCTTCTGGAAATTTTGCCAAGTCTAATATATAAGTTGTTGTGGAAGATGTTCCAAAACGACATAATAACTTGTTACGCTTTGGGTCATAACTAGTGCGTGTCTCGTTTGATGTTAATCCTTGATAATCTTCCTTTATAGAGGCTGTGACTGGTGTTGCTCTAAAATTTGAGTCCATATAATATAAATGGTCGTGTCCTGCAAAGAATACTCCACCTTCCCACTCTGTAATTGATTCTGTGGAAAGACATCCTATATTTTCTTCAGACTCACGTAATGACCAGGCTGTTGGCTCAGTTGATGGAATTGATAGTCTAAATATTCCTTGATTCATAAATACTGCTAAATCACCAAGCAAGTTTGCAAGTCCTACAATCTCACCACCTTGAGCATCTGATATTTGTATATAATTACTAATAGGAATGACATCTGGCTTTGACATCTCTGAAAACAGTACCCAGTTAGGATGTGTTTCTACTTCAGCATCATCATTTTCAATTTTAACATTGGCTACAAAGTTTCTACCATTAATAAATTTTGAATATTTGTATTTGGAGTTCAAACTGGTAAGTCCAGTAGAGTGAGCAACACCATTAACTAAACCAGCATCAAAAAACGTTGCAACGTGAGTATTTGCTACAATATCTCCACCAGAACCCTCTCTCCAATAATAATTAGGGGAAATAAACATATCCAGACCTGTATTTGATGTATTGCTGTTATAAGGTCTTGTTCCTCTTAAATCAACTTGAATAGCATATTGTGTTGCGTCTTTTATCCAGCCATACTCATTTAAATCGTATCCCAATGCTCCTGTTCCAGTGTTAGCAAGTAAATAAACATTTCCTGCTACACCTGGATTAATAGCCCCTAACTGATTAGACGTATAAACATCTAGTCCACCAAATGCCTTGCCATAATCAAGTAATTGTCCCATTGATGGATTTACCCAATAAATAGAACCTGTCCCTGTAGCATTTTGTCCTAATCTAATCTGTACACGATTATCTCCAGATGGCACTGTAAATACACAGGAAACCTTTTCATACTCCCAAATACCATTCCCTGTAACAGGAATTGCCTCTGATTTAGTTTGTGGGTATTGGTCATCAGATGCAGTTGTATTAGTTTTCATTGTGTAATCAGTTACTCGTGTGCCTGTTGTCAATGTGTGACCAAAATCAATACTTAAATCACCAAAAGCGAGACTACCAGTTGTTCCTGTAGATATAGCAACTTGAGCATAACCACCATCCGCTATGGCGTCGGTTTTTGCCCATATTTCAAAATAATATGTAGCACCTTCTGTTACAGTTAATTCTGGACTGGTTGCGAATATCTCTAACGCTATGTTTTGTTGGTACTCATATTGGTCATACATACTTCCTGAATTGGTATCGTGATATGATGCGTGATGTGCTCCAGAAAATGCCCACACTGGACTATCAGCATCTAAATCATTTGATGACCACACATCAATAGTAGATGCCCAAATATCTGATTCAATAACAGCCACTGGGTCATTCCAACATCTATCAACAACTTCTGCACCACCTGATACATCAGCATCGGTAATATTTCCCCACTCATTATTAGCAACAGAAGTATCTAATTCATATATTCCACTGCTACCATCTTTAGCATCTAATTTTTTATATAGTCCATTAACACGAATAAATTTAGTATCATAATCTGCACTGGTAGTAATTCCTGTTAAATATACTCTTGAGTTCGCAGAATTTGTGCCTTTAACTGCATCTCCTATTTCGATTGCATTGAAATCATCGTTAAGTGTATTAATCGCACCTATTTGATAATAAGTACCTTTTTTTGCTGTGGAACGATATATATTAATTGCTGTGATTCTTTTATTCCAATCAGCAAGAGAAGAACCAGTAGCAATGGTAAATGTGAGGTTTACACTAGCCTCTGTTGATGTCCTGTCAGGACTGGTATTAAAAACTACATCTGATAATTCACTTTCCTGATTACCATCAAAAACATAGGCATATCTATAAAAATAAATATTGTCCACCAAATTCAATGTATCTGTGTAATGCTTAAAAACTTGGTCATTCCAATTAGGATTACCATAAAACCAATTATCAGTATCCATAGCACCAGTTACAGTAATATTTGTGCTTAATACATCTTTTCTTGGTCGTGCTGTGTCTGAATAAAATCCAGGAGTACCTTCGTTTTTTAGCCAAAAGAAATCTCTATCTATATATTGAAATATTTTCGCATCAGTTGCTATATCAGATGAAAATCTTAACTGTGAATTATAATCATAAATTCTACCATCATATGGCTTGCCTGATGGGTCGCCTATATCTAATGTACCTTCAAGTTGTGTCCAGGAGGTTAAGTTAGTAGAATACCAAGCACCACCAGATGAATCTATACCTATCCAATAATAGTTTCCACTTATATTGACATTATGCCATCTTTTAAGTGCAATAAATGTTTTAGCAGTATCAGATGCAGAACCCCTGCCTTTACGTTTACGGATAGTGCCAAGTTTAGTAAAATCAGCATTTTCTAATACTGTACACGCATTAGTCCCAACTTCTTCTGGGTCTGCTTGGGTAATCAGTCCACCTGTTAATGGTATTTCAACAGCCATTAGTTAGCACCTTGTGGTTGTTCAACCCCTGCTCTGCCATTTAAAACTTGTATTACAGCCATTCCATTTTGCAATGCACCATTGGCTCTATTAAGGTTTCCATCTGAACGCCATAATTCTGATTCAGCCAAATCCAAAACAACACCTTCTAATGAACTATTTAATTCACATTCATCATCCATACTTGATGCAGTTCCATATACGTATGGTGTTGGGGATTTTATATACCAGACTTTAATCTGATTAACTGTGCTTGGTTGTACGTGAATTTTTTCATCAAATATTTGAACTGTAGGATTAGCAGTCGTTCCTGCTAAATAAGCATTATCAGTTTGTTTAACATCTTTAGCATCTATAATTGTGCACCATTTTAAATCTGAACCACCACTATAATCTCTCACTGCAATTATACTGCTTCTAACAGGATTCCCACCTGAAAATAAATTAGCATAAGTAGCCTCTCCACTTGATACAGATGCAGTTGTGCTTGTTTCTAATTCTGATAAATAAGAATTGTCTACTAATGCACAGACCTGAACCATAGCATTATTGATTGCATCTACTTTCTGCTGTTTAGTGAAGATAGATTCAGCAGTGTCTTCCATTCTAAATCCAAGTTGTGTATTTAATGCATCACCTGTCATTATTTCTTGTCCTCTTTTTTAGGCTTTTCTTCTTTAACCTCTAACTGCTCTAATACTTCAATAGCACCAAGTGCTTTTATCATCATTACTTTATGATGTTCATATTGCTCTTTAAGATTTTCTATAGTGTCTTTATTATCCAAGAGTTTCTCCTAAACCCTTATCTTCAACTGGCGTAATAGTTTCTACTACTGGTGCTGGTTGTTTTGGTCTTTTTATAAGTTCAGCCGCTACAGCAGTTTTAATATCACTTTTCGTTGGGTCAGAACCTAGTCCAGATAATGCCATATCATAGTAATTCCCATCAGCATCGTTAACACCTACTATCCAAGAAGTATCACTACCACTGACTACTTTTTCCATTCTAACTATTGTACAAGCATCTGCTTGTGAGGATGTTATTAATCCCATTTTATTTCTCCTTATTATTAATCATTGACTCTAACAGCGCTTGGATTCATTACAGCCCATCTATTCGATTCTGTATAAAGTAACTGAACAATTTCATAGCCACTGGCTATTACCACGCTTGTTGCTTCTGAAGTATCCTCATCGTCACTTTCACTATAGTTACACCTTATTGTTGATACCGCTGCTCCACCACAGGTTAGAGTAATAATGTCGTTACTCGCTCTACTTAAATATATCATACTACCTACTGTAGGTTCAGCACCATCTATTGTAATAGTGACAATAGTATCAGCATCATCTGAACCAACCCCTTGTTGCGCAATAGCAGCAATATATGGACCCTGAGTGCTTGTGATATTCAATACCCCCGATGCAATACTAACTTGAGTTTTGCCCAGATAATGAGGTCCACCAAATCTTGTGACTCCTCTTACATCTAATGCTCCTAAAGGCGAACTAGTACCAATACCAACATTCCCACCATCAGCAACAAATATCCTTGTTGTATTTGATGTTCTAAGTTGTAAGTCATTACCAACAGTCATCATTCCAGTGAATGCATCAGTTGTGTTATCTTTAAGATATATTCCAGAACCAGCATCAGTACTCTCAGCAACGATTGGATAATCACCTGCACTAGATATATGTAATGGATATGTAGGTGACGATTGACCTATTCCTAAATTTGTTCCATCTATGTATATGTTTGATGCAGTACCATCGCCATCGACAATCTGCTTATTGCCAGTTATTCCCCCATCAACACAGAGTATATCAAGGACACCTACTGCTAAAGTTTTCGTATTTAATGCCATTTAATTCTCCTTAACTCGTTGTGACTTTAATGTTTAAGTCATAATTATTATGTCCAGCACTAACTGTTGGTGCTGTTATTTGAAAATAGTCTATATCTGTAAATCTCATAGATGCATTATTAAAAATATGTGGAGAACCTATATCTGAAAATGTTAACCCATTAACAAAATACCATCCTCCTCCACCAGTATCAGCAGATACATCCATATTGGTTAAATCTTCATATGTGCCATCTGTAAAGTAAACCCTCGCATCATCTGTGCTAACCCCATCAACTGTTATATAAGGTTTCATCTTAACTATTCGCTCTAAATTGTTTATTCTAAATTTTATATCTGGTGTGCTGTCATCACCAAAGTCATCACTTATAATCGTAACCTCGTGCTCCATAATATCATTATCCACTTCAACTGGAATCCAGATTAAAGGATGAGGTGCTTGGTCAGATGGATTATCTGTTTCCTCTACATCTAATGCAAAATTATAAGTCTGCTTTTTAAAACTGAAAATTGTGCTATTCGTATCTAATTCATATTTGTAACTAATCCACCTCCCCAACACTGGGTCTGTTATAGTCCCTAATGTGTGGTATGTGGCTTCAATATCTCTGTATGCTTTTACTACAGAATCGCCAGTACCAGTGCTCCACTTGGCATCAAAAGAAAAGACTACTACTCTCCTCTTTTTATCAAAGTATGCACAATAGTTCTTAACCTTAACATCACCTGCTTGGTCAGAACTTCTTAAATCATACCCATATGTTTTTGTACTTATTCCTGGCATAAATTCCCTTATCAAATCAGGGAGGGAATTAACCCTCCCCAATTATTAACTAACTATTAGTAACCAGTTGGTCCACCAACTAACAATCCTTGCATTCTTGGATTTGAACAAGTTAATTGTCCCATCCAGAATAGTCTTGCCTGTATAGAATCTGCTGCTTCTAGAGGTTTGAAATCCTCAAAAGCAAAGTTTCTTTTAGCGTGAACTTTATAGTCTAGATATTTCGTGTTTAAGAAATACATATGACCAGCAGGACAGTTAGAGTCAACTACCACAGATGCGCCTTTGAATTGCAATGTTTGAAATCCAGCGTCACCTAAAGTAGCATCTCCAGCCCATCTTTTATTGGCTTGTAATGCAGTCTCATAAGCATCGAAAATAACCTGAGTTGTTACTATCAAATCAGGCTGGTCATTATCAATAGTGCAAGCACCATACATTTGTGTCATTGCTTTGATACCACCAGCAACACCAGCAGTAGTAGAGCAAAAGTTTGCAAAACTAACTGCACCAGTATCGTTACTTTCATCAATAGCAGCGGCACCCGATTCACCAGCAACTGTACCAATAGCAAACTCGAAAGTACCTAAATTACTATTCCAGTAATCATTAGTACCTGGAGTGCCAGATGTAATACCGCCTAAACTTCTATCATATCCTATAATAGAATTAGCAACACCACCTTCTGGCAAGAACAAGTTATCAGCAAACGTACCTGGAGATAAGTCGTGAATCAACCCATTTCCATTGTCGTGTGCTTGTGCGTGAGCAACTGTCTCACCACCATCAAAAGTTCCCGTACCATTTAAGGTATTTAACCCATCAGTAACCTTTGCCGCTGCAAAAGCACCAACACCAAATAAGTCTTTCATAGACTTCTCAGCATTTTTGAGTTTTGATTTTAATAGTGACAATACAGCACTACTGCCCATATTGATATGTTGTTCATCAGACGCTATCACGATTGATGAATATGAAGTTGCCCAGTCATAAACTGCCTTATCAGCAGTTTCAACTAAAGCCTGACTTAACGCAGCACCAGCCACTTTACCTGTACCAGCAGTTATCCATCCTTTATTAGTGTTTGCTACTGTTTCAACAGGGACATTAATCTTAACGCCACCATCTAACTTTTCAGCATTTTTCAACAATTTTAAATTCAAAGCATTTGAATTGAATATGTTGTCCACCAAAACTGGGATAAACTTCTCTCTGGTCAAGGCACTTATTGTTGTAGATAAAGCCATTCCTTTATCCTCCTTTATTTAGAGTTATTTATTCTTCAAAGTATTTCGCAATTTCTGGGTCGTCCATTGTAGCATCATTCCAGGACAATACTTTCTTAGGCGATTTCACCTCTTTAGCACCTACCTGAGACCGATTAATAACCTTCCCTTTGTTGCGACTACTATTTTCACCTAGTTTTTTATAGTGGTTAAGTTCGTCTTGCATTTGGTCATAACTCCATTCTCTGAAAGCCTTCTCCAGGCTTGGCAGTCCATCAACTACAAAACGTTCCCCATTTGCCTCAGCAAAATTCAGGAACTCCTGCACTTGACCTTCTTTATCCAAGTATTCTGGGAACCTTTGTTCCAATTGAGTTAATTCATCATCAAGAACGTTAACACGAGTTTCCATAATTCTATCTTCTTCAAACTTTTCTAATTGAATTAAACGACTTTCTATCTCGCTTGGTGTTTCAGTATCTTTGGCATCTTCTATTTCAAGTCCAATCTTACTATTTAAACCAAGTTTAGATATATCATCTTCATCATCAAAAAAGCCCTTTATGTGATTACGGAACTCCTCGTCTTCGTTAACCTTCTCAACAAACTTATTCCACTTAGAGAGGTTCTGGGCTTTCTCAGTATTAGACTTCTGCCACTCACTTTTATTATTGGCATCGTCCATCCAAGACTTAATAGTATCGGCATCATATGCCTTACCATCAATTTCTAAGCCATTAAACTTCTCTGCGACAACATCCGATTCAGTTACTTCTTGTATATCAGAAGATTCCTCGTCTGTCGTTCTATTTTGAGACTCTGTGGTCTCATCTACACTATCAGTTGAAACATCTGAAACAATAGGGTCGTTTAACGACTCCATTTCTTCATCAGTTATCTCAACATTATTGTACTTCTCATTCATTAGACACTCCTTGAGTTGGTCTTATTGTTTTTATTATTAAATCCTTACTTTACTAGCAGTACCACCACCACTTAGGTAAACCTTACCCTTATACTTGAAATGCCCACCAGCATCAACCTGGCCACTTCGCCTCAGCAAATCAGCCCATTGGTCAGCGGTTCTTTGGTTTTGATTGTAAGCAGTGCCACGATAAACAATGCTTTTGACATTATTTATTTCTTTAGAGGTGCTAACGTCGCCAGACTCACGATAAAACGTATTGTCTTTAACCCCCCCTGCTTTTGCACCCTTAGATGCTATATTTTTTAACTTCTTTTTCTTTTCACTCATAACCCCTCCTTAAGGAATTTATTTCATATTTTGAGGTGGAGTTGGAGCCGCTTTTTGCTGTTCTATATTGGCCTCTTCAGTCTGTTGACTCATTCCACTCATTTCTCGTTGTCTTAGTAATGCGTCCATTATCTCTCCCTCATCAGTTGAGTTTTGCATAATGGCCATCTCTTGTTGCATCTGAGCCTCTGCTTGCGCTTGTTGCTCTGCAATTTTTTCCATTTTATCTTTAGTAATATCGCCCTGAGTCCATCTCCAGAAATCAGCCTCATCAAGTAGCCCTAGTTGCAGCAAATCAATTGCTTGGTCCATTCTGCTTACTCTTGATTCTGGCATAGAAGAGCCAGGAACATATTTAAAATCTAAATCAGGGTCTAAGTCATAGGGATTGATATTGTCAAATTCATAGCCACTACCATCCTCGGCCTCTCTTCTGATTGAAATAGACCTCCCTACGTTTTTAGATAGAAGTTCTAGCGTCATTTTGTTTAAATCAATAACAGCATCAGTTCCAATCTCACGCTCCTTCGCACGAATGATTTGTTGACTGGCTTCCTGTAATTGAGATATCGCCTTTCCAGCAGTCACACCAGTAGGATTAAATCCTCTTGAAATCTCGTGAACACCAGACACTTGGTCTGCTAATCCCATCATACTCTCAGCCATTGGCAGCGTAGATGATGAAATATTCCCAGCAGGCAGTCTTTGTATCTGCTCAGAGGGGTTGTTTAAGTAATATATTTGACCTGGCTTATCAGAAGGTCTATTACCTTGAATCTTGGCTAAGGACTTACTCATTACAATCGCAGGATTGCCGTGATATATAAGATTATCCATACCCTGAGATAATGCAATAGCAGCACCTACTGCTAAAGATTCAATAATCTCTGGTTCGCCTTTACCATAAAAAGAGTGTGCTGAGTTATAATTTTGAAATACACATAAAGGAATAAAGTCATAAGGTGCCTCTTCGGCCTGTAATAACACATTACCAGCCCAAGTGCATAACATTAGTTTATTATTATCGTAATACCAGGATTCTTTAAGAATAGCCATACCACCACGATAATCACCATCCTCGTTCTCGATAGTAGGACCTTGAGTTTCTACATCGCCCCAACTAAACTTATCAGTACCATACTTATCTGGGTTCTTATTGAATGATTTGTATTCATCCATCTTACCCTCAACAGCAACCCTCTTGCCATATATTTCTTCAATATCATCTATATATGTTGGTGTTGCAAAAATAACACACTTAGCGTCCTGCATATTGGTAGCCAGGGGATCCACAAACACTGTAAAGGGGTCTGGAACTATAAACTCTAAGTCGTCATTTTGAACAATTGGTTTTATATATCCAGTACCATAGATTAAGCCGTCACGCTTCATTTGAGCGATAGCACGAGTTGCTTTCTTGTCTTGCATTACGAAATTGAGAACATCCTGTGCAGTCTTAGCAGAAACCATTTGTTCCGCTTTCCTAGGCATAACATCCACTTGAGGATATCTGTCAGTTAATATTGAATACATAGTTTCAATAACACTGTGTATAATATTAGGCTCTATACGAGTTTTGTACTTAGGAAGATTAAATGGTTTTAAAATCTTTCCAGTATATAATTCTTCATTACGCCTCCATCTGGATAAAAGATGTTTACGTGCGTCTTTAGCAGACTGGAACATCGTTTCCATCTCTTTGACTTTAATTAAATCATCTCCATCTTTGAGTTTTACATCTTTTGGATAATCAGCCATTAATATCTCCCATTTCCGCCAAAATCACTTCCCTCTTTCTTCTTCTTGCGCTTCTTACGCTTCTTCTTTAAATCTTTAAAATATTTTTTGTAACCTTTTTCATCATAGGTATACTTCTCGCCATCTAATGTTGGCATATTATTCTCCTCCAAACTCATAAGACCAAGATTCTGGCTCTGGACTTAATAGTTTATCATATTGCTCTTGAAATTTTGTCTTCTTTAGCGTTGGGTCTTCAGGACTCTGCGTGCTAGATATACCATACCTGAGCG
>TARA_R110002020_G_scaffold119596_2_pt1 | contig 13368 bp, 15 predicted proteins | sample TARA_R110002020 | Tara Oceans TARA_R110002020 (sample SAMEA4396489) | marine metagenome | biome: Westerlies Biome; feature: [MES] marine water layer (ENVO:01000295) within the mesopelagic zone...; material: water (ENVO:00002006), including particulate matter (ENVO:01000060) such... | reverse complement strand
AGCTTAAGACGATTGTCATTAGCATCAATGATATACCAGCTATCATTAGCGAAGTCTAAACGTCGCATATAATCTAGTGCATTTTGCACACTAGTAAAGTTGGCGAAAGTATCATATCCACCATCGATATGTTTGATAACTCGAACGTCGTGTGATTTATTAGTCATAGTAAACTCTCTTTCGTTGATTGTGTTGTTGTTTGTCATGTCTGTATTATATACAATGTTGTCTGATTTGTCAAGAGCAATTTGATTATTATTATTATTTTTTGTCATCTTTTTTTATTACCTTTGCTTGTCTCTTAACTTGTTATGTTCTTATTATATACTATTTATCGTCACTTGTCAATAGCAATCTTTAATTATTATCTATTTATTTTACAATAAATTCTTTAATCCATAGACCAAGCAGAATAAAAGCAACCGATGTTTGAACTGTAAGCAGTAAAGTAATCATAATTAACATTTCCTTTCGTTGTTTGTTATGTCTCTATTATATAGTATCGGCAGAATTTGTCAACCCTCTTTAGACTATTTTCTGAAATAAAAGGGGTATTTTTATAATCTCATATCGTTAATGAGACAGATTCTCATTTAGGCGGGGTGGTTCAAACAAAATTGGATCAGGATTTTTTAAACGACCACTTTTACGTCAAATAAAAAGCCCGACTACACAGGCCATCGTGGTGATGTCGGTTCTCTTCTTCCCGTTAGCCTTTCTAACTCATCCAGCAACTCTTCCCATCCCTCAGCATATCTAAGAACCTCCTCACTTTTAGCACCCTGAATGTAAAGGACACGAATTCCCCGTTCCTTTTTTCTAACCTGATACTCTATCTGTTCTATCTGGTATTGTATAGACAGCACCGTCAATCGCCCCCTCCTGTTTATCTTGACAAACCAATCCACAAACGCCCCGACCCGGCAATTTTGTTATACCTAATTTCTGCCGTACTTTGCGCACAGCGTCTAAGGTTATGTTTCTGCTAGACATCGCCGTTAGTTTTTCCGCCAATTCCCTATCTTTTAGTGCGTTGGCATTCTGCCTAATGAACTCTTTTTCGCCCTCAGTCCATTTTATATTCATTTTAGCTCCCCAAAAAGTGGTAGTTCGTGTATATAATATTGTATCTACCAACAATATATATTGTCTTTTATAACTTGGAGATTGTAATGAACGATCCAAAATTTGTTAACTCTGAGCTTAAGACCATTGCCTCGGAAGAGTTGGAGGAAGAGGTCAAAGCGGAGTTAGAGGAAGAGCAGGAAGAGAAATCCATATCTAGTCTTTTAGAGGAGCAGGAAAATAATGAAACTTAAAGTCATTTACACAGGAAACCCCGTCGAAACTCGTGTTGTTAATGCAGAGACCGACGAACCAGTTGAAGGAGTAGATTCTGTAGAAATTAGTATTGATGCATTTGGAGGGCATTGTGCCATTCTTCTCCAAGACTTCAGACTGGAAGCAGATCAACTACAACAAGTAGAAATCTCTGAAGAAGAGGCTGCTAGTGCCGAAACTGCCTGAGCCAACAGAGGATGAGATACTTGATATTATTGATAGAATAGCTTCTCGTCTAGGACCAAAGTTTAAGTTTGGATATCATACCATAGATGACATGAAACAGCAAGCAGCCATATTTGCTTGGGAAGGAATTGAGAATTGGGATAGAGAACGCCCCCTTGAAAATTTCCTCTGGATACATGTAAGAAACCGCCTATATAATTTTAAGCGTAATAACTATGGTAGACCAGAACTCCCTTGCGTTAGCTGTCCTATGAATGCTTACGACCCACAATGTCTTAAATCTTCAAGCCAGTGCACAAAATTTACCAATTTAATAGACTGCCATCTATATAAAGGGTGGAGTGACAGGAATTCATCTAAGAGGAACCTAATGCATTCTTATAGTACTGAGTATGAGAGGCGAGGAGACGAGGGCAATGCCGCTGAAAAATTTGCCCAGAAAGAGGTCGTTGACTTACTTGATCAAGAGATACCTGTTCAATTTCGTGAAGATTGGATAAGGTTTATTAATAATTTAAAACTTCCTAAGATACGTCGAGATCGCCTGATAGATACTATCTTAGACATACTAAAGGAGAATGGCATTGAGTCTGAAGCGTGGTAAACTCTCTAAGGGCGAAATGGATTATATCAGACAGAATTGTTTTGATGTGCCGCTCGAAGACATTGCTAAATATTTAAATCGGTCGCTTGCTCCTATACAGAAGTTTATAGACAAGGAGAACCTAAAGGCCCGTGATATGACAGACCATGAGCACATGCTTATTCATCTGCGTGGTCGTTATTACTATGGGGAGCTGCGTAAACAGTTTAATGATGCCGAGCTTATATTCTTTGAGCACCAATGGATTGATTATTTTAAACAATTTAACGAAGATGTTACTCACACTGAAGAAATGCAAATATTAGAGGTTGTCAGGACTGAGATCTTAATTAATCGTGGAATGGAGGATCGTAAGGAAGTTATGACCAATATCGAGAGATTGAATAAATTGATTGACGATGAAATTAATAAACCTACTGCAATGCAAGACACTCAGGCAATCGCCAGTTTCCAAACGCAATTAGGTGCCGCAATTGCATCTAAATCTGCTTACATAAATGAACATGAAAAATTACTAACAAAGAAAGAGCGTTTGCTAAAGGATTTGAAGGGTACAAGAGAACAACGTAAGCGTAACTCTGAAGACGCAAAAACAAACTTCTCAGCTTGGTTAAAGCAGCTTGAAGATGTGGAGGTTCGTAAGCGTGAGGGTATGGACATGGAAATCAACAGGATAGCCGCTGACAGGGCGTTAGAGAGCCTTTCTGGCTATCATGAGTATGAGGACGGCATGGTAGATCAACCGTTCTTAAACGCCAACACAGTTAAGGAGGAAGAGGAATGAAATCTGCCATCGTCACAGGTATCACCGGACAGGACGGTTCCTATCTAACAGAACTCTTACTTGATGAGGGATACAAGGTAATTGGCCTTAAGAGAAGGACTAGTACAAACAACTTGAACAGGGTCGAGCATATTAAGAGTGACAACTTCTCTATAGTTGAATGCGAAGTATCTGACTCAGGGTCTGTTTATTCTGTAGTTGAAAAATATAGACCGGACGAAATATACAACCTAGCTGCGCAATCACATGTTAAGACATCTTTTGATCAGCCAGAACATACTTTTCATGTCAACACATTGGGTGTCATTAATTTTCTAGAAGCTGTAAAACGTTTTTCACCCAATAGCAAATTCTACCAAGCATCTACGAGCGAGATGTTCGGAAAAAATTTCGATACGTATATTCCAATAATAGCAGACGCAAAGCACTCTCCAACAGAACCAGTAAAATACCAAAATGAAAATACGCAGTTTGAACCACAAAGTCCTTATGCGGTAGCCAAATTAGCATCACACCATCTCGTTAGACTGTATAGAGAATCTTATGGCTTACATGCTGGATGTGGAATACTCTTTAACCATGAATCAGAAAGACGTGGTGAAAAGTTTGTAACAAGAAAGATCACCAAATGGATTGGGGAATTCATGTCTTGGTGCGAAAAACACGGTGTCTCCCCCGATCAATTAATCGATTGCAAGGAAGAAGTTTATATTTCCGGAAGAACGAGTAGAGAACAGGGGTTTCAGTTTCCCAAGTTAAGACTGGGCAACGTAGATGCCTATAGAGATTGGGGGCATGCACAAGACTATGTAAGGGCTATGTGGATGATGCTACAGCAAGAAACGCCTGACGACTATGTTATAGCAACAGGAAAAACACATAGTGTCCGTGACTTTCTTGAAGAAGCATTTAAAAATATTAACATTAGTAATTATGAAGACTTTTTTGTTATAGATCCAGAATTTTACAGACCTGCTGAAGTTGAGTTTCTCAAAGGCTGTCCAGCAAAGGCACTTGAAAAACTTGGATGGTCTCCAACAATAACATTTAAAGAGCTAGTCTCTAGAATGGTTAAGAGCGATGCCAAAGAAACGACGGAGGAGAAACTTTCGAAGCCCAAGGTATGGGGCTAGAAATTACGACGATGCAGCTTATGCTGGCTTCAGAAAGGCTGTAAGAAAAAGAGACGGCGGAATGTGTAGGTATCCGGGATGTGGCTCTAAGAAAAGACTAGAGGTTCATCATATAAAGAAATGGTCTAACCATCCGTCTATGAGATATGACACAACGAATGGCATTACCCTTTGCAAAACACACCACAACATAACCAAAGGCAACGAAGAAGTTTATGAATCCTTTTTTTATAAGATATTAGAAATAGACGCAATTAGAAGACTAAAAAAAGATGAAGAAGACAAGTAAGTTCACTGCTATACGTGATACAAGAGAAAAAGAAGGGCATGGGTGGTGGTTTGACGAAAACGCCTACTGCGAAGGAACTATAAATACCAAGCTTGACGTTGGTGATTATAGCATACAGGGCCTAGAACACCTACTATGTATAGAAAGAAAAAAGAGTGTTTCTGAGTTTGCAGTCAATTGTGGACAAAAAAGATTTCACAAAGAATTAGAAAGAATGACAACCTTTCAACATTCGTTCTTACTATTTGAATTTAGCTGGAGCGATATAGAAAGATACCCACAAGGCTCTGAGATACCAAAGCATAAATGGAAATTTCTAAAAATTAAACACAATTATATGATGAGCATTATTGCCAAGGCACAACTAGAACAAGGCATTCATGTTATTGCGTGCGGAGACAAAAGACGGGCTGAAGAAGTAGCCTTTAGAATTATGAGGAAGGCTTATGAGTTACACACCTGATGTCGATTCCTATGAAAACGCATGGCTAGGCCTTTCAAAAGAGGATGTTGTAGATGTCGATAATCCTTTTTCTGATTTATCAGAAGAAGAAAAGAACAATTTTCACTTGCTTGTCTTAAAGTTAATGAAAGACCCCAAATATTTTCACTGGACGGTCAAGACGCTACTAGAAATTGAACTACTACCCGTTCAAACCGCCATTTTAAGAGAGCTTTGGCAACGTTCTTTTCCAATGTACATTGCTAGTCGTGGCTTTGGTAAGTCGTTTCTACTCGCAGTTTACGCTATTCTTAGATGTACCCTGATCCCTGAAACAAAAATTGTGATAGTGGGTGCTGCTTTTCGGCAATCAAAAGTGATTTTCGAATATATGGATACTATTTGGCGTAATGCACCTTTGTTGCAAAGTATCTGTTCAGACAGTAGCGGACCACGCCGTGATGTTGACAGATGTACCATGAAGATAAATGACAGTTGGGCTATGGCAGTTCCTCTTGGCGATGGCACTAAAATTAGAGGTTTACGTGCTCATACTATCATTGCAGATGAGTTTAACAGTATTCCTCCTCATATCTATGAGACTGTTGTTGCTGGTTTTACTGCCGTGTCAAGTAATCCTACCCAGAACGTAAAGGAAGCAGCTAGACGTAAGAGAATGCAAAAAGACGGTACGTGGGAAGAGGAGATGGAAGACGTATATAAAGAGAAGAAGGGAAACCAGTCAATACTATCTGGAACCGCCGGATATGATTTTGAGTCTTTTGCAGGGTATTGGAAAAGATACAGAGATATCATCAACACCAGTGGAGACTTTAAGAGAGTTAGTAAAGAAGACGAAGAAGGTTCTACAAAAGATGCCTTGCCAGACTATATGAAAAGACTAGACTGGAGAAATTTTTCCATAGTTAGAATGCCTTATGAGCTTATACCAGAAGGCTTTATGGACGATCAACAAGTAGCTCGTGCTCGTGCGACCATGCACAATGGTATTTATCAAATGGAATATGGAGCTTGTTTCACAGCAGATAGCCAAGGATTTTTCAAAAGAAGCCTTTTACACTCTTGTGTTGCAAATGATGCTAATTGCGAGAAGCCCGGCTGGCCAACATGGTGCCCTACTCCGTTTGACGCCAACACCAGAGGAAGCTCTAACCTTAGTTACGTCATGGGCATAGATCCAGCTTCTGAGCAGGATAACTTTGCTATAGTAGTACTTGAGCTCCATCCCGAACATCAGAGGGTTGCTTATGTTTGGACTACGAACAAAAAAGATTTTCGAGGCAGAAAAAAAATAGGTTTGACAGACGCTCATGATTACTACAGTTTTTGTGCACGAAAAATAAGAGACCTAACAAAAGTATTTCCATGTATACAAATAGGTATTGACTCTCAGGGTGGTGGATTTACTATTGCGGAAGCCTTACACGATTCAGATAAAATTAGAGAAGGTGAGAGACCTATCTATGAGGTAATAGATGAGAAAAAGGCTAAAGAAACAGATGTTATGGCTGGAGACCACATATTGGAGCTTGTAAATTTTGCAAGTGCACAATGGACATCTCAAGCAAATCATGGCCTTAGAAAAGACCTAGAAGACAAAGTTCTCATCTTTCCTAGATTTGACACTTTGACATTAAGCATCATGACAGAAAAAGATAAGATATTTTTTGACCAAATAAAAGAAAAAACCGGAGAATCCGAGGCATTAAGACTCTATGATACTTTGGAGGATGTTATAATGGAAGTTGAGGAACTGAAGGATGAACTTTCGAGCATAGTAATGTCTGTGACCGCAGCAGGGAGAGAAAGATGGAATACTCCCGAAATTAAATTAGGCACGGCAAAAAAGGGCAGAATGAGGAAAGACCGCTATAGTGCATTAGTAATTGCCAACATGATAGCCCGAACCATACAAAGGGCAGTTCCACCACCAGCCTATGAAAGTATAGGCCGTATCGCTGGACAAGGTGGAAATTCAGACCCCGATCAAAACATGTATATGGGGGCGGAATGGGCAAAAGGAATAAATGCACAAACCTGCTTTGGTATTCGCAGGAAACATTAGGTATTGGTGTAAACTACATTAGGTATTGTTTTACACCTCATTAAATAATAGGAACTATAAATTGGCTAAAAGAAAATATCCACGAAGTGCAGACAACGCACCCGTTGACCCTAACGCTTACGTAAGCTGGGGAAGTAACGATCCCAAGGGTCGAGATAAGGCTATGGCAGCCTATAGCAAGGGTATATCTGATTTCAGTCAGGCGTCTATAGGTAGTAGAACACGAGATTTCTCAGATCTCACTACACACATGAGTGGTCGTCCCGGAATGGGTCAGACCGATTTTGATTGGTTTAGACCAGACGCCCAAGTTCCTGTCAAGTACAAAGAAGTGATTTCATTCGCTCGTGCTGCCTATCGCAGAATAGGATTAATCCGAAATGCTGTAGATCTTATGGGCGATTTTGCTTGCCAAGGCATTAGGTTGGTTCATCCCAACCCAAGGATAGAAAGATTCTTTAACGATTGGTTTAATCGTGTTAAGGGCAAGTTTGTTTCCGAGAGACTCTGCAATTTACTTTTTAGAGAAGCTAACGTCCCCATAAGGATGAAGACTGCCAAGCTCAATAAACAGAAAAGACTGAACATGCAAAAGGCTATTGCAGGCCCAGATATGAAGGCTATATTAGACGACAATAAGTTCCAAAGAGGAGAAGTTCCTTGGCAGTATATTTTTCTTGATCCCCTCCTGATAGACACTGTTGGAGGAGCGATGTCAAATATGGTTGGTGAAAAACTATATATGATGAAGGTTCCTCACAATATTAAAACCCAAATCAGAAAATTACAAAACAGCACTAATCCTGCCGAACGTAACCTATTAAGCCAAGTTCCAGAAGAGGTTATCGCAGCAGCAGGAACGTCTAAGGGTATATTATTGCCTCAAGACAAAACATTTATGTTTCACTACAAGAAGGATGATTGGCAAGAGTGGGCAGATCCTATGACCTATGCTTGCTTCAAAGATCTCCTTTTATATGAAAAGCTCAAGCTAGCGGATCAGGCAGCTTTAGATGGCGCTATTTCTAAAATACGTGTCTGGAAACTTGGAAGCTTAGAACACCGCCTTGCTCCAACAGCAAGCGCAGCATCCTCCTTGGGAGAAATTTTAGGTGCGAATGTCGGCGGGGGAACCATAGATATTGTATGGGGCCCTGATATTGAGCTTATAGAAACAGGAACAGACGTTCAAAGATTTTTAGGAGAAGAGAAATACCGACCTACTTTAATGGCTATATATGCCTGTCTCGGTATCCCCCCTACACTAACAGGAACCTTTGGGGCTTCTGGCACAACTAATAACTTCATATCTTTAAAAACCTTAACAGAGAGACTGAACTACGTTAGAAACATAGTAATGGATTTCTGGAAAGAACAAGTAAAGATGGTTCAAGACGCTATGGGCTTCAGATTGCCCGCAGATGTAGAGTTTGACTTCATGTACTTAGATGATCCTGCTGCCATGACACAGCTTCTAATTAACCTTGCAGATAGAAATATTATTAGCGACGAGTTTGTGCAAAGGAATGTAAAGGCTAAACCTAGCTTAGAAAAAACCAGAATTGCCAACGAAACCAAGAGAAGGGTGGCTGGTAGAATGTCAGAAAAAATCAGTCCTTATCATGCTGTAGATAAAGATTATTCATTGCAAAAGATAGCTCTGCAAACTGGGGTTGCTTCTCCAGCTCAGGTTGGGCTTAAATTAGATAAAAAACCAAAGAATGAACAATCCGCTTTGGAAATGAGAAGTCCCAAAACTCCGACTAATACAGACAAGAAAGAGAAGGAGAATCTGATACCTACAGAAGACCCACCTCAAGGAGATCCGGGAAGACCTAAGAATTCCAGAGATACGCAGCAAAGAGAAGAAAGAACATTTAAACCACGCAGCAAAGCAACTATGGAAATCTGGGCAAAAGAGGCTCAGGAGAAAATTTCTAAAGTAGCGAATCCAATGCTTTTACAGCACTTTGGTAAGAAAAATATGCGTAGCCTTAGCTCTAGCGAAACACTAACCTCAGAAATGATTAAGTTTGAGATTCTATGCAATTTAGAATACAAACAGCCTATAGAAGAGGGCTCTGTAGCTGTAGCTATCCAAGAAGGAGCTCTCCCGGCAGAAGTTCATAGAGAATGCGATTATTGGATTGCCGAGGCTGGAGACCAAATAGACAGGAAGCTAAGCATAGAAGAAATAAGAAACATTAGAGCTTCATACTATGTATACTATAAAGAGAGCTTTTAAACCAAAAATAATTCTTTGGTGTAGCAAATAATGGAGAAAAAGAATATGAGCGATATTATAGTTTTCGATCAAGAAAAAAAAGACGGACTGGAGTCAAAAATAAGCACGGAAGCCTCACTGGCTTATGTGTCTCAGCTTTGCACGCCGGATTCCGTGGGTGCTTTTAATACAGCCCCTAACTATAGTGCCGCCCTAGATAGCTTTTTTGCTAAGTCAGGTCGTGATGACTCTGATATTTATCATACTTATTCTATTCTAGTTACCACTTCATGGAACAAGAACGATGATGTTTTCAGCAAAGAAGACGTTTGGGCTGCACGCAATACCCCTCAATACAAGCCAACAAATCTTGAACACGATGAAAAGCAAATTGTTGGGGGTATTATTGGCAACTGGCCGGTAGATTCTAATTTTAATATATTAGATAAAAACTCAAGCGTTGAGCAGCTACCGGACGTATATCACTTATTGGTCTCTTCTGTTATTTATAGACAATGGCAAGATCAAGAATATCAAGCAAGGGCAGAAGAGTTAATTAAGAACATAGAAAGCGGGCAAAAGTTCGTTTCTATGGAGTGTGTTTTTCGGGGTTTCGATTATGCTGTTACCGGCCCCGATAACAAGAATCACATTCTAGCTAGGAACAGCGAAACATCATTTCTCACGAAACATTTGAGAGCTTATGGTGGAGAAGGTACTTACGAAGATCACAAGGTTGGGAGATTGTTACGGAATATAACGTTTTCTGGAAAGGGCTATGTAGATAGACCAGCAAATCCAGACAGCATTATCTTTGACAAGAACCATGTTTTTGATTTTACCAACGCATCTACAGCGGAAAACTTGTTTTTTGACAATAATGGTGTATCTGTTAGAATAGAAAAAGAAATATTTTCTGATGTAAGACAGGAGAATTTAAATATGTCTAATGAATTTTTAAGCGATCAGGTTAGAGAGCTCAAAGAGGCGCTTGTTGCTGCTCAGGCAGACAATCAAGAACTCTCTGAAAAGCTTTCAGAAGCCAACGTAGAAAAGTGGGAGACTCAGGTAGCTGAACTTACTCAGACGATTGAAGCTCTTAATCAATCTATGGATAAGGCATCGGATGATCTGGTCTCTGCTAATTCGGATATCGAAGAACTTCAAACGAAGCTTAACGAAGAATCCGAAGCAAAGCAACAGGCTGTTGACTCGCTTCATGCTATAGAGAAAGAACAAACCAAAGCCAAAAGAGTAAATACTTTGGTAGAGGCTGGACTTCCTGAAGATGAAGCTGTCGCAAAAGTAGAAGTTTTTGACGATTTGACTGATGAACAATTTGAAGCCATGGCTGAAGCAATCTTAGCTGTTCGCAGCGAAGCTGGCAAACCGTGGGAAGATAAGAAGAAGAAATCAGACAAACCCGAAGAAGACGACGACGACAAAGAAGCCGAAGCAACCGATGTCGAAGAAGAAGAAACAGAAGCAGATAGCGAAGAAGAAGCTACTGAAGCAGATGAAGAGGTTCTTGAAACCGCATCTGTAGAAGCAGCTATTGACCTTGCTGTGGCTTCGGAAGGCGTGCAAGAAGAGGTAGATAACACTCGTGCAAGTCTTCAAAATTGGGTAAACACTTTTGTTCTGAATAAAGAATCAGGAGAATAAATAATGGCACTTAAACCAGATAGAGTTGAACATCTTACCGATCTCAGCTACTTCATGAATGTGACGGGCGAGAGAGGTAGAATTGTTGTCCACGATGGGGCCGGTTCCGGCGCTGCTATGGACGATGCTTCCGCTACTGTCAAGTTTCCTACTGCTCAAGCAGATGTTACAGCCGGTAATCCTGCTGGACTTCTCTTGAACGATGTAGTAAATCTAGACCTAACACGACAACATATCAATTTCCACAAGGACGAAGTCCAAAAGGGTGGAAAAGTATTGATTTTGCGACGTGGAACTGTAGTAACCAATATGGTTTCGGGAACCCCGACCATCGGTGCGAAAGCATATTACGACAACAGTGGCTCTCTTCAGTCTACGACTGCTGATGGCACGCAGGTCGGTCGCTTCCTTTCTATTAAGGACGCTGACGGATACTGTAAAGTTGAAATCAATATTGTATAATTTAACCCTAACAAGGAGAATTAATTAAATGGCCAGAAATAAGCTATTTGAGCCGACTCCAGAAATGAACGAACTTCTCGTCAAATCTGGATCGCTGAAGAAAGAGGAGTCGCTTGCGGCAACTGCTGAATTGGCGAAGGCTTTAGAACTTCCTCTGCGTAAGGGAGTTCTTAGCGGTGATATTTTGCAAGGTATCTTTCAACCTATCGCCCTCGGACCCGGAGCTAGTGCAGAATTTCCTTTGGATTTCTTAGCACCCGGAACTGAAAAAGATTTTGTTGCTTACACTATTCCTAATCATGGACGTATTCCAGAACGTCATGTAGAGGGTGATTACGTTATGGTTCCGACCTATGACGTAGGCGCATCTATTGACTACTTGCTGAAATATGCTCGTGACGCTAGATGGGATGTTGTGGGCCGTGCAATGAACGTACTGGAAGGCCAGTTTACTAAGAAAATGAACGACGACGGCTGGCACACAGTTATTAGTGCTGGTGTTGACCGTAATATCTTGGTATACGATTCCGATGCATCCTCGGGCGTTTTCTCGAAGAGACTTGTTTCTCTTATGAAGACTGTCATGAGACGCAACGGTGGCGGTAACAGTACCTCCATTAACCGTGGTCAGATGACCGATCTGTTCCTCAGTCCAGAAGGTATCGAAGATATCCGAAACTGGGGCGTTGATGAAGTCGATGAAATCACAAGACGTGAATTGATTACTCAAGAAGGCGGCCTTTTGGTTCGAATCTTCCAAGTAAACCTTCATGACTTGGATGAGCTTGGTGAAGGTCAAGAGTACGAGTTGTTCTTTGAGAACGATTTGTCTGGATCGAAACCTGCTGGCGACAAAGAAGTTGTTATTGGCTTGGATCTCAGAAACACAGACAGCTTTGTTATGCCTGTGCGTCAGGGTGTTCAAGTCTTTGAAGACGACACTCTGCATCGACAGAGACGAGCCGGTTTTTACGGCTGGGCAGAACACGGTTTTGCCGTTCTTGACAACCGAAGAGTATTGTTAGGCTCATTCTAATTTTACTTTTTGTGTATGACACAAGCCGCCTTTGGCGTTCCTTCACGGGGCTGAGGGCGGCTTTTTTACTATAAGTACAGAGTAAAGGAACTTTTATGTCCGCCATGTCCGACTATCTGGAATCTGGCCTTATAGGCCATATATTCAGAGACGTTTCGTTTACTAAGCCATCCGAAATATGGGTTGGTCTTGTTGGAAACTATAATTCTGGAGCTCTTGAGAGTGGTATTTTCACCCAAGAGCTAAGCGGTGGTTCTTACGTCCGGCAATCCGGAGGCCCCGGAACTTCTTACTGGAAAGAACCCTCTTCTACCAATGGCGCTACCTCTAATGAGCAAGCGTTCACCTTCCCCACAGCAACAAGTGACTGGGGCTATGTTTCTGGGCTGTTTATTGCAGACGGCAGCGGTGCTTCAGACAATATACTTTTTTACGGTCAGCTAAGTAGCCCAAAGAATGTTACTAACGGAGACTCCTTTTCGTTCGCAAGCGGCGATTTAGACATTTTATTTAAATAGGGGTCGCAGCAATGATCGTAAAAGATAGAGTTAGGCAAACAAGCTCAACGACAGGACAAGGTACGTTGTCTATGTCGGGAGGAGCCATAGCTGGCTTTTCCAAGTTTTCTCAAGCCTTTTCAAGTGACACCCCTACTTTTTATGTAATAGAAGAGGGTAGCAACTGGGAAGTCGGTATGGGAACTTTCTATTCCTCAACCGACCTACTCACCAGAGATGTTGTCCTTGCTAGTTCTGACGGTTTAAATAGAATCAATTGTGCTGGAAGTCAAACTGTATTCATTACACTGCCAGCAGGGAAAGCAATTTACGCCGATTCGGGCAATATGGTTAATGCTACGGGTGTTAATCTTGGCGTCAGTGGTATAGTGTTTTCAGACAGTACTTCTCAAACTACGGCTGCGGTTTCCATGCCGGGAGCCACAGGCGTTCTGATAGACGCTAACACAGCGAATATTTCTACGCTCACGACCAATGTGGCTGCTACAGGAGCTAAGGTCACTGCCGAGCTCGTTGGACTGTCGGGTGTCGTTAGCACTACCGGAAGCATGCTTATTGATAGCGTTGCGGACGGGGTTACGAATAGAGCCGTAACACC
>TARA_R110002020_G_scaffold67434_5_pt1 | contig 13370 bp, 24 predicted proteins | sample TARA_R110002020 | Tara Oceans TARA_R110002020 (sample SAMEA4396489) | marine metagenome | biome: Westerlies Biome; feature: [MES] marine water layer (ENVO:01000295) within the mesopelagic zone...; material: water (ENVO:00002006), including particulate matter (ENVO:01000060) such... | reverse complement strand
GACACTGATTGGCAGAACACATCGTGGAACGACAATAAACCGGGGTATGATGATGAGGGCCGCGAAGAGTGGTATGAAGAGAATCGTCGTCACATCTATGGCTACCAAGTAGCCTCCACATGGAATGGCGTCATCGTATTCAATGCTGAATTAGAGAATGCCATTCAAGAGAAGTTCAACGAATTGCGCAAGTGGTTCCCGCATAGCGGCATTCAAACAATCGTAAGGGGGAAGCAGAATTGAAGCGACGATTTGAATTGTTCATTCAGACGGTGCTGCAAGACCGCATCCACAACGCACGCGTGCGAGTGATGTTCGGTCAAGCGCACGACACGCATCGTCGCTTCGACACAGACCACGACGGGCATGACATCATCTTCACGATTGACGATGTCTACATGACTGACCCTTCGGAAGTGTGGAAAATATGGACCGGGCTGACGCAATGGGTTGACGGCTGGAACACACATCAACGAGTCGCCATCCATCCATCCGAAATAGATGTGGGTAACGAAAACATTGATTCATACTACGGGGGTGAAGGCGATGAGTAACCACGACATCGTGCTATATCGCACAGCGGGTTGGTGGTATCGAGAATCTATCGTCGCGCACATACCTTACAACCCTTCACTGTTGGGACCGAGAGGTAAGATGCTGATGGAACACAACCGCACCAACATCGACATAACACACACGATTGATTGGGGCCTCATGGGGGGCGAGAGCAATGAGTAAGCGAGCGCGAAAGGATGCCGAGCGTGACTACGCGTGCCATAAGGAAGAGGACTACCCCGTGCGATACCCGTTCTATGCGAGTAACAAGCCGTGGCCTGAACATCGGATGACCGAGACTGAATCGAAAGACCACTACGAAAGCGGGCAAGCGAGTTACATATACCATCTACGATTCCGTGAATTGTTTTGGGAAGACATCGGACGACTCTTAGTCGAGAAGACAAGAGAATCGGGCTTCAATTTCAACTTCACCGGGGTATCGAATCAAGGCGAGGATGTGCATGGCTATGAGTGAACGAACCGAGTCGCCTGTATTCCAATTGGTCTTCCCGCGTGAGGTTGGCCTGTTCCGTAAAGTCGTGAACACACAGCAAGAGTTTGAACGCTATTGGTCACGACTCAACCACGCCGAGTGTGCATACACGAGCGTGTATGGGTTCCGCGCGGTCAAGCCGCAAGGTAACCGTGCTGAATACAACACAGCCGTGATTCCCAACTTCGTGCTTGACTTCGACCGCAAGGCCCGCACGGGTTCAGCAGTCTATGAGGTCACGGGTGAGGTAGTAGTGGACGAGGTGCGACGATTGCATCAGATGTTGATGGAGAAGGACATCCATCACAGCGTGTGGTTCAGTGGCAACGGGTTCCATGTATGGGTCGCACTATCGAAGACGCACCGACCTGTCAATGGTGGTGACGTGTCACGTATCAAATCGGCTGGGCGCATCTTGCTCAACGATTGGCGAGAAGCACTCGGCCTGCGTTGCATCGACCCCACTGTGCCATTCGACATGGCCCGCATGATACGCGTGCCTAACTCGTTCAATGCCAAACAGCACGTCGGGCGCTGGTCAATCCCACTGAAGAGTGAAGACCTACTGTCATGGTCATGGAACGACATTTGTGAGAGAGCCATGATGCCGCGCAACGCCTACTATGCGTATGGTGAGCAAGGTGTCGACCTGCCTATCGAGAAGGTTCACAATCGTAACTTCAATGTCTTCGCTGACCCCGTCGAATTTGAGACGGTGAAGATGGGTAACGTCAAGATTCTACCGTGCCTTGAGCAGGCTGCGTGTCAGGTGGGTAGCAACCCACCACACGATGCACGCTTCAGCCTCGTCGCATATCTTGGCTCACGCCTACGCCGCTTCTTGCCTGTCGAGCGAATCAATGAGACGATGCTTGACGAGCATGCGACACAGATTAGAGGCTACATCGAGACCTTGCAGTGGGCGGACTACGACCCATCCATTACAGGCTATCAAGTGAACAACATCGTGAAGCGCGGCTACCATCAGCACTGCGCTACACTCTACGACAAGGGCTTCTGTCTTGGGAAGTGTCAGTTGTGGGACGGCACGGGGGCGTTTGAATGAAAGCATTGATGATGTGTGGCCCATACGCGAAGGTGCATGGCATCTATAGAGGATTGGGTGATGGCTTTGGGTGCGCTGATTTTGCTACCCTTCGCTCTCATCGTTCTCATCGTGATGACAGTGCTGTGGGGCATTCTGAAGTTACTATTGTGGTTCATGGGGAAGTGATTTAGATGGTTGAGATGAAGGTGCGATATTATGTGACGCGCGACATACAGGAGGAAGTCGTGGGTGAATTCGCGGGCGTTGAGTTAGGCCCGCTACCCTCGTTATTCCTACCGTTGCGTGTCGAGGACAAGTGGAAGTTTATTTCGTTCAGCGCAATCATTGACATTGAGTGTGACACATTACCCGAAGAGTTTGTAGTAACCGTAGACAAGATGCTTGAGACAGTGAACATGCACCGGCAGATGTATGAGACCGAGAAGACCCGATTTGACAAAGTGAGTAAAATGGACGAGCCTGATTTCACCGACGCAAATTGGGGGCATGGCTGATGAACCCGTTAATGATTGACAGCAACGAGCGCGGTAGCCTGCCCGAGGCTATCGAGCGACGCTGCGAATCGATGAGGCCTGCGATACCCACGAAGCGTCAGCGACTCATTGTCGGCGATTACATCTGTGGTGAGATTTGCGTTGAAGCGAAGACCGTCGCGGACTTCATCGACAGCATGCGTAGCGGTCACCTGTGGAGGCAACTTGACAACATGGATGCCAACTACCAACAGTTTGCGGTTGTCGTGTGGGGTGACATCAAAGACCACCTGCGAGAACTCAAGCGACGTGGAAATGACAAGGCGACCTATGGTCGAATCCTGAAAGAATTGAATGGGGGGCTTGCGCGGGTGATGGCTGACTTCGGTTGCATCATCTACCGCGCACCCTCCCTAAGTGAGGCAGCATACTTCCTCGCAGCACTTCATCAGAAGTGCAACAAACCCGCCTCGCGCCACGGTGCGAAGGCTGTCCGTCGAGTCAGCACAAACGATGTGCGGCTTGACGCCCTACTCACTATTCCCGGCATCGGACAAGAGATGGCCGAGAATATCCTCGCTTCATGCGGCAGCATGGAAGAAGCGGCGTGTGGCGTATGCCTGCGTGATGTCCCTCGTATGGGGAAGGTGCTGCGTAACAGGGTGATTGATGTGCTGACTTCGGAGCAGCCCATCATCATCGAATCCAATTCCCGCCGTAAGGCCGGACCACAGGAGAGTGGAAAAAATGAGTAAAACAAGAACGTGGCGTGACTACGCCGCCGTGAAACAAAACAAAGTGATAGAGGACTATGTGGCGCGATTCGGGCTGACTTCATTCAAAAATGAAGTCCCCGCGTTGTTGTCATTCTTCTATATTTCAGGACAGGTCGTTGCGGATTTCATCCGAGTGCCGATATGGGCATCGATGTTAGACCCGCGCGTGCATGTGTTCTGGATTCAACCAACACGAACAGGGAAGACCATCGCTTGGGAATTCATCGGTGAGGTATTGAGACTCGCCGGTGTTGAAGTCGAAGGGTTCACGTCAGGAACTGACGCGGGTCTAATAGGCACCATCAGCACATACGAAGAGGACGGTCAAGAAGTCACTGTGACCACGCCCGGCGCACTTGCTGGGAAGAAGGCGCTGAACTTCGACGAGGGTAGCATTCTGTTGCAAGGTGACAAGAAGGCTCACTCAAGTGAGACCATCCTGTATCTACAACAGGCGATGAATCCAATCGGCACAGACAGTAACCACATGCGCAAGCACATGGCGAAAGGACTGGTGGAAACACAGTCAAGTGTATCGTTTTGGATTACGACATACCCACCACAAGGTGTCAAGGATGTCGTGCTGACTAAAGGATTGTTCCAACGTGTGCTGCTATTCGTAGCGCATTGGGATATGGAAGACCGCCAAGAAGTCAGTGAGCGCAGAATGTCAGGTGCGTTCAAGGATGTCATAGGTGACGAGGCATCGGTGGAAGACCTTGCTGCGCACTTTATCCAAGTAAGAGAAAACTGCAAGACGCGACTCATCAATCTTGCACTGGCGGGTGGTCACTTGACCCAACCCGAACATGTTGATGATTGGGATGCCCACGACTCATACGACTTAATGTCTGACGAGCAACAGCAGAAACTCGCGAAGGCTGTCATGCACGACATGTTCACCATCAACGACCGACGAGAATGGGACGCATCAATGCTGTCATGCGTGGATGAATTCTATGGTTTGCTCACAGGGTTAGACCCGCAGATGAAGGAGATTGTCTGTTCATTCATGCCCAACGTGGAAAACTACCTCGTGCTGTTCGCGGTGCATATCGCGCTGACTGAACAGACATGGAACTTGGAAGGTCGCCATTTGGAAGCGTCGTTGGAAATCATCTACGATGTCTATGAACGTCTTGTCACATGGCTTGAGACCGATGTCGAAGTGGGTCAGAAGCGCCGCGAGAAGATGGCACGATTGAGCGCATGGAAGCACTCGTATGAATTGACCAACGAACATGACCTCGGCAAGGCTGGGGCGGGTTGGATGCAGAAGTCTGAAGTGTTCGCCAACTACATGAAGCGTGAAGGGAAGTCAAAGCCTGCGACCTACGACCACTACAAGAAGGCGAAGCAGTGGTTCACCGAGCGCAAGGAAGGCAGCATCGTCTACGTCCGATGGAAGGGTGAGTGAAATGGGGAGTAAACCAAAAGTCCGTGCTTTTTGGCGTGAACGCGAAGAGTCGAAATATTTTGCTGAAGGTTGGGATGATACACCAAAGACTTGTTTCGCTTGTGGCAACGATGGGCATACAATTACAGCCGCGCACATCCATCCTGACAAACAACGTAAGGACAATCATAGGGTCAGTAACATACACCTGTTGTGTGAATTGTGTCACAAGGAAAGTGAACCTTTGCGTGACATAGGGTATTGGCATTGGTTACATCTTACCGCGCTGATGTATGACAAAGGGAAGTTGGGATTCAAATTGGGGTTAGACACGGACCCGTATTTTCCGAATAACGCGGACACTGGTTATATGCCTATAGTCAAATCAATTAACCAATTGAGAGAAGCGGCGCGTATGGCTTCTCCGGGCCATCATAGGACATACACGACCAACCTTACTTGTAACGGTGAGGTTGTTGGGCCTGAAATTGGCGATGACCTAAGATGGGAAGAACGGGTGAGTAAATGAGCATGACTGTGATGCTACACGACGGGCCGCCGCGTGACATGGGCAAGTGTATGGACTGTGAGTCCGGCACGGATTGGATTGTGTTCGGGTGTCTACCATTCTGTGACGCCTGTCTCCCTTCTCACCATCGCCTGCGCGAGGATTGAAATATAGATTCACCTTCCGCGCTACATGACCGGCGTCCTATCCCTCGATATTGAAACAGCAAACTACTCGTGGGAGATAGGTGGGTGGGACAAGACTCACCTGTTTGAACCAACAGTCGTTGCAACATGGGATGGCGCGGAAGGACACATATTCAGCAAAGAGAACATCGTGGTGGAGGGGGCTTCGATTCACCCCCTTCACCCACGAGACCTCGGTGACCACCTGCGCAAACATCTTGACGCGGGTGGCATCATTATCGGTCACAACATCAACGGGTTCGACTTACCTGTGCTTCGTGACGCACTTGACTGTCACGAGGCCGGGATGCTGCTCGGCAAGGATTCCGGCAGTGTGCGTGATACGTCACGCCTGTTCCGTGCGGCGGCGGGTGAAAGCGCACCGCTCGATGACCTATGCAAACATACTCTCGGTGGCGGCAAAACACTGATGACTTCAAGCGACGCCCCTATAGCGTGGCGTGCTGGGAAGCATTCCGAAGTTGCTAAATACTGTCTCGATGACGCGCGTTTGGCGTATGACCTGTATGCGCACGGGTGTGACAATGGATTTGTCAAGTCTCGTTCGCAAACATCAGGTGAAATCGTCGAGATAGAGGTGGAATGGTGACCGAAAAGAGAGACGCGCCCAAGGGACGCGAAGCACAGATAAGCAACATACGAGCCGCAATCGGGGTAGCCGATGCGGTGCGCTCAACACTTGGGCCCGGTGGGTTCGACAAGATGTTGGTTAGCGAAGGGATGGACACGCTCGTCACGAATGACGGCGCGAGCATCCTACGCGAAATCGACGTTGAACATCCGGGCGCGGAGATGATGGTAGAAGCGAGCAAGACGCAAGAAGCGACTTGTAAGGACGGCACGACAAGCGTCGTGGTTCTTGCGGGGCAATTGCTCGCGGTGAGTGAGGTGCTGCTTATGCGCGGCGTTCACCCATCCGACATTATCCGAGCGTATCAGGAAGCGGGACAACTCGTATTGACTGACCTGACGGATGATGACCATTGGTTGACAGACATCGACGTGATGGACATTGCGAAGACTGCGTTGCGTGGGAAGGCTGCCGAGACAGACCTTGACCGCGCAGCATCACTATGCGTCGAAGCCGCAAGGAAGGCCAATGGCAACCTTGACCGCATTCGTGTGGTCACACAGACCGGTGGCTCACTATCTGACAGTTGCGTGCATCCGGGTGTCATCCTGAACAAATCGTTCGCGAGTGATGACACGCCTAAGTGCTTGGAAGGTCCGGTGCTGCTGCTCAATGGCGGCCTTGACGGGTTCGATTATTCACAGGTTCAGATGCAGGTCAATGACGTGGAACAGTTTCATCAGATTCAACAACAAGAGCATCGCATCCTATCAGAGGCTGCCGCTATGGTAGCGGGTGCGGCCGAAGGTGGTTGCGTCTTTGTGCGTGACCGTGTGCATGAGGCTGTATCACACTATCTTGCACAGCAAGGTATCGGTCTCATCACTTCGCTACAGCCAAGTGATATGGAAGCCTTGAGTCGATTGACTGGTGCGCCTATCTATCACCGCATAGAAGATGTTGATGGAACGCCGCCGGGTGCGAATATCGTGGAGAAGAATATCGGTGACCTTCGCTATGTCACAGTGGACGGGAACGGTGACGCAGTTACCTTGCTTATCCGAGGCGCGACACGTCAAACCCTTGATGAATTTGAGCGAGCATTCGACGACGCAGTGGGTGTGACTTGCCTGTATCAGAATGACCCACGCGCAGTCCCCGGAGGCGGGGCCGCATATTCCCACTTCGGGCGTCTTGTTCGCAAGAAGGCACAGAACACAGAAGGCTTGTCCGCTCGTGAACGCATGGCTATCGAAGCCTTCGCTGACGGATTGGAAGTCATCCCTGCCACAATCGCAAGCAACGCAGGCATGGACGCACTTGACATCGTGATGGAATTGCGCTCAAGCACTGACCCTAAGCAAGGTCTCTACATCAATGGGGCTACCCGAGGCATTGAGAACATGGTCGATGTCGGTGTGGTTGAACCACTCGCACTCGTTGAGCAAGTCATCAGCAGCGCACTTGAGGTAAGCATCAGCATTCTCCGTATTGACGACATCATGGGGAGGCGAGCCTGATGAGTGTTAAACAACAACTGCGCCCAAAGAACGGACCTAACCGATACAAGGTGTGGGGTAGCGCGGCAATGAAGCATACCACACGCGTGAGGCTACTCAACTACAAGTGTGAGAACAACCACAAGAGCGTGGATGAAGCAATCAACGCCTTGTTGGACGGTGCTGAAGAATGAGCATTGCTGATGAAGTGGCTAACCTTGTAGAAGAAAACGCGCGGCTTCGTGCTGCTTTGACTCAAGTCGTGAGTGCGATTTCGGGTGCGGCTGAAGCCTTGCAAGGGAACGCCCCCGCCCCCAAAAATGAGACGCCTGTAGTTACCGAAGAACCTGAACCTGAACCACCTGCGCCACCTGAACCTGAACCCGGCAAGGTGGAACGGAAGGGTGTGGAAGGTGGTGCATATCGAGTAAGTGCAGGGGATGTTCTTGGGGGTCGTATGATATGAACACCGGATTAGAAATCCTCGGCTACATGCTCGGCGGCCTATTTGTGCTGTGCGCTACCTTGTTCCTGTCATTCATTGTTTGGATAGCCTACATGGAACTGCGAATATGGATGCGCACTGCGCGACCTATTCAAGGTGGGTGGGTTGATGACGATGATGACGATGACTAATCGCGATTCCACGGGTCGTCATCAGGGTAGTAGACGAACGCCTTCACTTCACCGAAGACACGCTCAAATAACCCTGCTCCAAAAAAGCCAATGAAGAAAGCAAGAGTCCACAGGCCAAGCAAGGTCTGTATGTATTCTTCCATCTCAATCACGCTTTAGTGTCTCGCGCAACATTTGTGCGCCGAAGCGCATCTTGGTGGTTGAATCTAAATCCCAAAAGGACCCCTTCGCGGGTGTTTGGCTTTCGATGTATTCACAGATTTCACGCCTGCTCATCTTTTGCAAGTCTTCATCAATCGGAAGACCGAGGATATTGTGGTCGTTCGGGTATGATACAAATTTCTCAAGGAAGCAGTAGACATAGCCCATAGCGCGCATGAAGAATTTGAGCATCACTCATCCCGCCCGTAACGATGACCTTCATACATTTCGTTGATGAAATCCTCAACGGAGAAATCAAGCGTGGTGTCCCAATCAACTTTCCAAATAGTGTAGAGTGACCACCCAAGTGTGATGAGCATGAAGTCTGCCCACAAACCAACAACCAACCACAAAATCATACTCATCTTTCTCACCATTGATTGTGATGCCATAGTGTCTCATCACGATTCTGTCGCGCTCTTATCCCATCAGCAAACGCCCACACCTGTGTTAAGTCGTCAGCGCGTAGACCGCAGTCGAGACCTTCTTGGTCGGCCCAGCGTATTAGGTCAAGCGTGTCGAGGTTGCCGTGGCTGTCGCGCACAAACGGACAACCGCCGAGGCCACTGATGCTTGCGTCGAACTCACGCACACCACACTCATAGGCCACGGTCAGATTCTCGTCCATCCTCTTCTGTGTCGCGTCACTGCATTTGTCTTCACCATAGTGCAGATGTAGCGCGGTCCTGTCCTCGTCTTCGACCATACCAATGACCTGCCTAACGCGGTCAGGTGTTGCTGTGCCGTCCGTGTCGCCGAGAACAATTTTGTAACCCAATCGTTGCGCTTCGTAAATCGCACTCTCTACCTTATCGAACGCTGTTGAGAATGCGAGCGAGACATACACGCGCACCTTACTCAATGGCACTTCATTGACTTCCAGCATTGTGTCGTAATCATCAACGGCCTGTCGTAGATTTTTACCGAGGTTGCGCTGATTGAATGATTCATCACCGGAGAGAAAGATGTTGAAGTATTCCACGCCTGCGCCCATTGCGTCGTGTAGCCCATGCGCGTTAGGCACAAGGGCGGAGAGCCGAGCATCCACGCCACGACATCCGCGTATCACTTTTGCCGCACCAGCCATTGACGGGACAGTGCGTGGGTTGACGAAAGACGCTGCTTCAATATCCTCTAACCCAGCCTTAGAGAGCATTTCCACCAAGCGAATGCGGTCATCTACAGACACCACATGCGGGAGGTTTTGGAGGCCGTCTCGCGGCCCCACTTCGTAAATACTAAAATCGCGCACACCCGCACATAGGGGTTCCACAAATCAATCTTTCCATAGATGCGCGCACCGCGAGCCTGAAAAATCACGTTTGAGAAATGTTAAAATATAGGTCTATAGAAGTAACAATCATGGAGAAGACTCCAACAGTCGTCATCTGCCAGCGATGCGGGCGCGCCCATGAAGCGTTCTCATTGCCTCGGCATGAGGCCGACCAAAACGCTATTCGCTGTCCGCTATGAGTGAACGCTCGTTCTCACTCAAGTCCTTCGGGCGTCGTGGTTTCTGCCATAGCGTGCCGCATTCAGTGCATTCCCAAATGAGGATGCGCGTCGTGCGTTGGTTGACGTAGCGCCCTTCGATGCGCTTCGCGAGAACGAGTTGCCAGCAAGACGGGCAACGCTGTTTCAGTCGGTCGAGAAAGTCACCCATCTAATCACGCCCTGAACAACTCAAGCCACACGCTGCCCTCGTAGACATAGCGGCCGTATTCAGTATGGGCGATTGTGTTCCCGCTAAACGATATACCGCCTGTGTTACCACCACCACCGACATTGCGAATCTCAATGATGTGACCTTCGTGGAACACACCTGTCGGGGTAAGCGTGACTGTCTGTCCCGCCGCGACTGTCAGATAGAAGATGCTGTCACCTTCAGGGAGAATAGCCCATGAAGCAGTATTCAGCGCAGTAGCGAACGCATCGACCCCACGCCCCACAAGTCTACTCGTGGCGACCGAAGTCTCCGCATTGACTTGACCAGCAAAGAACAGGATGTCCGTCGTCGATTTATCCGCACGGTCAAGTCCTTCAGAAGGCCCATGCCCATACCCAGCATCAGAAGCACCGGGCGCTCCGGGTGCGGCTGACGCTGTCAGTGTGCCATATTTGGCAGTGGACATCCACAACGCACCGATGTCATGTTTCTGTGTAGCCGCACCTACTGCGTTACCAATGTCACCGTTCTCACCCACCACGCCGGAATGTAATGCTCGTAAATCAGCAGCGTTATTGACACCATCACTACCGTTGCGTCGAATCTGTGATTGCTTCGTTGCGCTATCTGCGGCCGTGCCACCTATGGTTAGAGGAATCATGTATTGTGGGTTGGTGCGCAAGAACACACGCTTGTCATTTATTTCAATAATTTCGACCTTATGCAAGCCGCCACCTGCGTTGAATTTACAGCGCACAACACCCAAAACAATGACTTGTTCGTTGTAAGTAGTGGTCCCACCATCGTAATCGGAAAGATACTGTGAAGGTAAAACCGGGTAGATACCTGTAGTAACATCTACAGGTGTGCCCCCGGCGTAATGAACACCTGCGTGTCCGGCTGCGGCACCAGCAGTGCTACCTGCCGCTGCGAGGAAAATGGTGTAAACGACCTGTTGTGAACCTGCCGCAGTTAATGCGGTGCCTGTGCCCTGCGCACCATCACCCAAAATGATTGTTGCAGTATCGCCCGGACCACCACCGAATTCATAGATAGCGCCGTCCAGCACACAGTAGCCACCTTGTAGTGTCAATTCGTTGACGGACCCACCTACTGATAGCGCGCCTTCTGAACCATTGACGATATTGCGCCCGCTGTTAGCGTATGCACTGTCGCGCAGTCGGAGAATACCGTTCCCGTGTATTGCTTCTATTGCGTTCGTTAGCGAAGGGGACGTGATAACGTCACCGTCACGCAGGCCATCTTGGCCCAGCGTATTGCCTGCTGCTGTGTGTCCGCTTAGTGGGTCAACCATGTTTCAACATCCTCCATGCAAGGTCGATGGGTTCACCCATCGTAAAGTCTCCGCCCTGTGGCGTTTTGTTGTTAACGCATTCATTGTAGACATCGTTTAGCGTCTTGCCCTGTTCGGCTTCACTTTCACCTACCTGACTCAATAAATCCTCGCAGTCAACATTCTCAAGCCATTCTCGCACTGTCATTGCGTCTTTGGGAACAGCATACGTTTTCCCGTCAAAACGTGTGGAGGACTGCCACGCACCCCTCTCATCCCGCCATATCCTTTCCTTGTCGATGTCATAATACGCACCTTCGTTAGACTGTATCATTATTTGTCGGATTTCGTTACAGCAGTCGTCGTCATACCCTGCGTCGACTTGGATTGGTTCTTGAGAATCAGTCTCAAGTTCCCACCCCGCTTCAGGATTTTCGTATTCAGGCATTCTGCATCACCTCGGGGTAGTAGTGGTTGAGCCACGCGAGTCGTTCCTCTTCGGTCATATCGTTCAATGTCCACCACCACTTGACCCGCGCGTTATTTGGTATCATCCTCGGCCACAACTTGCTGTTGGGTAATCCAGCCTGCGCCTGACGCGCGGTATCAATGTGCCGCTGCACACTTCTATATTGTGAGGGCGTAGGGTGGAACGACACTATTACTCACCTGCCCAAGCATCGCAAGTATGGTCAGCGCGGCAATTGAAATCATACCATTCACAGTGGCCTGTCATTGGGTCGTCTGTTGCGGAACCATCCCATGCTTTGCAGTTGCCACACTTCTTCGGGCCTGTGGCTTTTCTGTAATTAGGCGCATCTTCTTTGCCTTTCATGAAAGACCAAGCGGCTTCCAACGCTTCTTGATTCAACATTTCCACCTCTTCAGTGCCGCACCTTTGGGTGTGAGTTTACCCTTCTTACTGGTTGGTCCCTTCACGCCTGTCATACGAGCGCAGAATGATTTCTTTCTTCCCTTGCGTTTGCCCTTTGGGTTCGATTCAGTCACCGGTGGCTTTAGGTTTGCACCCTCTTCACGCTTGGCCTTCGCTCGACCTTTGGCATTCAACCCACCTTTACGGCTGTGCTTCTTTGGGTTGTAACCGTGGAATGGTTTTTCCTTCTTCTTGGCCTTTGTCACTTTGTTCCAAGTTTTCTTGTCAGGGTAATCCTTGTCCCCCGGCTTTGCTGTTTTTTCACCACGCTTGCGCTTGGCTCGTATGTTGTCAAATAAATTGTCTTTCTTCAACAAATCCCATGCTTGTTCAAATGCTGTCATTATTCTACCTCCAATAAAAATGAGAAGCGCACTTCGTTCTGCGCGTTCTTAACAAGGTTCGTGATGTCTGCGCGATACACGGGAATAAACTCGCCTGTCGTGGGGTCACGATACTGCAAGTAAACCTCCTGTATGTCAGTGTTGAATGTGAATGTAGTGCCGAAGGTGCCTTCGACAAGAATGGTTTGGTCGTCGATGATGACAACCTTTGGTGTAACTTTGGCGAGACTGCGCACTCCACCGTCGTCTGCTGACGCCTGTGTGCCATCGCTGCCAATGTGCAACTCGTTCACAAGTGTCGCGAAATGCTCAACGAGCCTGCGTTTGATACTGTTCAGAATCGGCATTATGACTCATACCCCATTTCTGTTAGACAATCGTCACAAATCCAATCGTCTTGTATTTCGCCCCAAGTATAGATACTCGCCGGTGCGTTGCATTCCACGCACCGAGTGACTTTTGCATCCGGGTCCATACCCCATTCATCACCCTTTTCTCTAAACGCTCTACATTTTGCGCAATCACAACCAATGCCATACAGTCCGCCTTTATGTCCCTCGTCGTCCTTCAACAACCGCCACGCAAGGTCCATAGGTTCGCCTGTCCCAATAGTGGATTTCCAATTTGGGTCAGCATTGCCCTGCGCCCATGCCCTCAATTCTTCGATTGTGTATTGGTTACCTGCGCCATCACATTGAATGCACTTCGCGGCAGGTGTAACTGACCCGTCCTCATGCTCAATCGGA
>TARA_R110002020_G_scaffold3690_2_pt1 | contig 13395 bp, 15 predicted proteins | sample TARA_R110002020 | Tara Oceans TARA_R110002020 (sample SAMEA4396489) | marine metagenome | biome: Westerlies Biome; feature: [MES] marine water layer (ENVO:01000295) within the mesopelagic zone...; material: water (ENVO:00002006), including particulate matter (ENVO:01000060) such... | reverse complement strand
CTGACCCTGAAAGTCCTAATGTAGCGAACATATCCATACCAAACGAAGAAGCCGGTCCATGACCTGTTGGAGTTGCCGGTGCTTGGCTGTATCCCAAGGGAAGTATTTCTCGTCCGTCATAAAAATACGCCCGCGCTCCTTGAGGGGCGATGACTACACCCGTAGGAGTAGACTCAAACTGAGTTGGAAACCCAGAAGTTGAAGGATCGGGCAAAGAAACGTTTCGGTATGGATTTGATGACGAAGGCCCAAGAAGCACTTCCCAAGAACTAGACGGGTTCGAATAATCAACATTCCACCCCTGATGAACCCACAACTGGTTTCCAGTGTGAAGTAAGAGCACATCTCGTTCAGAATCCTGCAATAAACAGTGAAAAATGCCGTGTGCTGTTGAGTAGAGAGGGTATCCAGACCCATAGTTGGGAACATAAGGAACAGGGCCTACAACGGAGCGTAGGGTCCCTTCCTCAGTTACCATCATGTTTTCTATTTTTGAGCCGTACTCATCTGAGGTAAGAATCTTTTGAGACTCTACCCTTGGGATTATTGGGGCACTCGTTTTTCTTATTTTTTCATCAGCCACAACCGCACCCACTTTTTTCTTTAGCAGAATGAATAAGTGATTGTGCTAGCTTTTCCAACTCACGATGATCTAAATCGCCAATATCTGTCTTACCAGTGATGGCTCGCATTAGAAGAAGGAAGTCGGGGTCGCTTGCTCCCTTTAGGCCCATGTGGTCTGCGACTTCAAGTACTCTCTTCGTAGTCCAGGGCTGTTTCAAAGCTTTATTAGCGGCCCCAACCCTCAATACAATCATGAGCTTGGGCGAATGCATTTGGGCTCCTACGCCTGTGCAGGCTCACGAATTTGTTTTGATTTTGCGCGAGGAGCTTGTGCTTTTACCAGTCCTGGCTCTGCGTACAACACCCAGCCTTGAAAGTTAGTTTGACCGTCTTTTACACGCTCAGGGCTATAGCCGTAGCGCTGCAAGATCCCGTGGTGTGTTCCGTTCTTATTGATGACAGCAACCATAGTTGCATATTCTACCGTATTGTCTGGCATTTCCTTTCGGTAAATTGCTCCGCAGATAATAGGCACCGATTTGTCGTTCTTCACGCTCATGTTCGTACTCCTAAGTACTAGTTGTCCACCATTGACGCATATTTCGAGAACTCCTGCTTCCTGAATTTGCGCGAGAAACTTTTCGATAAGTCGCACGAGCCGAATTTCGGAGATCTCCATAGCGTTTAGATAGGGTTTGCAAGTCTCTTTCATAACGGGCAAAAGCTATTCCTGACATGCCTTTATTTCCCTGGGACTCATAAAGAAAAGTCAGTGCTCTTTGAAGGATTAGCTCAACGGACTCAGGGTGAATCTTCGGAGCATCTTGATCATGGATCAGCGGTGCTGGGCGACGAACACATCTGACATCGAGTTCATATCGAGCATCAGGCCGTGGGTATAGAGCTATGTTCTGGTAGCCATGTACGGTTTTCAAACGTGTTCCGTAATCTGGCGTAATGGCTCCATTGTCGATGATTTCTGAGCACCAACCCGGCACTTCCATCATTAAATAATAAACACCTGAGTCTTCAACATCCAGGCTACTAAATCCTGTAAACCCGGATTCAGTAGTTGAGGTCAGACGTTTGCGATAAATCCGAATGCGCCAGCCGCTCTTTCGGTATCTTGAGTTGCTTGTCGTCGTGTAACCAAACCCCTGCATTTTTTCTAGGTCAGGAAACTTTAGATAAATGCCAGGACCATCAGTTGCTGCAGTAATGACTTCGCTCGCCTCAGATGGGGCGCTCTCCCAAAGCGGAGAGTATCGAGCACGGTCAGCCAAGCCAGACAACTCCGTGTAAAGAGAGTTATCTGCTGAGTAAAGGGGCAGTTCACTACTAGAACTAGGGTTGCACCAATCGAGATTAGCAGCAAGAGTGCTTTTCTCAATGCCGGGATTCATACGCCAGTGCTGATCGTCGCGTCGGCCCCAGCAATATGTAAACACATACTGAAACGTACCAGCGGGCTCAGGACCCTTCCAGGCATAAGTCACTCCACCGATATTATTATCCGCAAGCTTTTGCTCTTCAGGGTCTTCTGTAGGAGCAGGCATCGACCAATGTTCGCGTCTATAGGCAACTCGAGGTCGTCCCGATGAAACATTTCGGTTTGCATCAGCGATGCGCTTTTCTTCAGCCTCCATTTGACCCATGATATCTAAAGGCCAACCCTCGTTCTCTTGGTAGAGACGCATACTGTTGACAGTAATAACGTCAGCAGGAAGGCTGTAATGAGGCGTGTAGATTCGATATGACATGCCTGAGGCTGATGTAGAGTTGAACGGCGTGTAAAGCGACATCCTGTATGCTTCAGGGTCAGGAGAATCGGTGTACTTCCAGGTCGTTCGGATTTGATGGCGGTGATAAACCCCTGCTGAATCCTTAATCTCGATCCAACGCCCATCCCAACTACGGTCTGTTGGCCAATCCAACGAATCTGCTGTTGCAGCCGGGAGCGCAGAGTACAATACCCACGGATCGCTGTTTGCTACTGCTACAAGGTCAGTGCTCAACGTGGGGACTTCGTCCTTTTGGGTTGCAATATGCAACTCATCTTCAAAGAACAAAAACGGCGCTTCAAGCGCCAAAAGATTGTAGGCACGATTGATAAACTCATTAGCCCGTGTTTTGGCTTCTGTAGAGGACCTTGGACCCCAATCTGCTTGCGCAAAGATTGCTGTTCGCATTTCACCTAAGTTCATTACGCACTCCGTATAGAAAAAGCCCCTCCCTCTCCATGCCCGGAAAAGGGAGAGGCCCTTCTAGTCTACTACATTTCAGCGATTAGCGACAATCAATCCAGGCACTGCCTGTAGTGGTTGTGTTAATCTGCGCAGCAGTGTGACCAATAACAGCGATGTTCTCGCTGTTAGTCCCGTCTGCATAGGTGATCGCTCGACCGGCAACAGTTGCTCCACCAGAGGTGAAAGCAGCGTCCGCAGTCAAATGCGCTCCGCCTGCTGTGATTGAACCTACACCGCGCACCAGAATGAATCCGAATGAACCAGCAGCAATTGCATGCTGGGCCACACCAAGAACCATTACTTTGGGCTGATGAACGTCTACTGGAGTAATCAAACCACCCCAGTAATCGTAGGTTGTAGCACTTGGGTCTCGGTAAATGATCTGGCCAGCAGAAAATGCTGTTGATGCTTCGTCATTGAAGACGTAAACCCAAATCTCTTGACCCGTTGCAGATTGCTTCACTACCTCAAAGCCCAGCGGGGCGTCCTGAGTGGTTGAAACGTGAGTGGTTGAAATGCCAAAGGCAGATCCAATAGCCATGATAACCTCCTATTAGGCAGTTCCGCCGCCGGTTACTACACCGTTAGCTCGAAGTTGATTGGTATGCATTCCCATGTTGAGAACGATTTCATAACGAAACAGATCTTGCTCAGGAATACGGAAAGGACCACGAACCGAGAAGTCTCCCTTGCTCTCTTTGTTAGCATCCGACCCGAGGGTGTATGCGTACCAAGTAGAGGTATTGAGGAAGTACATCACGCCATCTTGAGCCGCAGCAGTCGAGAAGTTAGCTGCGCTTAAGGTGTCCAATGAGTCTTCAAGGTAGAAGTCTGCATCGAGGAACTTGACGCCTTGACGAATGTTGCTTGGAGCACGATCACCAGCGGTGGTCTTGTCCGTTACAATACGAACTTGGCTGTCCAAGTCGTCCAGGTAGTTCAGGTATGAACCTTCATCACCAAGAATCAAGTCCACAGGACCAAGAGTCTTTTGCTGACGCGAGCATGCATAGTAGCACTTGCGCATCTGCGAACGACCATTGGTAGCGAAAGACGAGATGTCTTCGTATTGGTTGTACCAACCCGTAGCCGTGCTTTTAGCAATGCCAAATACAGTGTCACTTTGAGATGCAGGTGCTGCATACTCGAACACACCCGTGCGGGCCGTACCTTGTGGGTTGTATGTCAGGTCGCCGTTCATGGTTAAGAAACCACCAACATTGCTTCCATCACCTTGAACGATCTGCTTGGCAATACGCTCATGGAAATCAGACAGGGCCAACTCTGGGTAGTGTTGGATAATCCGTGCGAGATCCATTTCGCCGTTTGCCTCGGCAAGATCCTTACCGGGGACATCAAATGCATAGATCATACGAGGAGCATAAGTATTTCCTCGCGAAGCATTCTGGTTGCGGCCACCGTTGACGATTTCAGAACCCGTAAGGATCTGAGTCACATCACCTGGACCATCGGAGACAACAGCGAACTCACGGTAGGGACCCGTAAGAACATTCTTGTCGATATTACCCTTCAGCAGCACTCGTTCTAATACCGGGTGCCACTTGACGAAGAGTTCGGAATAGCTCGGCATCAACTCTTGTAGAGCGGATTGCAGAACGTCGGCGCTAATAGCCATAATTTTCTACCTTCGCCCACCCTGTACAGCTTTCAAGGCGGCACGGGCGGCATACATTCTTCGATCTTCAAGGCCATCAGAATCCTTGATTTCTCGAACAACTTGTTGTGGATTTTTAGCCCCCGTTGCACCGGCTGTAATGCGAGCGCCAGGTCGAGGAGCAATTTTCTTTTGCTTCTCAATCTGATTATTCCCAGCACTTACTTCAGCCAACCGAATTGCATAGCTATCCGGCACACCGTTGCTCTTAGCCTCTTCGGCCATTTTAACGAACTCCTCGTCCATACTCAGTAGTTTAAGAGCCACATCGGGGTCCCAGCCTTGGTCAAGAAAACCGACCATCTGCTCCCGTTTTTTTGTGTCACTCAACAAATCTTTGTGGCGCTCTTCAAACTGGTTCGCCCATGTTTGGGCCTCTTCCGCTTGAGCTTTTTCTACTTGCGCCCTGTAACCGTCGAACTCTTCTTGGAGTCCATTGTATCGTTCATCAAACGACTTCTGATCCGTCTCGTACTTAGCAATGCGAGGGTCTTCGCGCCCACTCATCATTGCGTCGTATAGTTCTCTCAAGCCTTCAAGCTCTTCTTTGCTTTTAGAAACTTGGCCTTCATAATGAGAAGAGAATCTGCCACCGATTTCTCGGTGATTTTCTGGAAGCTGATCAACAGTACCATCCCACTCATCCCAATCGAATGAGGAAGCCTCGGGTAAGCTGTTGTTGTCCGAGACTTCCCCCGCCGAAGTTGCATCCGAAGACACAACATCAGCATCCGTCGCCTGGGAGATATCAGCTTCTACTACTTCTTCGGACATCTACATACCGCCAAGAGCACGTGCTGCTGCTCCGCGAACCTGATCACGAAGACCACCTGCAGTATCGGGTGCCCCTGTCGGAGGAGGCGGTAACTCGCCCATTCCGCCATCGTCCATTCCACCTACTGGAACAACTTCAAACCCGGCGTCGGATAACATCGACATCAAATCTTGAGCATTTGAAACACCATTATCGAGTGCTGACTGTAAAGCTTCCTCAGGGCCGCCTGCTGGGTCCATCCCCTCGGCCTCCATGCCCATATCATCGCCCATATCGGCACCCATTTCGGCACCCATATCATCGCCCATGGGCATCTCTTCTTCAGGAGGCATTGCCTCTTGCATTTCGTCTTCCGACTCTTCACCAGCTTTTTTAGCTTTCTCGAGGGTTTTTTTGTCCGGCATCACAACTCCAGTAAATTTAGAAGCACTTCAATACTTTGTAACAAATCTCTACACAGATGAGAGCCTCAAGTCAAGGCTTGAGCGTTCCTGCCGCCATCTTTTCTTTTTTTCTACGTTCTTTTTTGTCGTAGAAACCATTGTAACCCTGTTTCTGAGCCCTGACATCTGCCAGTTCTCTGACCTCGTTGTAATGGTCTTTCCAGTTTTGGTCGGTCACTGAAACGGGGCGAGCGGTTGGGTTTTTCTTTTTATACTCTCGCCACTCAGAGTTTGATGTGATCTGACGATTGAGTTGCCCTCCGAGGTTGATGGGCTTTGATTCCATCGGTCCTACGGTAAGAACGGCTGGTATTATGACCGCAACGACCTGGTCGCACTGGGGACACTTTGGTTGCCACTTCATGTCTTCTGCACTCATCCGTCCTGTTGGCGCGTCAAGTGGAACGTCATTGAAGTCCCCACAACTATTGCATCGAATATCAAATGTTCTCATTTCAATTTCCCTGTGTAAGAGGTCCGCCCTCAAACCCACTGGGGGCTCCGGCAAATCCTGGGTATTCGGATAAAGCTGCTGGACCTCCAACGGGGGAAGGCGGCTCTGTTCCTGGTGGCAATGCTCCCGTTGCAATGGTGTCCCCTTGGCCTGGAGGTCCTGCCTGTTGTGGTGCTTGTGCGGCCATTTGTTCTTGCTGCTTCATCTCTTGCGCTTGTTGTTCACCTTTACTTAAAACGATATCGCCAAGCTGTAGCAGTTCAAGCATCTTCTGAGCAAGCCTGTCTTTATCGACTTGCGGAGCTTGCATTAAGAATTCCATAAACTGGCTGACATTTTTCAGTTGAACAAGCCGGTTGTTTTCGGTCGGGGAATAAGGAATGGCCTCATAATCGTAATCAAGAGGCTGCTCCTCATTTTCATCACGCATTTGACGCGCCATCAGTGTTTCTCTTGTTACCTCAAGAACATCCCGACTTCCCGTTAGTCGCACAGGAAGCATCAGATCATCTGAAAAGAACTCTTCATAAAGACCAACGGTGCATTGAGCCATCCAGTTAACAACGTCCTCAACAGCTTTGATGCGCCGTCCGTTCCTTGTGCGAGTTGCGGTGTCCGCTAAGGCAACCTCAGTTGCGACATCAGAAACACCGACGACTCCTCGCGAATATTGAGGAATGCCCAATACGAACTCAACAATCCGCATCGCTCTGTCGCGCATTTTATCGAAGCTTGGGGACAATGCCGCTGTTGGGGTCTGGCCGATAATGTCCCTCAAAGGCGCGTTTTGCTTGCCTTGAATGTTAATCATCGCGCCTGGACCGTCCGCGTCACGCAGAGCACTAATCAATTGCTCAGGGTTATCTACAAGTCCAGCCTGCACAAGCATGACGGGAATCGTTGACTGAGCAAAAACCAACTCAAGTGTATCGAGTTCATTCAACCTCTCTTGCGCAGAAGCAATCAACTTCACATCGGAAAGACCGCCCATGTCCGTCATGTTGTCGTTGAACGACAGAATGGTAAATGGATTTTTCATATACCGATAAGGCAATTCACCTTCAAACAATGGCTCTTCACCTTCAGCGCCAAAGTGGTAATACTTTTCAGATTCGAAATCGTAGAACTCGTAGACGGTTGTCCACTCAAAGACTTCTCTTGAAGCCTCGTTTATCATTGCCTTGTTGCGCCAGTTATCCTTAAGCCACTGAGGATAACCCCCAAAATGGGCTTTCTTGGCTGCTTCTGGGTCGTATGTACCGCTTTTGTTTTTCTTGCCTTTGACGCGCTTATTGAACTCAGCCTTAGTAAGAACAGTAACCTCGCAGATATAGCGAATGTCGTCCCACCTGGTTCCGCCCATATCAAAAAAGATGAAGCGAGGATCGACAGGAATAAACTCGACAGCATTTCTTTTGAAGTTCCAGACGCCTTTGGCGAACGAACGACCGCACACTGCTGTTTGGGTAGCCATCTTCCAAAGCACTGAATGTGTTTTGTTTTTTCTCAGAGTGTCATTTACAAGCGCCTCACGAAAACGAGCAGCAGGCGCGAGCTTTTTGCGGCGAGCATTGACCGTTACCTGCGGATTGGTGGGGCAGACATTGGCCACCATGGTGTCAATCCAGGCGTATGGGAAGTTGGTTTCCAAGTCAATAGAACTCTCGTCGTCACCGGAACCCGTGGGCTGATCGGGCTGAGAGCCCCAGTACTCAGAAAGATACCAAGAACGATACTTGTCCCATTGCTTGCGTTCTTTTTTGGTTTTGGTTCTGTGGGACTCGATGATCCCAGCAATTTGTTGATGAGTCAGCATCACTTTCTCCTACGTCGTACCGACTTGTATTTCGCTTTCTTACGGCGAGTCACAGGTTTGTCGGTAGAACTTTTTTTTCTGTGTTCCTGTACTTGGTCCCATGACATATCTTTAAACAAGACAATGTTTTCTGGCACCTCTTTCGGTTTTCTAATTCGACGGGGGGCGTCTCGCGCAGCAACGATAGCCATTTGAAGTGCCGATATCTTATCCCAATGGTGGCGCGAACGACGTTTTTTACCCGTAGTACCGCGAAGCATTTCAGCACCAACGCCGTCTTCAACTCGTTTGTCATGTCGGTACGTTGACAACTGGATGAAGGTGTCTTTATCGTTGATTATAAGCTCATCGCGCAGTGCATCTTGCAGCCAACCCAGCATTTTATCAATGCTTTGGGACGTTGATGTGAAGCCTGGGCGATAGGGTTTTTCATGAAAAAGGTTCGGATATTCGGCTTGTTTTAGCAAAGCGATGGTCGCAGCGCCTACTCCGTTGGACTCAACACAAACAAAAGCGCGATTGTAACGGTTAGCTACCGAAATCAAACGATCCGTAAACATGACGGGCTCTGTATGGTCGGCATAGCAGGCAACTTGCTCCCATTTATCGTCCTCACACTTCAAAACTTGGAATGATGCGTGATCTCGAGCGGCATGACCGGCAGGATCAACGCCGATGACGTAAACGGAGTCCGAACATGGGGCTTCATACTCGGAATAAGTCCCGTGCCACTCATGCATTTCCCGTTTGCTGTGTTTTTCCAACAAATCTGGGTGAATGACCGACCGATTTGTCTTCAACCAGCACGAAACGTCGTCTAATGGGTAGAAAACGCGGAACAGATCGGGATTTCTGCGAATCTCAGGGTCTGTATCCATCATCAAGCGACGAAACGCAATGTTTTCGAGGGTGAGACCCTCTTTGCCGTGCCGATTCATCATTTCGATTTCGGTATTGTCTAACTTGTCGCCTGGTCTCCAGACTCGCCGGTTCAACAGGCCGTCCCAAAAGGGGAAGAAGGCGTAAACCCAACGACCGTCGCCGTATCTGGCTTCAGTACAGCGGTCATGCCACCAAGAGTCAGCCTCCCAGGGCGTAGCCTCAAGCAACATCAACGAATGATCCCTGTTGATCATGGACGGGAAGATTAGCGAGAACTGCCTTTCCGCGTCACCCCAGAAAGGTATCTCCGACCCATGGAAAGAATCGGGCGACTGACCAATACCAACAGCCCCAGACTCACCAGAGAGGACGCGCATTTTTCCTCCAACCGCTGGGTCAAACGTAAGCTGGCGGATTTCACGGCCCCCATGGGTGGGCGAGCGGATCGCTTCGGGCCATCTGTTGTGGCAGAAGTGAACGCGTCCATGTAGGTATTCAGCCCTGTTGCGCGTGTCGGCGATGCAGACATGGTCCCATCCCGGTGTATAAGCAGTTTTGGCATAGGCACATAGCTCCGGTGCAGTGGACTTTCCGGCTTGCCGATAGCCCAGTAAAACTAACCATCGAACCTGACCATCTGCTGTAAGTGGTGGGTTTGAGAAATAAGAAACGATTGTGGATTGAAGCTTGTTTGTAATCGCGTTTGGATTGTACCGAATCGCATTACCCGTCGACTGATCCTGCACATTGCCATACGCGAGTAAACTTATCGACGGATTTGCTAAAGTAGCCCGTACTTGTTTGTCGAGAGCAGGATGATTCACTTGGCTTTCTCGGCAATCTTCTCAGGCTCGACTTCAAACTCTGTCGTGTATGTCGCCTCAATAAGAGCGGAAGAATCCTTCACATCTTCTAAAGCATTGATCAAATCGCCGTAAGCGCTAGCCGGGGTTCCTGCGGAAGCGTTTTTCGCGGCAATGCTCATCATCATAAGCTCGGCCCAACCTCGTGCCTCGGATGCAACAGCCGGAGTTATCCGACCTGCAAGAATCTCAACCAACACCCGTTGGGAAAAACTCATCAAGTCATCGTAGGTGCGTACTTGTATCGAACTCAAAATTTCAGAAAGAGCAACACGCTCCTCCTGAGGAACCGCACCTAACCATGCCAAATACTCGGCTGCTCCCTCACCGCCTGGTGGGGTTCTACGAGGTAGTGCTCTTTTATTTTTAGAATCTTCCATTTACGACTCCGGTCCTGCAACCATAATGTTCTTACGCACCTTTCGGCTACCAGCCTTACTACAATACCAACCTGAGCGCACACGTTGCCAGAATCTTCCGTTTTTCATCAAAGGCTCAAACACATGGCGGGGCGCCCTTAAAGGTCCTTTGCATATTGTCTGGTGCATTTCTAAACGCTGCATCAATGGCAATCCCGTCCCCGCTGCAAGATCCTCAAACTCCGTATCCGCGTCCAACGCCCATATTACAAAAGGACCGTGCTTCTTCAAAGCCTTTACCGCACGAACCATCTCCCGTTCCACCGATTCGACAGGCACACATAAGTGAGACGCCAATAATGGAATAGGCATACCAGCAGAATAACACCACAAAATACTTGCCTGATGTGACAACCATGCGGACAAAGAACCGCCAGGTGGCAACGGAGGACAAGCATTCGCATACTCCCAAGGCGTCACTAAAGGCAAAGGCGCAAACGCTCGCTCAACTTCCGGCGGCCACTCAGCAGGAGCGCGAAACGCTTGGTTCGATTGAAACCAACTCAACAGCGATGGCTGACGACGAACCCACGATACCAACGACTCCACATCCTCAGAAGTGGCGCGAATCCTTGATATGCTCCAACCAAACGGACGACCCCGAATGTCCCACCACACCCTTAGCCAGGGGTCCAAAGTCTTGGAGGGCAAATCTACAGGGTCGGTCTGTGCGTGGAGCATGATGTGGACGAACGGATGAAGACGCTCGTCTGCTGGATAGCACTGGCCGGAGTTGAACATGGTACAGATTGTAACACGAAGGAATCGGGTTTTTTTGGTCCGGGGTTTGAGCACCTCCCCGTAATAATAAAAAAAATGGAAAAAAAAGGGGGGATGGGGGGGGTATCTGATGTCTTGTAAGTTGTTGAAATGATTGGTGATATGTCAGCTCGACTGGTTAGCTGGTGAACTGTGAATCGCTGGGGGAAAGTCACTTTGTTTTTGTCTTTATTATTTTGTGAGACCCGGTGGCCATTGGACAAAAGAAAACCCCCCACTCCTTAAGGAGTGAAGGGTCAAGGCCGGGGCCAATGATAGTTAGATGATATGCAAAGCCAGCGGCCAGGACGGGCAGCCATTGAAGGTCACACCGTCTGGTTCGATGCTTTCGCCTTCGAGGCTTTCAGATACTGAATCGAAACAAAGGCGTTGGATTTCTTCGAACACTGGGGTCTCGAATGTTTCACCGTTCCACTCTACCCATTGCGGCAAGCCGTCTATATCTCGTGGCGGTCCGTGGGTTACGGTCCACTTTGGAGTTTGATAGTTGCCCATTATTTACCTTCCTTGTGGCTTGCAAAGCCGCGAGCAATGCACAGCAAAGCTTCGCGCAAGCTTATGTGTTCTGTGCTGTTCTCATCCCAAGGAAACACGATCCCGGCTTGCTCGAATGCTTCAAACTTTTCTTGTGACAGTCCGATAGGAAAGCTCCACAGCTTATCCTCGCCGGGAGCGGAGCAAGTGATGCCACCGTTCTCGGACTTACTAAATGTGAATAGTGCTGGTGATAGTGAGTGCTTATAGCTTAGGCCGGTGCGGGCTAGCTGCAGTTGGGATTTGCTAAAGCCCAGCTTTTTGAAAGCTGCAGCCATTTGTCGATTAGTGAAGGTTCTCATTGATCATATCTCCATATTGATTTGTGAATGTTCAGGGGCGCTGCTCGTGTTCAGTATCTGCGCCCACAAGCCGTCGATGTTTTCCATCTGAAACCCAGCGCGAAACAAAAGCCCGCGGATGATCCAGGGCGCGTATGTCATAGCGTCAGCAGGCATCCAGATATGGACAGCGTCCATTTCATCAGTATGATTTTCGGCTCGCGGGCTTAGAGGGCTGCAAAACCCTACCTGGATCAGGATCGCGCCAGGATACGGGCTAACCCTTTCGCACTCGTCGTCTAAGATTGAAAAACAAGGCACGTGTTTAGCTTTCAAGTCCGCCAGGACATCAGCTCCAAAATACTTAGCAACTTCCGCATCCGTCATAGTGGATTCAATGAGAGCATCAGATTTCTTCGCTTGTAGCATTTCCTTTTTGAATGCATCGAACTCTAAGTCGGTTTCCATAAACTTAGTGTGCAGCAAGTTGTGTCCCGCAAGAGTCAAAGAAAAATCCCTATTCCTTTCCTCTAAGTTAGCGACTCTCGTGGTCAGTGTTTGAATTTGTTGTTTTAGAAGTTCCATGGTGTTGCTCCTCTTTCAGTACAAATGCGGCGAGCATCGCGCTTATTCTTTACAATGATTCTTTTGCCTGTGATTAGTTGGGACCGATCATTCGATGGGATTACTCTAAGAACCTTTTCTTTTTTCGTCGCCGTGTACCACCCAATAAGAGCGCCAGTGGCGGCTTGATTGTATTCGTCGATTCTTCTACTCACGTTTCACCTTTCCTTTGTTTAGTGAGTCTTCAGTTTAGCTGATGATACGCTACGTGTCTACAATAAATCGAGCTTATTTTCGGGTTTTTTTTTGGATTTTTTTTGGATTTTTGTAGCAGTGGATCCCCCTCTCTCTCTCTCGTGGTCGCCTCTCTCTCTCTCGTGGGCATGATAGTTTTCTATTGTTACTTTGCGTTGCATGTGTTACGGTGTGCATAGGTTGAGCAGTGGAGCGAAGACCTAAAACAGGAAAGTGAACTATGAAAAGAAACCCCGGCCTTATTCTTTACGAAGGGCCATCAATGTTAGATCCTGATGTTGATATAGTGGTGATCGCCACTTACGGATCGGTCAATGCCAAAACGGGAACGCTCCGGCGTCAAATGGTGCAGACTTGGATCTTAAGGCAAGACGTTTGCCCACCCGAAGCAAAAAAGAAAGATCTTGATCTTGCTGTTTGCGGTGATGTTCCTTGTCGGGCTTGGTGCTACGTGTTCCGCGGTCCGGCTTCAGTCTGGAAAGCTTATAAGCGTGGATCATATTCTCAGGCCGGTATCAAACCTTGCGCTGAAGGTATGGATATTCGGATCGGCTCTTATGGTGATCCGGCTGCAGTTCCGCTTAATATATGGATTCGACATACAAGGAGATCGCGTGGTCGTTCGGGTTATTCGCATCACTGGCGAACCTTAGGCGATCAATGGAAGCGTTTTGTGATGGCTTCAACCGAAACCCCGTGGGGCGCTATTGAAGCTCACGCAAAAGGATGGCGCCAGTTCAGGGTCAAGCTACCCGAAGAACCGCTTCTATCTTTTGAAAAGGGCTGCCCTGCTTCCGAAGAGATGGGCAAAAAGCTTTCCTGTGTTGAGTGCGGCCAATGCGAC
>TARA_R110002020_G_scaffold68444_3_pt1 | contig 13403 bp, 16 predicted proteins | sample TARA_R110002020 | Tara Oceans TARA_R110002020 (sample SAMEA4396489) | marine metagenome | biome: Westerlies Biome; feature: [MES] marine water layer (ENVO:01000295) within the mesopelagic zone...; material: water (ENVO:00002006), including particulate matter (ENVO:01000060) such... | reverse complement strand
ATCACGCTTACCCTTAGCATCTATGCCTAAGAAATCATTGACCACACCCTCAAATGGGATATCGTTTAATGGTATTTCCTTATTCTGTAGCACGTCAGTAAATTTACTCATATGATCTACCTCCTAAGATTTGTTTAAAGATTTAGAAACTTAGCTAGTTTTGCCAACGGACTCTCTTCTGCTACTTCCACCTCCTCTCGACTAATATGATACCCAGTTGTATCCACAACTATCTCAGATACCGTTTTAATTTCTGCTACCTCCTCACTAGTAGGTGTCTCGGCCATCTTCATTGGTTGAATACTAAGCCTTACATTCCCGCAGTTGCCACAGGTATCGTTAATCATTACACCTGCCGAGGCGTACACTCTAGGTGTGGCACACTCCGAAGAACATATCCAAGGTTTCATACCACCGCCACCATTCCTACGCTTCTTCTCTTTAGCTGGCCTAGCTTCTGCAAAGTTATTAAAGTTTGATATGCTAACACTGAACTCCTCGTTACACTGTTTCCATAGACTGCTATGCACTCTATCAACCATCCAACCCTTACTACCCTTAAGGTCTATGGTGCTACAGCCTAGCCTTTCAGCCATATCTTTAAACTTCTTGTTATGTCTACCACTATCAGCACATTCTTTTATACCCTTCTCTTTACAGGCTATATGTATAACCCCTTCAACCAGTGCGTTGAATATAGTCTCAGGCTCTTCACATAATGTCTCATGGTTTATAGTTATATTCCAGCACTTCTCACCTTCCCTAGTAGATACACCTTCAACATCCCAACTACATATTCTAGGCTTACTATTCTGTTTAGATATTGTAATGTTTATAGGTCTGTTAATGTGTATACCCTTACTTCTAAAGGCTTGTACTGGTATGCTTACCCACTCCTCTAGGGTTCTGGTCGCTGGGATTATGCTCTCGATATTTGTGGTCATGGTCATTCCTCCTATTAATATCTATATATTGGGTCGCTGTTCTCAGTATACCACACCTTGTCAAGCTCTTGTCACTCACCTCCTTGCTTAGACTTTCCAAATATAGGCTTCCAATCCATAGCCCCATCAGATGTATACTCACTTAGCTTGTCAAAGACATTATGTCCTAGCACCTGTACCTTCTCTTTTATATCTTCATCAGTTTCACCTGCCATATTAAACTTAAGCATTACCGTAACCTCAGTCTCTTGAATTGTGGTTTGATCCACGTTTTCTTTAGTCATTAGTTCTCCTCCACAGTAATATCAACTACCTTAGCTCCGGGATGGTATAACCTCTTTAACTCTAGTCCACCATCACCTCTACTGGTGATGTCACCGTATAATTCTCCGTCATCTGCAAAGTCTAAAACTTGCTCTAGAAACTCCTTGAAATAGTCACCTTCGCGAAAAGGTTCTAAAGCCTCGTACTTATCCTTAATCTCTATTATTATCCGTGCCATTACTTAACCTCCTAATCAAAGTCGTGTTTATGGTGTTCAATGATAGCATCCCAATTTACGTTATTCACTGCGGAACGTAGCAGGTCTATAAACATTCCATTCTCGTTATCTAATGTTTTTCTTATGTAGTCATACATCCAATCCTGTACCAAAACCCTTAGTTTGTCTGCTTTTCTTTGTGGTGTTATGAAGTTCTTGAGTATTTTATCTAGCTGTTTGTTTGTATCTTCATCGTTAGTTAGCCATAAATTAACAGCCCATGTCTCGTAATTAACCCAGCCATTGAATGTTGTTTCTTTAACCATTACTCACCTCCAAACTTTAATAACTAATTTACCACCTAAGCCATCCGGCTCGTCATACACTACAGTGTAGTCAGGCTTGACATCTTGCTTTGGTTTCTTACGAAACCAATTTAGAATCCACATATGTTAACCCTCCTGTCTAGCTTGCCAAGCTATTATACGTTCTTCGTTATTGTTATAATCATTAATATCCATGCCCGGAATGGCATCATAGTCCCTCTCTAGCTTTTCACGAGCTAGTTCTTTAAGCTCATCCTCATTCAGAGTATCTAGATACTCACCTATCAGAGCGTATCTTTGAGCTTTTGTTAACCCATCATATACATGAGTTGCTTTTAAGTTAGCCATTTAAGTACCTCGCTTTATAATATTATACTGGCGTAAAACGTAGTAAACCTACATGAGGGTTATATTTATAGAGATAAGTAGCATCAGCATTCAAATCTTCCTCAACATAGTCATCAATCCCCTCAGTCACTTCAATTTTTACAGGGTATATAACCTCTTTACCAATTGTAAATTCCCCGTTTCCATCCTCATCCCTCTCTTGAGCTTTTAACATAAGTAAAGCGGTAGCAGTATACTCATCACAAGTGCCATAAACATGGGCTTCTGGCCCACCTTCAGGTCTATAAGCGATGATATCACCATCTCTTGGGTCTACTCGTTGAAACGCTATTACTACAGTCATTAGTTAATCCTCCTGCTTAATTTTATTAAGTGCTATGACTTGTACCTTACCACTAGGTAGCTGGAATTGAATAATTAACCTCCCTTCATTGTTAACATGGGCTTTTTGAGACCCGTCATCACTTACCCAGCCATCATATAGCTCAGGGATTTCCTCCCACATCTTAAGCCCCATACTATAACCCTCAGATGGGTCATAAGGCTTTGTGGTAACTGGTATATTAACCCTCCTCTTCAAGTACTCCGTAGTCTTAGACATAAAACCTCCTAGTTGTGGATCGCTCCACACTTTTAGTGTACCAGCCTTAGCTGGCCAGAGAGGGAGTTAAGCCTAAACTTAACTCCGACTCAGGCAAGTTAAGACTTTAGAAAAGTCTTTAAGTCCTCAGGTATAGTCTCAGGGATTACAACCCGATTTCCAGCTTCATGACCTGTAAGGTCATGCCTGTTTAAGACTTGATTAAGCCTTTGCTCCTTAGTGCTTGGCACTACAAAGCTAGGGTTGATTCTGCGATGGTTCTTCTTAGACATAATACCTCCAAGGTTAGCTGTTAGTATTTAGCACAAGGCTCAACTAACCAGAAAAGGGGCTAAACCATAAGGCTTAGCCCCTTCATCAGGGCAGTCCAACCACGATAACCCCTTTAGGGGGTTATCTGTGATTGCAGGTGTAACTCCGCTTATCAAAAGCGGAGTTTCTTAAACCTGCACAACCGAAGCAGGGAAGCAAATCTCGAAGTTCCGTAAGAACTTCTAGATTTACTTCACGATCAGGGAACTGGAGCTTAAAAGCTCCAGTTATTCTAGCCATGTCTGTAAACATGGCTAGATCAATCTCCAACTTGGCTTCTTTGTTCACAACCCCTTCAGGGTTGTGTCCAAATAAGCCAATTTTGGTTTTCCCGATCTGGATTAAAGTCTCAGAAACAACCCCTACAGGGTTGTTCTGAGTCTTTAATGCTTTGGCTTTCCAGAACTGAGATGACTGTTTATCAGTCATCTCAGCCTCTTGAGCCTCTGTAGCAACTCCAGCTTCCATGCAGACCTTGAAACTTGCCTTATTCATGATTAGAACTCCTTCAGCCTAAGGACGTAGGTAACAGACGCACTGCTCCCCTCCCGGCAACTCCAACGTACCACCAGCGTCAGAGACTTGTCAAGTTTCCCTCACAAATGAGCGTCACTTTCCTCTTGGGTTTGCCGTTTTAATTTAATAATGTACGGAGCTGGTAACAGGCTCTAGTTGACATAATGTTAGAACATTTGTGCTACTTTAAGCACAAAAACACCCAATCTAGTTAACATAACGTGGTGGATACCCGATTTTGCACGCTTAAGTATAATAACTATAATGAAGCCATAGAATTTTTTTTAAAAAAATATAAAAGGGGGTTGACAAACACGCTCATTTATGGTACAAATGTTCTAATTTGTATGTATAATATATAATAATAATTATTATAAAGGGGAATTATGGCGTGGAAGCCGGGCGAATCGGGCAACCCTACCGGGCGACCGAAGGGTTTCGGGCAGATAGTAAGGGGTCTTACCTGTGAGGGTGAAGACCTCGTTAATCTTGCGCTTGATCTGGCTAAGAACGCACCACCCCGAGTACGCATGGAAGCTATAACATGGCTGGCAGACCGTGGCTTCGGTAAAGTGCCAGACCAGTCAGACATTCAGGTAGGTGTACACGTATCAGAACTGAGAGCGTGGGACTTACAGGAACTTAGGGAGGCACGGCAGGTCATGCTGGATAGCGGGGATAAGATTGATTGACCACACTGACGTTAATGGATGTAGAACGAGCTTTAGCGGAGAAAGACTTCAGGGAATTTCTCGGCCATGTATACGTTCTGGAACCACCTCCCGGCAGAGGGGCAATACCTTTTGTACTCTGGCCCCACCTAGAAGAGGTCATCACTGACCTAGAAACTAACCGCCTCATAGTCTGGCTCAAGGCTAGACAAATCGGAGCGTCATGGATGCTGGCAGCCTACGCTCTGTGGAAGACAATGTACAACCCCGGCTCAGTAGTACTACTCTTCTCCCAAGGGGAGGATGAGTCGAAGAAGTTACTGGCTAAGTGCAAGTTCATATACAGCAACCTACCAGAGCAGCTTCGCAACCACATGTACTCTGACAACCAGCAGCTAATGCAGTTTGACAAACAGGGGTCATGGTACATGCAAGCCCTACCTAGCACCGAGAAGGCTGGCCGTTCAGTAACGGCTTCTATGGTGATCTTTGATGAGGCAGACTTTCACGAATATCTAGATGCCAGCTTCGGCGCAGTAATGCCGACCATTGGTGACTCGGATGCCCAGATGATTATGGTGTCCACCTCAGACTACAAGAAACAGGAAACCAGATTCAAGCAGACCTACCTAGAAGCACCCGGCAACGGCTTTTACAAGATGTTCTACTCATGGGATGTCCGACCGAACCGGGATGAAGATTGGTACGAGGAACGTAAGAAGGAATATGCTGATCCATACCAGTTCGAGAAGGAGTACCCAAACAATGACATTGAAGCTCTCTCTCCCCCTAGTAGCCTTATGGCGTTTAATCGAGAAGCGTTACAGGCCATGTGGTCTGAAACTACCGAGCCTAGACAACGGGACGGTGTGATACGGATTTGGAAAGAATTCGCTCCACGCAAACGGTACGTAGCAGCAACAGACACAAGCCACGGTGTAGGTCAGGACTATTCAGTAACCGTAATACTAGATCACCAGACAGGGGAGATAGTAGCCTCGATCTGCAATAACACCTTAGACCCAACGGCTCTTGCCAATCAAAGCATGGATTTACTGAGTCGTTACGACAATCCTGTATGGGTCATTGAAGATAATGACTGGGGTATAGCCACCATCAATGCAGCCAAGGATATGAGATATCCAAAGATATATTGGCGAGATAAGAAAAACGCAGGATGGAAGACTACCAGCCGTAACAGGTTTGACTTGTGGGACGATTTCATCTGGGCAGTCAACAACAGACAGATAGTGATATATGACCAAGAAGGGCTTACCCAGTTCTTTGATGTCATACGTAACCCTGATAAGCAGGGAAGAGTAGAAGCACCACAAAGAAAGCATGATGACTTCCCTATAGCTTGCGCCCTTGCATGGAAACACAGGGGTAAGGCGAAGCGAAGCCACGATAAGGTTGATTGGAAAGATGATGAACGTGAAGAGCATTGGCGAGAGAATATAATGGGACGAACGCCTAAAAGGGGATTGTTTAAGTGGTAGAAAGAAAGCCGGACAAAGAGTTTCTCACGGCTTTCCGTGAGCATCAGAGGGCGGTATGGGGTGACACCCATGAGGATTGGAAGCGTATTGACGAGTTCCTAGACCTGTCATATAAGGTCTGGCAGGATGATGATGACACACCTGCAATCCATCCACCAGATAGCATATCCATAATCCACCATGCAGTAGATAACCTGATAACCTTTGAACCTGTCATAAGACGGGTTTCTGTTGGTTTAGCAGCCGGGAAGGAAGAGCGAGCGGATCATGTAGAGCAGTCATTGGAGAGTATATTATTAGAAGCTAATCTACTAGAGCCATCACTCACTTGGAAACAGGTAGGCTTTCATTTAGCTGCATATGGTTACACTGTAGTAGAAGGGCCATTGTGGAATACTCGTGGTTCTCGGCCCAAGCCCAAGCGCAAGGATTATCGTAACAAGATGGAGTTCGATGCAGCCATGACCCTATGGGAGAATGACCGCAAGAGCTATATGCCAATACGAGTTCGCGCCCCCCACCCCTCCTCCATCATGATGAACTTCCGCGATAAGCGTCCTGATGAGGGGATTAAAGTTGTAAAGAGATATGTTTCAGATATACAGAGACTGCGTAGTACTAGGGTAGATGATGATGATAACGGTATTATGGGTACGGTTAATGCTGTAGATTTACCAGACAATCCATATGAAGAAGTTGACACCCTAGAATACTGGTCAAGAGACTGGCATGGTTTCATGGTAGGTGAGGAGGTTTTATTTGTAGAACCTAATATATGGGGTTTGATGCCTTATAAACATGCCTTCTCAGGGCGTGGCCATGAGCCTACTAGTGTAGACTCGGTTAAGCCTAAGCATCTAGCAGTAGGACTACTCCACCCAATTACCGAGGTTATCCGCTCATATGCACAGGAATTGAGTACTAGGCATAATGCCTATGTCAACTCAGGCTTCTTCGACATTGTAACTACGATGGATGCAGATGAGTTAAGAGAGCAGATGAACAGGCAGGGCAGGCAGAGGATTCTGGAGAAGACGGATAACAATGATGTTATTGAACCGTTCCAGATGCCTAACCTACCGGGATGGATGTTAGAAGCTGAGATGCAAATGCGCGACGCTATTGAGCGTGGTACATTCTCTTCAGCCTCCGCAGGTATTAGGCAGAATGGTGTTAACACAGTAGGGCAGCAGGCTATCCTGTCAAACTCAGCAGCTAAGATATTCCTACCTATGGTAAGACAGTTAGAAGCATTGGCATCTCTGATATCCCAAGACATACTAAGACTGGTAGATGTTAAAAAAGAATCTGTCTATTCCAGAGGTCATGAGCTTAACGCTAGAATGATTTCCAATGACTACAATGTCATTGCAGAATTCCCACAGAAAGACCCTGCCCTTGATTTGCAGGAAAGACAGATAGCCATGCAGGAACTGACTCTTGGTTTAATAGACACCGAGACTTATCAGGAGATTGCAGGTAGGGAGAATATATCTGGTATACGTAAGGGGATTATTAAGGATCAGATACGTCAGTTGCCAGCAGTACAGCAGATGTTAATGATTGCTGCACTGGAAGAAATGGGTTTGGCTGAAGCTGCCGAGATGATGAAAATGGAAATGGCTGGTACGTTAGGACAGACAGCCGAGCAACCACGACAGCCCGGTACAGTACTTGGGCCTAATGGACAACCACAGACAGAGATGACCGGTAACGGTCAGCAAGCCCAGCTAAGACAGAACCTGACTAATGAAGTTCAGAACCCGCCAAGGATGTTCCCATCCTAAATAGTGGTACTATCCACAATAGGAGTTGATATGCCTCAGTTAAACCCTTATAGAGAAATACTCAACGAGTTTGTTGAGGAAGAGTTTAAACCTTTACTTAAAGCTAAGATGAAGTCTAAAGAAGTGAAGTTTTCAGATATGGTACTCTCTGACGCTGAATTTAAAACTAAACTTCCACAGATGAGTGCTGATGATGTTATGGCACTGCCACAAAATTTAAGAGAAAAGGCACTTGAGATAGATAGAGAAGGTGTCTTGAGGAAGTTTCAATAATGGCTGGCCCTATTTGGTCATTTAATAAAAAAGACCCTAAAGGTAGTAAAAAGAATCCTTTTACTAATGAAGGTGTTTCTATATCTTCTGGCTTCGGTAATCCGAGTACCCCAAAGCTGGCTACTGACTTAGGTAAATTGCATGGAGTTGATGATAGCTGGGAGAATATATTAGACGAGGATGCTTTACGTTATAATCAGTTGAAAGCTCTAGCCTCAGTTACAGAAAAAGATTTAAAAAGTAATACGGGTAAAAGTTATACCTTAGCTGATATTACTGGCAACTCAGCAGATAAAAATGTTAGCTTTAAAAAATCTGCTATGCCGAGCGGTGGACAGGGTGAGGGTAAGCTTGAGTTAAATATTGAAGGGTTTAAAAGCTTAACGCCTGATGACTGGCGTAAAAGTTTGGATGACGATAACCCAGAGAAGAAGAAGTCTACTGAGTTTATGATAGCTCAGGCTATGATAACTGGTAAGGGTAAAGATAAGACCGGAGAGTTAAAGGATCGTCCTAGAATAGAAGGTGAGCCTGAAGTTGAGCCGGAAGTTATACCTGAAGTAGCCCCAAGAGGCCAAGAAGAGTGGGATAATATTGTCGGCTCATGGGCACAGTCTCTGCTTCAGGCTAACCCTCAAATGGGGGACGCACTTAATTACATATTCAACACTTATATAGATGATATAGTTGCTGCTTGGGAAGCTGGTTTAAATCCGGGGGATGCAGGTTGGCCTGATGTAACTAGTTATCCAGAGTGGAGTCAGGCTCAAAATCCAAACGTTAATATTTATGGGGGTGGAAATTTTGGCGGTGGTCCGGGAGCCGGAGCAGGATTTGGGAATCAAGGATTTGGTAATGCGCCACTTGGAGGTGAACAGCCCGGTGTTCTTGGCGGTGAAGATGTGGAGCCAAAGGATGGTGACCAGTGGAGCTTAGGTAAATTTGATCCAAATGCTAGTAAGAAGATTGTAGATAGTATGATGGATGGGTGGCAGCAGTTTGCTGGTCTTCCTAAACCTCCGTGGTGGCCAGATGGTGCGCCTTGGCCTCCTCTTATACCGGGAACACCTGCTACCACAGGTTTTGATGCTAAGCCGGGTAAACCTTGGGAGTTTGATAGCAAAACATATAATAGCATGTCTCAGGCTCTTAATCCTCAGCATGGTGTGGCATCTGCAATGGAGATGCAGAGGCTGAAGCTAGCTGAAACCAGACCATCTACTACACAGTCTATAAACATACCCGGTACTAATGCCTATGTACCAGCTATAGTAGATGGTAAGGGTAATATCACACAAATGGATTTGCCTAATCTGGAAAGCCAGATAGACCGAGCAATAATGGCTGGTGATGTTAACACAGTACGTACATTGATGGGTGTTAGGGATATGCCCTCCCCGGTAGAAAAGTTAAACCTAGCTATGCAGATAGCTAGAACCCCTGCTGATATGTTCCAGATAAGCAGATTGGCTGGTGGTGAGAGTATGGATAGATTTGGAGCTATGGCTCCATTCCTGTCACAGGCAGTGCAGGATGTATTCTCACCTACTGATCATCTGTCAGGACTACAACCTATGGGAAGCAGGGCAGGGATGTTACAGTCTCATCCACAATCCTATCAACAACCCTATCAACAACAAGGTATGGGTGCTGGTACTCCTACTGAGGATATCAGAAGTACACTAACTCAAGGCGATGAAAGATTTGGTGGTGGAGGGTTTGCTATTGATCCTGAGATGGAAGCATGGAAGAGAGCTAATGCAGGTCAACCAGATCAGGTGACTGCACCTCCAGTATCACATGCATTTAGCCCGAATACTGGCCCTAATGACGTAGCTCAGTCAGCTATGGCAAATGCTGCAAGTGGGCTTGGCTATCATGGCTTAGCTCAACAATTCAGTGGTATGCCTAGAGTTTACGGGCCTGATCCCGAGGAAGAGTTTACAACTATAGGACAGAACGCGCACTTCAGTGGTTATGGCGGGGCTGGAGGGATGTCCCCAAGGGTAGGCAACGTCATGCTTGAAGGCGATCCTATAGCCAAACCCTCCTCTCTCTTCTCCACACTAGGCTTGCGTGTTCCCTCCATGCAAGCCACCCAATCTTGGCTACCCGAAGAGCGAATACAGGCAGAAGAATATGTACGAGGTCTTGGTATAGACCCGGCTAGATTGTGGGATGAGGTTAAGATAGGTACACCCGGTGGTGGTAAGAAACCCGGAATTAGATGGAAAGAGTCATTCTTAGACTAAAAGGAGATATCATGGATTTCGATAACTTGGTGAATAAAGTTACTATTAGTCATAATGTATTGCAGGTTAAAGAGGATTACATGTATTTATACAGAAGCCTAGAAGATGAAGGTATGCCACAAGATACTGGTGACGGTTTTAATATGGCCTTTGTTCTTCTAGATAGGGCTTACCATCTAATGTCCATACCAAATTTGGAAGAACTTACTACACCAGTTACAGAAGACCCTGAACTAGGAGTTGGCTGATGCCCGATCCGATTAAGTATGAATCTGAAAACAGTTTATGGGATGCTGTAAAACGTGGGGTTAAGATGGCGTTACCAGTTGTTACTGGTAACCCATATCAATTTAGACCTGAGCCGGGTACTCCGGGCTGGAACGATGTGCTTAGTCGTACTGCTGGCTGGATTGCTGATAAATCTCCGTGGAAACTTAGCACTCCATTTGAAGCTGGGGAGACTCTTGATCCACCGTGGCAAGAATGGCATCCTGAACTTGCGGGCAGTACTTATGTTGGGCCTGATGGACAGCTTACTGCTGACCCCGGTAGGATGGGAATGGAAGAGTCCATGCGTTTACTACCTTGGGAAGCGTCTGGATACGGTGACACTCCTAATATCTTGTCTGGCGACAAACGATCCCAAGAGCAAAATCCTTGGTGGATGACTGCTGTAGAAGCTATTGAAGAACCTTGGATGGCCGGTACGTCTAGAATAAGAAAAACATTAGATGATGCAAAAACTTCAGCTGCAAAAGGAGGTTATCTGGAACAGGTTATCGCAGGTAACCCATATAGCCCTCATGACCCTACCTTTAACATTCTAGATTTTTTCAAAACTGAGGAATTGACAGATTACCCAGATAGTTTGCCATATGCTGAAGCTGTAGAAAAAGGTATTATTGATGTTAATGCTAGTAAGCAGGAACAGTACAGGCAGTGGAAGGAAGGGCAGCCAGCGGTACAACAGATAGGCGCAGAGATTATTCCTGAAATGGTTTTTCCGGTTGCTGGTTTGAGGCACGTGCCTAAAGCATTTGGTAAAGTTGCGGATGTATTTTCTGATACTACTGTTAGAGCGTGGGATGACTTCATATCCTCCGTTCCTAAGTGGGAGTGGAATCAAATTCCGAAGATAGAGTTTCCCGCAGCATCACTTGCATCACCCGTAACAGGTCTAGGGCCGGGCGGGTTTGCGCCAAAACTCAAGGTTGGCGGTAAGTTAGCACGTAATGTTGATCCTGCTGGCAAGGCTATTAAGGATGATTACGGTAAAAGGTTAACGGATGCTATAGAGAAATATGATTATGAAAGACAGATGAATCAGCGAGAGGCTCGTGAAGATTTTGCAGCCGTCATATTAAAGATACTGGATGACACCGCAGCTTTTTCCAAGAAGCCGATCCCGCCACATCCTAATCCTAGAGATTTAACCTATGAAAATATAACTGATATAAAAGATAGATATGACTATGAAGGGTTGCATAAGGTTTACATGTCTTATGCAAAGGCAAAAACTGATAAGACTAGGAATGCGAACTTTGTAAAATTACATGAAACTGCCCAACGTATATTAAGAGAAGTGTTAGACAAGAACTTTAAGGTAACTCCTACTTCTATTTACGCCAAGTATGTTGAGCCAGAGGCAACAGCCAGTACTCCTATAATCAGTGAAGTAACTGGTGGTGGGGCTAAGGGTACACCTGTTGAAATTGCTAACGAAGCAAAATTACTTGACGAAGCTGTAAATGATAAACCAGCAGGAACTGGCAGTAATCTTGTTGTAACTGATGATGTTGCTGCTATAACACCTAAAATTAATAAAATTGATCCTGATGCTGGGAGTGATACGTCTATATCCAAAGCTACTACAGACCAGAAGGATGTTGTCAGCGATACAAGACATGCTGAAGTAGGTGATGCAGCAGGAGATGCTTTCAAGTATGCTGATGATGTAGCAGTTTTAGGTGGCAGTACTGAGATTGAGGGGGTATCTGGGTTTGTACCTAATCCTCATACTGACTGGGCTGCTTTCGTAGATTTCTGGACTCCTAAATCTGGTGCTGAAAAGCAAGTAATTGAAGACGTTATGGGGGTAACACCAGATGATGTAGCTCTCACTACTAGAACTGAGATAAGTCTTGATAACCTTAAAGAAGTTATGATGAATCTTAGAGGGGATGAGCATCCTGCTGCGGTGAAAGCTGTTGAAGAGGCGTATGATACATTAGAAGCATTAGAAGTAGTTAGGATACAGTCATGGTTTAAGGAATCGGAACATGCTGTAGATGATGCTGTAAGGGTACTTAATGATATAGGGTATAATGATTCCGCTAAGATAGTTGCTAACATAATTAATGGTGAGGTAACTGACCCGGCTACTAGGGAAGCTATTCAATTTTTCCAACGAAGAGTTGAGGAAACTATTAACGCGCGTTACCCTATTGCGGGGGATCAGGCTAACATTTCCACATCTAGTTTAGCTAGACGTAATAGCAAGACTCCAAGTCTAGGTTCGCAAATACCGCCAAGAATAACTGATGGTGAGATGCATGAGATAATAACAACACACTCAACTCATCATGAGTTTATTTTAATAAACTCAAAATATGGCTACCCTGTTAAAGTGTACTTACCCAGAACTACTGATAATGATATATATTTAAGTCAGATTATGGTTGATCCTAACCAAAGGGTACTGCATACTACTTCAGAAATTCGCCACGCTATTCAAGCCATGTTTGATTTCTATGGTAAAGTTAATATGCCTACTTTGCTAAGAAGAAACCCTGAGCTTTCTCTAGCGTTTAGAGATAGGGCAGCAGAAGAGTGGAGTAAAATTTCTACAGCAGTATCAGCAGAGAAGGAATTAAAAAGGGCTTTCAATGATAATGGTCGTATAAGAAGTAGGAAGCAAAAAAGCTTTTCTAAGCTTATGAAAAGAAGACTCTCCACTGCTCATGAAGTTATGAGAAGGGATTTACAGGATTGGATTTCTACAGAAGCCCCAACATTTAAAGGGTTAAAGGAGTATAACGCAGAGGTAAGAAGGTTTGAAGAAGAACTCAGACAGATGATAGCTGAGTTCAAACGTCCTAGTAGGGCTAAGTTTAAACAGATAAAAGACCCTATAATTGACCTGCCTGCGGATGCACAGGTAGTACCACTGCTTGATGTACCTATAGCAAGAACACCCATTACTCCCGGTACTGTCTTCAGTCATCATAACTTTTCAGAAGTTGTAGCTAAAGCTCTTGCTCAGGATGATTTTAAGGTAGCTACAACAGAAGAGATCAAGGCTATGACTCCTGATGAATCCTTAGCATATACAGAAGCGATGTCTCTCTACTATGGTATCACTAAACCTGTACTAAACACTGCGCCTGATGTACT
>TARA_R110002020_G_scaffold213289_4_pt1 | contig 13407 bp, 21 predicted proteins | sample TARA_R110002020 | Tara Oceans TARA_R110002020 (sample SAMEA4396489) | marine metagenome | biome: Westerlies Biome; feature: [MES] marine water layer (ENVO:01000295) within the mesopelagic zone...; material: water (ENVO:00002006), including particulate matter (ENVO:01000060) such... | reverse complement strand
CACTTACGAAAGTAGTCAAGGGCAGTCCTAAAACCTCTGCTATTTTTACAGAATCTGCAAACTGAAGTTTCTTAGGAACATTATTTTTCAAGTAATAACTGATCCAGGCGTTATTCTTTCCCATAGCTAATGACAATTTGCGGAAAGTTATGCCCTTTTCTTTACAGGTAGTTCTAATTATCTCTTGGAATGTCATAATTAATTCTCCTCTAAGGTTATGATGGGAAGTGAAGAATAAAGTGAGGCGTCTGCTCTATCGGGCTTTATTCTTCTTAAGGATGTTCCCATCGTTGTCACCCTTCAACCTTCCGATAGAGAAACTGGTTTCTTTAAACAACGATCAATTTCTTCTAGGCATTCTCCGGCCCTGAATCCTCGGCCCATTTTTTTGGTATAGAATTCAGGATTTAAAGTTTTCGCAACCTTTTCCAAAAAGGTGAGGTAATAAATGCCATCGATATAGTCAACAAATTTACCGTCATTATCAAAAAGGTCATGTTTACCGCCCAGAGATGGATGGCGGTGTATCATAGGTTTAAGGAATTTTTCATCGAACCCCATTTCAGTAAAATGGGAAGTTGCAAAAATACTCCAACCATCATATGCAAGTTGATCACCCTCTGGCCGTTTTTGCAGCTTTTTTAGAACTCTAATAACATGAGGTTGCCAATCAATAGCCATAAACCAATTCCTCTTTCCAAGAGTTGGTAAAGGCTTCTTGCATTTCTTGGTCGCATTGCCCAGCTTTATCCCAAGCGTCACGTTCAGAAGCAAGTTCTTTCTCTATAACTACACCGTTATAAAGAACAGCCCAATTTTGGGGTTCAACAAAAACGGCACACCAACCTAAGTCCCAATATTGGGGCTTTTCATAATAGCTGCAAGAGCCACAAGGAGTGCCTATTTCATATTCAGAATTATCACAATTTGGACACTTCATAGGTTATTTCCTCTTTCTAACTTTCTACTTTATATATTATAAATTACCAGACTAAGGATTAAAGTTTTCCTTTATCTATTAATTCATATCTTTTTCTTTTGTTTCACAGGCCATTTCTCCATTGCAACAATCTTCAACGGGACGTTTACAGGATGTACAAGACATGTGTCCATGTATTGGTTCTAAACGTGTTTCTTGTCCACACCATGGACAAGTCATCAATGGACTATTTACAAAAGGGTCACTCATTTTTTAAGTTTCCATAAAATAAATGGCTTCTCCCCTTTAACTTGAAGAGGAAGAGATTTAGCTTTTGGGTCTAAAGATTGTTTTCCAACATAGTGCCATTTAGCACCTTCTTTACTTTCTTTTTCAGCGGTGGTGAAAAAGCTTTCATTAGAAGCGAAAAACAAAAATGGCAAAACAACTAATATAATCATACGTGACCTCTATCCTCCTTAACTTTTCTAAGAACCTCTTGCATTGTTCCATGTAGAGCAGTAAAGCTTTTTTCAGCCATATTTGAAAGCATGTATTCTACAGCATCTTTGTCATTCATCTCAAGATTAAGAGCTTCGTGCGCTAAATCTTCCATGACCATTAACCAATCTTTAATCCGTGACATTATTTATTGCCTCTTCCCATTCAGTTTCCCAAAAATATTCAACTGCCATTTCAAATTGTTCTTCTTTAGAAATAGGGTCAGATGAATCGAGTGCTATGACGGAAGTACCATAAGCAAAGTTCCAATCTAAAGTACCACTATCATACTCTTTAGTATGCTTGCGAATGTGCTTGTCAAGTATTTGAGCACACTCTTCTTGGACAACAGGGTGCCATACAGATAAAACTTTATCTCCAACTTTCCAGTTGTCTCTTGCCCATTGACGAAAAGATGGTTTCTCTTCTTCAGTAAGAGTACGGTGAAGATTGCCTCCCCAAATTTCATCAAGGTGCAGACCTAATGGATAGTTCATTTGACCCTCCATACTCGATAGCCAGCCGTTTCATCTTCAGTCCACAATCGCTGAGTAAACTGAACTTCTTCGCCCAATCTAGCTTTCCGTTTTTGATAAGCCTGTCTCGCTTGAGCAATTCTATTACCCAATCGTTTAACAGTTTCATCTTCATATTCGGGAATGATGAAAAAGCTATCGCCCACAAGCATTTCATCAAAAGGATATTTCAGCTCAGTTGAGCGGAAATCGGTAGGAATTGGAACGGCTTTAGAAATTTCATAATCTGACATAACGAACTCCTCTAAAGTTAACTATTATTATAATAAAGTAAGACAATTGTGAATAAAGCGTCACTTTATCTTATTTATCATACTTATGAAAGAATGAAGCATAGAAGTCCAAGAACTATTAACCCTGAAACAATATCCATTATCTATGCTCCCTCTTCGTTTCAATTAATGTGGTTTTTCTACTGCCCACAATCGTTCCATTTCACCATTATTATTTTTGACACGAATTTTTTCTATTTTTCTGTGTCTTTCAAGCCAATCAAGTGCATGGTAAACTTTATTATATGCAACTTTATTGTGGGCTCCTGGTTTTGTTGAAAGAAGTCTACCCATTACTTCTCCAGTAGTTGATCCACTTGGATAGCTCAACAAAGTTTGGTACACTAAGTCTCGTAATTCATTCTTACATGGAAATAATTCCTGAGCTTTCTTTTGAGCATATTGTTCTTTAAGAATTAAATTTTGCTCATTGCTGATAGCCTTTAAAGCCTGGAAAGTTTTTCCATCAACAACTTTTATTTCATTATCTTCAGTTACAAAAAGATAATCTCCCCGTTTAGCATGAAGAACATGATTAACTGGGATTACTGTGGCAGTATTGATATTCAGGGTAATGGTTTCCATATTAAACCTCCATATTTACACCCATGTGAGTACCGACTTCTATTTTATAGACCGTATTAAACTCTTTCTGATATTCAATAGGTCTTCCAGTGCCTCTGCGTTGAAGACGAACAAGCCAACTATTTTTTGATTGTAATTTATGTAGGACGTCTTCCATAACTAAGTGGCAATTACCATAGTCTGGATTTACCTCTAAAAAACTTTCCCAAAATTCTATGGCTATTTCAGGTGTGGGAAAGTCAAAGCTTACGCGAGTTGAGCCATTTTTTATTTTTGCCATAACTGCCTCCAAAATAGAAAGGACGAGTGAATTAACACTCGTCCTCCCAGGGATTAAGCAAGTTCGATATACTTTTTATCGAGAGCGATTTGAACGTCTGTAGCGCCACCACGTATTTTACGAGCAGCGATTAAGAAGTCAGACAAGTTCATCCCATCTTGGAATAATGCAAAGATTTCAGCTCTTCGAGAGCCTTTGCGAACTGGGAATTCGTCGCTGATTACACGAATCGTTTCCCCATTAAACTTATGTTTAAGGGAACTCGATTTAGTAACCGGAGGTGGAACGGCTCCCGCTTTAGGAGAACCTTTCTTTTGTTTCGTGGCCATAGTGGCCTCCTTTCTACTTACTTTCTAACCGCCAATAATTATAAAGCGGACAAGTAGGGGGACAACTTATTTTTTATCGAAGTTATCCCCCTTAACGAATTATGCTACTTTAGCATAATCAGTAGCTAAATCTAATGCTCGCCTTTTTGTAGCGGCATTAGGTCCCAGCCAACTAGAGTATAAAGCACCACCAGGTACTCTTTCTGATTGGCGTTTAGTATGGTCCATAACGTAGGTGACACCATTTAGTGCCCCCCACCAAGTTCCTTTGGCTGACTGTAAATCAGCTCCAGGCGATAGGGCAATAGCGTCATGTACCTGTTCAGCCGTTCTATTGAAATCGTGTACAAGAGGAACATCGTTAGCGACCTCTTGTTTAGCTCTATCAATAAGAAGGGTTGGTTGGAAAAGTTCAGCGATAAATTTCTGAACATCAATTGGTTTAGCTTGTTTTTCACTAAGAAAAGAAGCCTGTTCTTTAAATTCTTCCATCTTAGCTTCACTAATTCCAAGGGCTTCTTCTGCAGCTTTCATAATTTCATCGTCGAAAGCCTGAAGATGAAGTACTCTAAACCGCTTGCCATCCATATTTAACGCGAGGGCCATAGTGTTACTACAGACAACCCGTATTGGCGTAAACATAATAGTAAGAGCCTTCCCTGAAACGTGAGGAGAATCGATGAGTAAGTATCCTTCGATTTTATCTCCTCCGGGAAGTTCGAACTTGGATTGTAATTTTGCCAATCCCCAAATATCTTGGCCTTCTTTAAGGGAACCAGCAGTGTTCATTTTCATTTCACCGTTGGAAACAAACTTCTTAAAGAACCGAAAGGTATCGGCATTTTGGAAAGGGACATAATCCTCTCCACAATGGGAAAGGACTTTATTGTCTTTATCTCTCACTATAAAGTGATTTCCTTCAGCTTGGATTATACCTACATCCTCACTCCAAGTTGGCTTACTGATTGTATAAGCGGGACGTTTAGAAACGGTCCAATTTAAACCAGCCGCTTCTAACATTTCTTCAGGTGTCATCGTATCTTCTACTTCAACACCTAGCCCATGCCAAGGAACTTCCCCTGCATAGGCCATAGTTTCTACTGCTGCTACCATTAACTTCTCCTTTCTAGCTATGGTAATTTCTAACGTTTTTTATTATAAACGGTTTATAAGTGGATTAAAGGGGTTCTTCCTCTAAAGGAGAATCCTTAATAATTTCCAAACTATTGAAGAGATCCATATCTACATCAATAAGTGCTGTTTTACCAGTTTGGTCGATAACTATTTCACATCTCATATGTGGATCTACAAGTTGTCCTTCAGCATGCTCATGAAAGATAGAAAGAACAATAGGGAATTTAGTATCTTCTGTTAAAGAAGATAAATGTTTTTCTAAAGGTTTTGGTTCCAAAGCACGGTTATAGTTCATGCTAATAGCCCAAGCATTAGCTTCTTTTAATTGCTGTTTAGTAAAGACTGGGTAGTTGTTCATTTTTTTCTCCTAACGCTATAGTATAATATTATAAAAGTAGACTTTTAGGAGAAAAGTTATGTTTTATCTTTTAGCGGACATATATGCAGTCATCCCCATATAAGCTCCGACAATTCCTGCCATGCCGATATAAAATAATCCAAACAAATCAGCCAAAGCTGTAATACGGCTATCAGGAAAAATAGGAAGAAAGACAATCCCAGTAAACACCAACATAGAAATAAGGCTGGTCCAGGCCATTCTTTTTTGAGCATCAGCTTTTTCTTCAGCTGTTTCTGCTTCATGAATGGCTTTAACTGTTGCCAATTCCTCATCGCTGACCACACCGTCTCCGTCCACATCATATCCTTCAAATTCGCTATTTTTTTGGAAAGACTTTGCCTTCTTCGGTTTCTTTTTTGGTGTTATTTTCGGTGTCCTTTTTGGTGCCATAGTTACCTCATTTGATCATAGTACCCGCTCCATCTTTAATACTACGTCGCCAAGGTTTATCTGTAAATACGGTTTTTGCCTCTCCCCAACTATTTCCATATTCAATATCTACTTTTGAAGGAACCTCTAGTTCAATACAATTTTCCATAATTTCAGTTATTTTTCCTACTTCATCTGGATCTTTAAGGGAGAAACAAAGCTCATCATGAACTTGAAGCAATGGTATGAAATTATGTTCGGCTAAATGTTTTAAAGCAATCTTAGTTTGATCAGCAGCAGACCCCTGGATTAATCTATTCAAAGCTTTATGGGTGAATGCTCTTTTTATATTTGGACCAAATTCTGCTTGGGCTTTTTCTAATGGACCAATTTTCCCTGTTCCATATTCTTTTGGTTCCCATAAATCAAATCGACATTTCCTACCCAATAAAGTTCTAATGGTTCCTTTGCTTAAAGCTCTATTCCTGCAATAGTCGCTTAACATTTTAACAAAAGGTACTCTTAAATGATATTGTTTAAATAAATCCTTGGCTTCATCTAATGGAATATTTAATTGTTCTGCTAATTTTCTTTCACCCATGGAATAAAATAATCCAAGATTAATATCTTTAGCTTGTCTACGTGGGATATCTGCCATCTCAGCGACGATGGTATGGAAGTCTGCTTCTCCTTCTTTATATTCTTCTACTACACTACTAACACCAGGGAGTTTTAATAGCGATGCATAGTGCACAACTAATCTTGGTTCTTGTTGTGAATAATCTATTGAAACCCATTTCTCATTTTCTTCAGGAACAAAGATAGAACGTATCATGGGTCCAAGTATTTTGTGACGAGCAGGAATTTGTTGTAGATTAGGGTTACTGTAGCTAAAGCGACCAGAAACTGTCCCTCCTTGATTAGAACGTAATGGATGAACTTCTGCATGAATCCTACCTTCATGTTGGTATCGCATAATGGAATGAATAAAAGTGGTGTTTGCTTTATTGAATTCACGAGCTTCTAGAATTAGTTTTGGAAGTTCGTGTTCATGACTTTCTAAAAAAGCTCGATCTATTTTAGGTGCTTTAGTTTTTTCAGTGAGGTCATAAGAAATTTTAGCTTTATCAAATAATTCACCAATTGATCTAGAATTCCAAATTTCTACGTCTCGATTATATTCCTTTTTTATATAGTGTAGAATTTTCTTTTCTCTTTTAGTTAAGTCTTTTTGAATTTTAGAAGCTCTTTCTAAATCTACTCGAATTCCTTTCCATCTCATTTTAATTAATGTAGGTAAAAGTGATAATTCTAGTTCTAGGATAGATGAAAGATCTGTTCTTAAAATTTCATTATACAGAACTTTCCAAAGTTCTAATGTAGCTTTTGCATCTTGTTCTGCATAGGGACCAACATACATAGGAGGAAGTTTCCACATTTCACTTTTAGGGTTTACCCCCCATTCTTTTGCAGCTTCTTGTAAGATCCTTTCATTTTTAGAAGAGGCAATATAAGTTTTAGCAAGAGCATTTAAAGAATAACTAAATCTATTTTCATCTAATAAGGGGGCAGCAATCATAGTGTCTTTAATTGCTCCATTTAATTCCACACCTTCTCTTTTTAGCCATCCTACATCATACATTGCATTGTGAAATATTTTATCACATTCTGTAGACAGTTGTTCTTTAAGCCATCGGAATACTAGATCTCTGTCTAGGTTACTACCATTATCATGACGAACTGGAAAGTACCCTTGCCAACCATCTACTGCTAAAGACACTCCAATTATATATCCATCTCCAGTAGCCCATCCTGGACCTTTTGTTAAAAGATTTGGATCACGAGTTTCTAAATCAATTGAAATTGCATCAGCTGTTTTTAAATTTGGTAGAATGTCGGGTGGGCACCATTGGCTTTCTGTTTGAAGAAGGGGTATCTGATACGCCACTCGATTCTCCTAAAATAGTAAAAGGTTTATTACAGGAACATTTAGGCCATTTAAAATCTATGAATAAGCTCTCAGGAGCTTCATATTCTTTTTTACAAGAATCACATCGTAATTTTACATTCATAGTTTAATTTTCATGCTAATTCAGATTAAGTCCCTTCCGTAGGAGCCCGTATTATTCCTTCCACGGGTGGTCCTAGGGGGTAGGGTTCCTTTTTTATTAGATTGGCTTCAGCGGGCTCCTGCGGAGCTTCTAGCGAAGGGCCTTCTAATTCTTCCCGCATCTTAGCTTCAACTAGGAATAAATAGCGTCTTAGGTCTCCAATATCGTCAAGTATTCCTTCAGGTGATGGGTCATCATAAATTGCTTCAAATACATCGTAGTTAGATGTTCTAACTTGATTTTCTATTCGGTCCCATTTACGAGCAAGCATCATAAATGCACCTACACCACCACGCTTCTCCCAACTATTTCCATAACTCTTTTCTGCAACAGCCAAAGCCTCTGCATCATTAATAGCAATTTCTTTTATCTTTTCGAATATTCCGTGCTCTTTCTTTCTAACCATTCTATTGCTGCCTTTCTCCAATCTAATGCTGGTACATTTTGTAAACAATTAACTGCTTCACGATATTGTAGTTTTTTATGTTGCCTCCATGCTTTTAACATAGGTATCGCAGTTTCATCGAAAAATTTATTCTTAAATTCATATTCAGCTGCTTCTACCGTAGGAGGCTCTTCACAACAAAGAAAGATATTTAAGTCTTCATCTATAGCTTCAGGATAATCAAACATTGGTTCAGGAGAATAGTGCATGCCCTTATTCCAACCTAGATAAGAATCATACCATAAAGTATCCCCAGTATTTTTCTGTTCCAATATTTTCAAGGTTTTTTCAAAAACACCTTCATAAGCGTGAAAGCTATCACTCCAATGATAATAAGTCCCAAGATCTACCCCCACTCTAGCTGCAATGTATTCTTGGAGAATAGAAAAATGTACAGCATTAGCTCCATAAGTTCCCCAAATAATATCATTAGACCTACAATGTACTGTCATTTGCAAACGACCATTTTTAATTTTAAAGTACACTTGAGTATTGCAAGGTACATCTTTTGCTAATGGCTCATTAACAATTTTTTCCAAATCTTCTGGAGACCACATTTGTAATACTGTTCGTCTAGATTCTGGATCAGTTTTAAGATGACGTATTACTAAATCCAATTGATCTGTTCCAAAATAGTCACGCCATCTATAACCATATGCCCCATGAAAGATTTTCCCATCATCTGAAAATTCTTTCATTCTTGAATTAAACTGTTCAACGAATGCTACATCCCGTTTACCAGCCAACATCCAAAAAGCTTCAAATAAATGAAAGAAAGGATTAGCATTTCGTTCAGGGTAAAACAATACTCGCTCTTCAGGGTTTTTATAAACCGTTACTACAGGATTAGGGTACTCTATAACCCTACCTGACCGTGAACTTCTCCAAATACCAGTTTCTTTTAAATGCTGCAGCCCAACATAAAGTGCTTCTGAAACATTTCGTGAATATATTGTCAGCACTTCATCATCTCCAAGGACGAGGGATTGCAGAAGTATACGGCCCCGATTTGAGGGCGATCTCAATAGCCCTTTTATCAGACTGTGTGGCTCTCTCATAACTTTCTTGTCCTTTCAAATCAGGTAATAGCCCAGGACGATAGCTCAATGCATCACACCCTTGACACGGTCCAAAGTCTCTTTCTCCATGATACAACTTTTTACGAGCTGCATTAAAATATTGACTTTGCCAAAGTTCTTCTAAAGATGCAAGGGCTAAAACATTACCTATCCTATAAAATCCAGGCCAGTCATTACAACAAATGGCAACATTTCCATCCCAACGAATAGACATTTCCCTAAACACTTTGGCACATCGTTTGCCATCAGCCTTATTATTTCTAGGGAAAGAGCCTCCAGCATGATTATTTAGTGTAGAATGGTTGCCCTTTGAAGCATGCTCAATATCTTGAGTAATGACTATATCATGATCTTTAGCTTTTCTACGTCTATGAGGATTAGCTAATTTATCACGAGGGTACTCGTACATAGGGTATGGACCTTTGTATCGAAGCCGAACTTTATCGCAGATTTTAATTCCTTCATAATTATCCAATAAAAGAACATTTATTCCTGCTTCCAAAAGTTCATTAATATTTTCATTTAATGAGCCTTTTAATAGACCTCCTCCATTAGTAGTCATTTGTAAGTGAGTAGTGGGAAGATGCTCACGAAAAACCTTAACTATTTCTTTATAGTTAGGATTCATAGAAGGTTCCCCATGCATCGCCATTTCTATACGTGGGTTCCATTTATAATCATCTTTAGCTGATTTAATTTTAATAGCGAGCTTTTCCGCCTTCTCTAAAGTAAGGAATTTATAAGGATGAGAATTTTTTCCTTTTATATTTTCTGGGCCATTGGCCTGATTATCACGGATATGCGCTATGCCACAAAAAGAACAGGCAAGGTTACATCCTTCGGTGAGTTCAATTTGAATACAAAATGGAGGAGACTGTGTTTTCATGTAACAGGCCCTACTAATGATTTTGCCCAACCACCAACTACAGTATTATAATATTGTTGAGCGACTCTTACTCCATCATGCTTTTGTAAAAGTTTTAAAGCATTTGCCCTTATTTGTACTGCCATTGTATCAGTCATTGTTCCATTTAGGAATTTAGCTAGGTGCTTCCAATTGGCGAAAGATAAACAATTTTGATCTATCCCTTCGTCTATCATAGAGTCTTTCGATTTGATCCATTCTCTGTGTAATAAACAAATAGCTCCAGCATCAATAGCCTCAAGAAAAGTATATTGAGTTCCTCCACCATCTCCTTGTATCACAGAAAAATCAGTCATATATCGAGCTGTCTTACAAAGGTTTACTGCTCCCCTCATTTCTAAAGGATAAATGGCTCGTTCTTCTTCTGATCTATTACTGTCTTGTTTATATTCAGAGTACTTAGGGATAATTTTTGTTTTTGTATACATCCTATTTTCAGCGCCTCTGATTATAATTTGATTATTTTCTGGGAGAAGCCTATTTGCTTCAAATAACCAATCACTATTTTTATCAAAATCTAATCTTGAAACACTGATGGCTTGGTGTTGACGATTTTTCCAGTTATTTAAATCTAATGGATCAGTGGCTCCAACAGGAAGATAGGGGTGAAGAAGAAATGTTGCTTCTGGCATATGCTCCAACATAGATTTTCGTATAACAATAACCTGAGAAGGATTTATTACTTTACGAAATTCTGGGTTTCGTAATTCAGTAGGATCATGAACGACAATAAAAGCCCCTTGATCCAGTAGTTTCATTCCAAGTTCTCGATGATGTTTATCAAGAGCAGTGATCAATATCGGTCCTTCTAACTCTAAAACATCTTCTTCAGAAATATTCCTATAAGGGATTTGGTTTCCCATATCTCGAAATGTTTTTTCCGTTCGTGTAGTTATACGAAACACTTCATGAGGAGGGGGCTCATCAGAAATATTATAACGTCTAGGATCTTTATCACTTATCCTGCCATACAATCCATGGTAAAGATGAGCAGTAAAAGTTGCCCATCCCCCATATCGAGATCTACTTAGGTATAATAGTTTCATCCTCTATCCTTTCTATATCGCTTTCTAAAAGTTTACCAAACCAAGTTTCTAAGATAATTAAGGGTTGAGCTTTATGAGTATTTTTTACCCAGTGGAGCTGTTCAAAATCAATGAATATCATAGCTCCAGGTTGTATTTTCATTTGTTCTTCTAAAGTTCCTCCCCAGAAAACTCCATACCCCTGTAATACAAGCCAATGCTCTTCACGATGAAGATGTTTTTGAAGACTCAAAGCTTTCCCAGGATAAAAAATAAGCTTCTTTACAAGCCAATCATTTCCTTGTGATAAAATTTCATAAGACCCCCAAGTCCGTTGGTAAACATTAGCTTTTTCTTGGGACCTTATGTAGCCATTCAAGTATTCACTTGAAGAAGCTATTTTTTCACCACCAATATTCCATAAAGACTTAATATTTAGTTCTTCACAAAATGCTGTTTCTGGAGTATTGTGTTGTTTTCTATCCCCCCCATTAGCAAATAATAGTTTTGTATGTGGGTATCTTTGTCTTAAATCAATTAATCCTTGATATACTCCATCATCCCTATCGTCTACTGAATGAACTCGGTGAACAATAGTTAAATTTTCTAAAAGATCTTTACGAGAATCAAAAGGTAAAAGAGGACTTCCCTTCTTACGTTCCAACCATGCATCACTATTTAAAAGAACATGAATTTTTCCATATTGAGATGCTTCTTTAAATAGTTTTATATGACCTTTATGAACAGGGTCAAACCCCCCACTAACAATCACTATGGGATCTAACCATTGGGTACGCTCTAAAGATTCTTGCTCTGTCATTTTCCTTCCCAAGTATATTTAGATCTAGGCTGGCCTTGTCCCAATCGAACTCGTTCGTATTTATCAAATTCACAAAGGCTGTGTTCAATGTCTCTTAATTCAAAGGCAGGTCTAGAAAACGTTGTGTACTTTACAGCTAAATCTAAAAGTTCGCGCATCTCTGCGCACCAATCATGTTTTTTAGAAGTAAATTTAAGCGGTCGATCATGAATACGATTTAATCCCCGCATTGCTCCTGGACCAGCATTTGCCCAAGTATCAATGTCTTGAGCGAGCCCTCCAATATACGTATGTCTAAGGTCAGTGACAAGTTCATATGCAAGGAAAGGCCCTAGAAAAGGATAGCCTAAAAGCCTTTCCCACATTTGTTCTAAAGAACCCCAAGGACATTTGTCTAAGAATCTAAAACGATCACACCAAATAATAGTGATTGTTTCACATATCCCCCTAATTTTATTTTTCCCTGTTGGACTTTTAATCATATAAGCCCCTGTGATCCACTTTTTTTGAGGGAGAATAACTTGGAAAGCTTTTTCAGGATCCCATTCTATATGAAGATCATGCTTTAAAAGAGTCTCTCCGGTTTCAATAAGGTTAAACCACCTAAAAATAACGGTGGCCATAAAAACTTCTTCTTCATATTTTAAGGGGTCTCGGATATGCTCACGAAACCATATGGTAGTCTTATCATTTTCACGGAAAGCGTTAGTGAATTTAAATTCTTGGAAAATTTTATCTTCAGTCCAAGGCCAAGGGTCGCCTCGATCTTTTTTAATTTGTATTTCTGTTCTTTGATTTATCCAATCAAAGAATCTTTGTATTTGATTGTCTTTCATCTTTCTATATTCTTTCTTTTAAAAAACCGCACCCCCTAAAATAATTATTAAAGAGGGTGAGTTTTCAAACCAAACAGCGGTTTACGCAACAAGTTCTTCGAGGGGAAGTATAGCCACATGACCTGTGTTCTCAAGAATTTGAAGATCTTTAGTACCACCTTTATATTCAGCTGATACTTGAAGAAATTCACCTACAGTCATTCCATCTTTGATCATGTCAAAAATTGTATAACGATTGCTTCCTTTTCGCCGGGGGTTTTCTGGATTTATGAGTTCAATAACTTGATCTCTGTGGTAAAGACGAGTTTTTCGAGTCTGTTTTTCGGCCACTGGCTACTCCTTTATCATTAGCTTTCTAAGTAAGTTTTCATTTTAAGGGTAAAGCCTTTTTTGGTAAAGCGGAAAGTTATCCTAAAATAAAAAAGATCTTGAAGTTGAAGGCTGCACTATATGTAAGTTCTTTTTTACTCTTGTTAAAGCTACATAAAATACACGAATTTCATCATCCGGGTCTTGCTGCATCTGAAGCCAACTTTTCTGACCTATGTCAGTAAGGATAACTACATTATCTGCTTCACTTCCTTTTGCTCCGTGTATTGTAGAAATATGTATACGAGGAGTTTTTGTTAATTTTTCTCCCCTACGCAAACAAGCGATTAAGTATTGTTTTTCTTTATCTGTGATTTTATCAAAAGCTTCATGCCAAATTGCAGTAGTTAACAATCCATAAGAAGAAAGGAGATCTTTTAGAAATAATGTTTTACTATCTAGTACAGTTTTCAAAGATCTAAATGTTTTATCTACTCCCCGACCACTGGTCATTAGACGATAAATTGCTCTG
>TARA_R110002020_G_scaffold309085_1_pt1 | contig 13411 bp, 9 predicted proteins | sample TARA_R110002020 | Tara Oceans TARA_R110002020 (sample SAMEA4396489) | marine metagenome | biome: Westerlies Biome; feature: [MES] marine water layer (ENVO:01000295) within the mesopelagic zone...; material: water (ENVO:00002006), including particulate matter (ENVO:01000060) such... | reverse complement strand
TTAAATCAATGTGTTGATAATATTTTTATGTCGAACTCACGTTAAGTTATTTAATTTAGTGGGCAATAAATCCAAGATGTTAAAATTACGAAATTCATACTAAATAGAGATAATCTACCTTATCAGGTATTTGATTACATAATCCTATTGTTGCGCCCATTCAATCCCACAAAACTACTTTCTTATTTAATTTTCATAGATTTCATCGGTCTTTTTATTGAATATGGATATCAGGAAGCCCACTAGGAATATGGCCGCAGTCCCAAATACAATGGTCAAATAAGTGTGGAAAGAAGCCCCAAGGGAATCCTCCCCGAAAAGAGTACCGGATAAACTCATCCAGACAATAACCAAAATTCCGACCAATACCCCTATAAGGGCCCCTTTTACATTTTTGGTTTTAGAGAATAGTCCCAAAAGTAACAGTCCCAACATGCCGCCACTAAAAATGGAAGACAGTTTCCACCAGGCATCCAAGGCACTTTTTACATTGATCATAGCAATGGCAATAACGATCCCGATAACGCTAATGATAGCCGATGAAATATAGAGCACTCGCATTCCTTCCTTGTCAGACGCCGTCTTTTTAAAATATTTATTGTAATAATCCGTGAGAAAAACGGTTGCGGAACTATTAAAACTTGTTGATATGGTACTCATCCCAGCAGCAAAGATAGAGGCGATCATTAGTCCTGTTATCCCAGCAGGCAGGGCATTTACTATAAAATGGGGGAATACACTATCGCTCTTATTTATGTCCTGTAACTCTACGGGCAGGGTAGCTGCGGAATGGTAATAGGCAAAAAGCGAGGTGCCAATAAATAGAAATACCGCTGAAATAGGCAGATAGATCAGACCGCCTATCAGGGCCGATTTTCGGGCTTCCTTGTCAGATTTCGAGGCCATATATCGCTGAACATAATTCTGGTCTATACCATAATTCTGTAGGTTAATAAATATACCGTAAACAAGTACTACCCAGAAGGTAGGTTCGGTGAGACTAAGACTGAAGCTTCCCAGTCCAAATTTATCATTCTCTGCAGCTATTTGGAAAACTTCTCCCGGACCTTCTGGCATATTAAAGAGAATAAAGCCAACACATACCACGGCACCAAAGATCAATATAATTCCCTGTATGGCATCTGTCCATAATACCGCTGTAATTCCGCCTAACATGGAGTAGATAGATACAACCAAACCGGTAAAAATAATGATGGTGACCATATCCCAACCAACAATGGCATTCAAGGTAAGGGCCAAGAGGTATAAGATGGTCCCTATACGCATTAACTGGGTCAATAAATAACACAGGGAGACATAGATTCTTGCCCAGGCCCCGAAACGTTGTTCCATATAGGTGTAGGCCGAAGGGCTATTGATCTTTCTGTAAAGGGGGACAAAATATTTTACTGCAATCAACGAGGCAATGGGAAGGGAAAGGCTAAAAGCCAAGGCATTCCAATTGGATTGATAGGCGTTTCCCGGTAGTGCAAGGTAACTTATGCTACTTACAAAGGTGGCAAAAATGGACATGGTAACTACCCAGCCCGGGATATCGTTGTTGCCCATGGTGTAGGAAGAGGAAGTTCTACTCTTTTTAAAAAACGAACCTCCGAAAAGGGCTATTCCCCCGATGTAAATGAAGAATACGATTAAATCTAAACTGTTCATTATTATTGGCTATTTAGTTTATTTGGTATAAGCTTTAAAAGTAGGATATTCGCGCTACTTAAGTGTTGGTTAATTGTAAATTCCTCAATTTGCTATAATGTTCAAAACAGTGGATTAATGAGTCGTATTAAATAAAATGGATTTTCAGACTGTTAATTATTGCTTTATCGATTAAGCAATGATAATTAATTATTTCCTGATTTCAAAAGAAAGTGGATTTAATTTGAAAGAAGCCTATTGATTGTGGTTTAAATTTAACAATCTGCATATTCCCCAGCAGGAAAGGGTTTTATTTGATACTATATCTTGAAATCATCCAAATCCGAAATTTTTATTTTCTGCTAAGCCTTGCCCTACCAATTCCCTGGAACATACAAAGGATTATAACTGGGAAATTGGGCGTCTATATCCTTACGCCAGGTTTTAAGCTCCTCATATAATTTTTTTGCCTTTTCAGGATAGGTATCTGCAAGATTGTTTTTTTCGCCTAAATCCATGTCCAGGTCATATAGCTCCAAATGGTCGTCCTCAAAATAGTGTATCAATTTCCAAGGGCCTTTACGAATGGCACTAACAGGGGAGGTTGTGGTATAATAATGGGGGGAATGCCAAAAAAGCGCCTCCCTTTCCAATAGCAATTTTGGGTCTTTTAGAACATGCATCAGCGAGATCCCATCATGCTGGTCACGTTCTATTTGGGTCTTTTTCAATGCTGGTATTTCCATTAAAGTGGGAAAGAAATCGTTCGAGATCACAGGGGAATCACAGACGCTTCCTGCTTTGGTAATCCCTGGCCATTTTATAATCAGGGGTTCCCGTATTCCTCCTTCATATAAGGATCCTTTTCCTGAACGTAAAGGAGAGTTGTTGGCAACTGTCTCCCAGTCCTTGTATTTGCCAATTCTTCCCCCATTGTCCGAAAAGAAGACAACAATGGTATTGTCCGCGATTCCCGCATTATCTATCGCCTGTAGTACACGGCCGACATTTTCATCCAAACTAGCGACCATGGCGGCATATTCATAATTCTGATCTTTCATGCCCGGTTTAACCTTCTTTTTGTAGTATTCAACCAATTGAGGTTTCCCCTCTATAGGCGTGTGTACGGTGTGGTACCATAGGTTTAGAAAAAATGGGGTATTGCTATTTTCTTTTATCATCTGTACCGCCTTATCAGTAAGTGCATCGGTGAGGTAAGCGGGGGCCTTATTTTTTTCATCAGTGGACGCTGACCCTAAATCTGGGATATACCTATACTCATTTTGAAATTTTTGCCCTCTATAGGGCGACCAATAGGTGTCCGGGGCTCCCCACATTGTTCCTCCGATATTAACCTCAAATCCATGTGTTTGGGGATAATGGGCGGCGTCTCCCAAATGCCACTTCCCTACATGGGCGGTGAAATAGCCGGCCTCTTGAAAGACTTCGGCAATAGTAGTTTCTTCCAATGATAAATTACCAACGGTAGCCGGGGCCACCAATTTATCTTTGTTATTTGGAGTTGGTGTTCCTGAATTCTCATGCCAGGTGGTCATATGGAGTCTCGCGGGAAATTTTCCCGTCATTATGGATGCCCGGCTGGGAGTGCAAATAGGAGCCGCGGCATAGGCATTTGTAAATTTCATTCCCTGCTTGGCCAAACGATCCAAATTAGGAGTTTCATGTAGATCGCTACCGTATCCACTCAGGTCTGACCAACCTAGGTCGTCCGCAAGAATAAATACAACATTTAATTTTTCAATATCTTCTTGGGCCAAGGCTGGATAGGCAAAAAAAATAATAAGTAAACAAGTCTGAATTTTTTTTAAAATATGTCCCATTCTAATTAACCTGAGTTCCATTTATATTTAATTGTTAATGAGTTATTTATGATAAACTTGTACGGTCGATCCTGCCTATCGGTAGACAGACGAATCCCGATATTATCGGAAGAGATCGCAATTAAAAATCGTTATGTACAATAACCTCTCGACTCCGCCTGCCTTCCGCAGGCTGGCTCGAGGAGACAGTAGTATTTTTTAATTTACAGAAAATCAATGTCTTGTAATTATTTCTTATGTCGAATTCACGCTAATTAGGTTTATGGTGTTTTCCGATACGGATGTTCAAATTTCAATTATTCCCTTCATTGGGCTAATCAATTATGATATTTAATCCATAGTAATTTTATCCAAATCCGAGACCTTCACTTTTACCACTTCAATTTTTTGTTTGGCATCTCCGGCAAAGGCTATCAATAGATATCCATTATGCTCCAACACATGGGGGTAATCTATGTGTCTTCCTCCAACCAAATACCCCATTTTTGTATATACCATGCCATCTTCACTAATGGCCAAGGTTAAAGGGTCCCTTTTTTTATAATTGGAATTGGATACAAGAACATATCTCCCATCCTGTAACCGCAGGCCGTGGAATTTGGACCTTGCGTCCGGAAAGTTGGTTTGCACAGGTGAGCTCCAAGTACGGCCATTGTCCGTTGAAAAGGAACGATACAAGTACCCGCTTTTGCGATTGTCCCTAAAAAGCGCCATTAGGTTTTTATTGTCGGGCAAGATCCACCAGTAAGGTTCCTCCGCTTCCAGATGTGTACTTGTTCCAAAAACTGGGTAGACTTCCCACTGATTAAAACGCTCTTCTGCCCCTACCATAAAATCGACCCCTCTTTCCACATAGTCAAAAGATCTGCGCGACATTAGCCACTCTCCATTAGGTAATTTCTTGGGCGGAAAATTATTGATTGCATTATCCATAACTACTCCATGGGGTTCCCAGCTCTGGCTTTCTTTGTTCCACTTAAAGGCATGTAGACTTAGGGATGGGCCAAAAAAACCTGCGGCCTCGTCCAAGGAGGCCAAGGCCAAAAAATCGCCCTTGTATTCCCAAAATCCTCTTGAAATCCACCTTAGGCCCTCATCCGTTCTTGTATTGTAATGGGGAGATCCCGGCTCAGAACCTTCGGGGTAGGGGGTCAGATATTTAGGAGCTTCCCAATTAAGTCCATCAGGGCTGGTGGAGTATTTTACCACTTGTCCCACCCTGTCCTCAACCCCTGGGCCATCGCTCCACATGATCCAATAACGATTGTCATAGTAGGCCAGATAATTGTGTTGGTTAACTCCCTCTGGGGTAACATCACTTACCACGGTATGTTCAACAGGGATTTTGGGAAGTTGGTCAAAATCAATTTGATGGGGGTCTTTTAGCCAATTTCCTTCTAGCATCATTTTGGAACTTGGATTGGTAAGCGGATCTGGATAATCTATGGTTTTACTCCCTTTACAACCAAAGAACATGATGGTAATTGTAAACAACAGCATTATAACAGTTGTGAAATACAGTTTTACTACACCCTTCAAATTTTTCATCTTCATTTCTTGGTTATAAAAAGCTTTCCAATACTATCCAATCTTCTTTTTATCTATTACTAACTACAACTGCTTAGGATCTATGACCACATGTTTTACGGACTGTCTTAGGTAGGTGTAGGTGATGTGCACCAAGCCATCCGAAGTTTGAATAATGGCGGGGTAGGAATATCCTGATTCTGCTGGTACGTTCTCCAAGGTCATTACGGGTTTCCAATTGATGCCATCATCGGAAATGGCCAGATTTATCATATTTCTGCCTTTGGGCTCTTCTCCTTCCTTTGTGGTGTGATTGTATATAAGTAATTGCCTTTTATCTTTTAATGTTACGGCATCTGTACCAGAGTTGGGATTGGGAAGTTCGGTAGCCGTCATTTCGCTCCAGGTCTTGCCTTGATCCTCTGACCAGCTTTGGGAAATCACATTTTGCCTTGTTCTGCACAATACCTGCATTTTCCCATTGGGATAGGTAAGGATGCTGGGCTGAATTGCATCAAACTCTTTCCCGTCATTAATGGGCCCCACTACCTCCCAGGTTTTACCATTGTCCTTGCTTATTTCAAAATGTACCATCCAATCCACATCTCCGTCTTCTAGCATAATTTCTGTACTGCTAGGGCTAATGATAGTGCCGTCCTCCAATTGAATAGGCTTGTTTTTGACCGGGCCCAACAAATGACCAATTTTTGAGTCCGTTCCCATTTTTTCCGGTTTTGACCATGTTTTTCCACCATCGGATGAGGTTATCAACATGCCCCACCAAGTCCTTGGGTCCGGTCCCTCTTTATAAAACAATAAGAGTGGTCCTTCCTTAGGCTGAAATAGCACCGGATTCCATAGGGGGTAACGCAAAGTGTCGTTTTGCACCCCATTTACCACTTCTTCCGGCCAGGTCCATTTACCATCCACCATTCTGGAAACCCGGATCCCGACATCGGGATTTTTTTCATGGGTACCCGCAAAAAAAGCACTTACCAGTCCAGTGGGCGTTTCCACTATGGTAGAGGCATGGCATTCCGGAGTGGGCTTATTGTCCAAGGGGTAGATAAGCTCTCCACTTAGATAGGCTCCTTGACCTGGTTGGGCCAAGGGCGGTAAGGTGAAATTTCCGGTGATGTCGTTGCTGCTTTTAACCGCTTCGGTCGGAGTGGTTTTTTCAGCCTTATCCTTACATGAGAAAATGATAAAGGTAAGTGCGGTTAAATAATAGTAAATGCTTTTCATGGTGATTCTGTTTTATCTATTTAACAATCAATAAATGGGGGAATTATAACTCAGTTTGTAAGCTTAAAATAATAAGCTTTATTCTTCAATTGAAGGAGGATCCCAAATTGTGGCCGCAATATAGCGTTCGGGACCTGTTTCCTTGTCCATAAAATAATAGAGGGCTACTATTTTACCGTCTGCCCGTTGCACTACCCTAGGGTAGCCCAAGTCTTTTCCCGAACCATCATCGCGCAGCACATAATCTTTGCTCCATGTACGTCCATTGTCATTGCTAATTTTGGCTCTGATCTCGCTCTTATCCCGATTGTTTTTTATGTCCTCCTCCAAGGCCCTGTATCCATAGATCAGGCATATTCTTCCGTCTTTCATTTTTACCATGGCGGGGGGATTGCCCTGGCCACAATTCTCCACCGGGTTGGCCAAGGGTTGCCAAGTTGCACCATTGTCTTGGGAAAGATAAGCATCTATAAATCGGTCAGATTCTTCCCTTCTGCGGGTAGTGACCAAAATTTCATTATCGGATATTCTAACGGAAGCCGGCATGATGGAAAATCCTTCTGGTTCAGGGCCAATCCATGCAACAAAGTCCCAGTTTTTGCCGCCATCAATTGTTTTTACACACATAACACGGCCCTCTTTGCCGTTGGCCTTGGCTGCGGTAAGAAAGAGCATGCACTCCTTTTTACCGTCAATGATATAGTCGGTCCGTGCCCCAATACCGGGTGTTCCAAAATTGGGAAGTCCAAATGGGCCCTTCCAGTCCTTTCCTCTGTCATAGGAATACCAAATACGGGATTCGGCGCCGTGGTGGTCGGTCATACGCACCGTAAAAGCCAGATTGGGATTGGTGAAATCTATTTGTTCGGCCGGAATCGGTTCCGGTGCTTTAACATCTTTTCTTATGAGGCCATGATAACTTCCGTTATCGGGAACCACAAGGTCTCCATCCCCAACACCAGGGTCTTCCAACTTCCATGTTTCACCTCCGTCAAGACTTCGTGCCAGCACATGTAGCTCCGGATTTTCCTTGTCGAAATTGTGACGATCGGGTCCCAAATCCTTGTAATTGCCTTTGGAAAATCCAACCAAAATCTCATCGCCCCAATTCCAGACCCCATGGTTGGCCGGCCAGCCGCCGAACATGCCCGGTTCATAATAGACTTTTACATGTTTTACCGATCCTTGTGCAAGCTGAGCTTGTAGATTTAGTGTCAATGAAAAGTACAGCAGCGCAATAATCCAGGTGCATTTATTGGTAATCATATATTTAGTTTCAGGGTGAGGGCATAATTTTAATTTTCTTCAATATATAAAATATGGTCGTTCCTTACAGTCCGAACAATTTTTTACAAGCCTAATAAAGCGGGCCGTAATTCTTACATGCCCTGTAATCGGCAGCTTCCTGATCCATCCCAAACGAAGCCCAGTCCTTGGGTCTAAAAATACGTTCGGGTTCTACATTGTGCATATTTACCGGAATCCTGAGCATGGAACAAAGTGTTATTATTTCGTCCCCAAAATGGCCATAACTGAAAGCGCCGTGATTGGCTCCCCAATTGTTCATAACGCTGTACACATCCTTAAATGCTTGGTCCTGGTTTAATTTCGGTGCGAACCAAGTGGTGGGCCAGGTTGGATTGGTCCTTGCATCCAAAGTATTATGTACTTCCTCAGGAAGATCTACCGTCCATCCTTCCACGATTTGCATAACCGGCCCAAGGCCTTTTATCACGTTGATCCTGCACATGGTAACGGGCATTTCGCCTTTGGTGACAAAATGGGAAGAGTATCCTCCGCCACCAAAGTATTCGTACATGGCAGGAGGCCAATCTGTGGCTGTCAAGCATTTTTCCGCTTCGGTTTCCGAAATTTCCCAGAAGGGTTTCATGGCCGGTTTCCCATCTATTTCCTGTTGTCCGGTACCATCCAGCGTGGATGAACCTGAATTGATGAGGTGTATAATTCCATTGGCCGCCTTGCCCTTGAGCTCGTGGCCAGTGACCCTTTCTACGGAAGCCGGACTCCAATAGGTCCTAACGTCCGAAAACATCTGTGCCTGATTGGTAAGTAGATAGCCAAATAGCATGGAGATGCCGTTTAGGCTGTCATTTTCGGTCGCCATCATATAAGGGGGGCGAATTCCGCCCCAATCAAAGGAGGAGTTTAGTATGGCTTCCATAAAATCCCCATTGGGCATATAGTCGTTCCACTGTCGTTGTCCTTGGAATCCGGCGGCTATGGCACCGTGACCCAGGGACTCTTCCCCAAAGCCCAATGCAGCCAATTTGGGGTTGCCGATCATAAGATCTCGGGAGATAAGTGTCATTTTTACCACGGTCTCCCATTCTTCATCCATACGCTCCCTAGATTTCTGTATTTCTTTCGCATTGTAGTTTTTACCTTCTTTGCAATGCTCTTTGGTCCATTTTAGGGCTTTTTCAAATTCTTCAGGATCAAATATTCCGAGTTGCATACGGCGGTTAACCTCGCTCATATCCACATATTCGTTCCTCATGCCCAAGTAGTCCTGAAAGAAACTCTCATTTACAATAGATCCGGCAATTCCCATGGACACAGAGCCTATGGATAGGTAAGACTTTCCGTTCATCATTGCTACGGCCAGTCCGGCTTTGGTAAATTGCAGCAATAGTTTTTGAACGTCCTCGGGAATGTTTTCATCGTCGCCGTCCTGTACTTCTTTGCCATAGATGCTAAAGGCCGGGACTCCTTTTTGTGCATGGCCGGCCAAGGCGGCGGCCAGGTAAACCGCACCGGGTCTTTCGGTACCGTTAAACCCCCAAATAGCCTTTGGTCGGGTGGGATTCATGTCTATGGTCTCGGTGCCATAGCACCAGCAAGAAGTTACCGTAATGGAAAGTCCTACGCCTTCCCTAAGGAATTTTTCCTCACATTTCTGTGCTTCCGGGACCCTGCCAATGGTAGTGTCGGCAATAACGCATTCTACCCTGCTGCCGTTATAGTTTCTTAGGTTGTTGGAAAGGAAATTGGCCACACGTTCGGCCATGGCCATGGTGGTCTGTTCCAATGATTCCCTTATACCGCCCAGACGGGCATCGATTACAGGTCTTATCCCTACTTTGGGTATTGCTCCTAGATGGTTGTGTTTGTTTTGCATTACTTTAATTTTTGTGTATTGAATTTTATTTTTTAGGCTTTCTGTAATTCTTGGGTTTCTATAAAGTGGCCCAAGGTGCCGTATTGTTCATACAGCTCCATATATTTTTTGACGTTTTCCGGGATGGGGAGGTATTCTTTTTGAAATCCGCTGCCCATAGCATTTTGTGCTTCAAGAAAGGTCTTGTAGATTCCCGAGGCTACCGCTGCTGCCATGGCTGCACCAAGGGCACAGGTCTGTTCCGATTTAATTATCCGAATGGGAAAGTTTAGGACATCGGCCAGGATCTGCATTACGAATTCCGACTTTTGGGCCACTCCGCCGATGGCGATAATACCGTCTATACGGACTCCCTCAGCTTGGAATTGTTCCACTATTTTTTTGGAACCAAAAGCCGTGGCCTCTACCAAGGCCCTAAAGATGTGCGGGGCCGTAGTTCCCAAGGTCAGGCCCTGAATGGCGCCTTTAAGATTTTGATTGGAGTCTGGCGTTCTCCTGCCGTTCATCCAGTCCAGCGCAATTATTCCAGAGGTATCGATTTCTATTTTACTGGCGGCCAATGTCAATTCGTTAAGGATGCCATCGGCCATTTCTTCCATTAATTTGGCTTTGGTTTCTGCCTCCAATAAGCTGCTGTTCCCTATAATTTTGTTTACGGGCCATAGCAACAACTCCCTATACCAGGCATAAAGATCGCCAAAGGCGGCTTGTCCAGCTTCCAGCCCTATCATGCTCGGAATAATGGAGCCATCTACCTGTCCACAGATGCCGCGGATGGCCTTTTTTCCTATTTCCTCTGTGGGAGCAACTATCATATCGCAGGTAGAGGTGCCTATCACTTTTACCATATGATATGGTTTTATGGCACTGCCAATGGCCCCAATATGGGCGTCAATAGAACCACTACCGATAATTACATTCTTGGGCAAGCCAAGTAGCTCTGCCCATTCCGCGGAAATTTTACCCACGGCATGGTCGGAAGTGTAGGTATCGGTATATAACCTATCCCTTAATCCGGTCAATAGAGGGTCCAACTTTGTCCAAAATGCGTCTGGAGGTAATCCGTCCCAGTCGGGGTGCCACATGGCTTTGTGCCCGGCCGCACACCTGCTTCTTTTTAATTTTAGGGGGTCGGTATTTCCTGTAAGGAGGGCCGGAATCCAGTCGCAGTGTTCTGTCCATGAGAAGGCTGCTTGGCGGACGGTTTTATCTACTCTCAGGGTGTGTAGGATCTTGGCCCAAAACCATTCCGAGGAATATTCCCCTCCACTGTATTTGGTATAATCAATTCCATTTTCATGGTGTGCCAATGCGTTGATTTCTTTGGCTTCCCCAACTGCTGTATGGTCTTTCCAAAGTATAAACATGGCGTTTGGATTTTCCTCAAATCCCGGGAGCATTGACAAGGGGGTTCCTTCCTGGTTAATAGCTATGGGTGTTGAGCCGGTGGTGGCCACGGAAATAGCGGTTATGCCGTCTATGACTTCTTGGGAAAGTGGAGCTATGGTTTCTTTGATTGCTTTTTTTAGGCCATCAATGTAATCCAAGGGGTGTTGTCTAAACTGGTTGGTTTCCGGTTGGCAGTACATGCCTTTGCCCCATCTTTCGTATAAGGCAACGGCCTGACCCATAATTTTGCCATTGCTGGTATCTATTATCATGGTCCTTACGGAATCCGTTCCATAGTCGACCCCAAGGGTATATTTCCGGTTTTGCATAAGTGGTTTGGATGAATTATTTAGATTAATTTAAACGTTTAAGCAAGCAATGTAAAAAATTATCTCCATACTGCTGTTATAAATCCAATTTTTTAACAAATGAGGATATTGGTGAGTAAATGTGGAATTTTGAAGCTTAAAAACGGAATTTTGGGCTGTTCTAAGGTAGAAAGGCATCGAAAAATCGCAGTCCATTGCAATTATTCAAAAACTATCTATAAAGTATCGAGTTTTTTTATCAAATAAATTTTATTTTTGCACCCGCGGTTTTAAATATTGAACTGCGAATGGCCTCATAGTTCAACGGATAGAATAGAAGTTTCCTAAACTTTAGATCCAAGTTCGATTCTTGGTGAGGTCACTTTTTAACTTGTAAAGTGGGTTAAATTAATGTAAATTTAACTGATTTACAGTGTTTTAGATAAATTTTGATATCAAATGGGTTTATTTGATATCAAAGGATAGAGTTCACAAATCGTCAACATTTTTTTCAAATGTTTTCGTAACTTGAAGCAACTTATTTTCAAGGTCTAAGATGAACTATTTTTGGTGATTTGACTTTCGTCTTCAATTAAGTTCAACTTAAAGATGATTGTTATGCGCTCTACCACAACTTTTTCTATCCTATTCTGGATATACGCCAAAAGAACTAAGAATAATCTTGCTCCGCTCTATGCAAGAATAACCGTAGATGGGAAAAAACTCAATATTAGCCTTAAAAGGCGAATCGATATACAGCTTTGGAACCCTCAAAAACAAAGGATAAGGGGAACAGGCAAAACTGCAAGGGACCTCAATCAGTACTTGGACGAGGTGCATTCTAAACTATTTCAATGTTATCAGGAATTAAGGGCGGAGGATAGGCGTATTACTCCCCAGATAATCAAAGCCAAATTTGTTGGGGATGCTAAAGTGGTGCATTACACCTTAAAGGATATTATCGAGTATCACAATGCTAAAATGTTCCACAAACTTCATTACAATACTTCAAGGCTATACCTCATTAGCCAAAAGTATATCTTGCTTTTTTTAAAAAAAGAATACAAAATGGACAACATTGAGTTGTCGGAACTCGACTACCAGTTTATCTTGAATTTTGAGAATTTCCTCCGTGGTCATACTCCTAGGCATTACCAAAAGAAAATAGGAAATAATGCGGTTATGAAACATAATCAGCGACTTCGTAGAATGGTCACCCTAGCTTATCAAATTGAATGGATAGACAAAGATCCTTTCCGTAAATTCAAACAAAAATTAGTGCCTACACACAGGGGATTTTTAACTGCCGAAGAACTGAAGGATTTGGAGGAATTAAATATTGACTCCGAAAGGTTAAAGACCGTAAGGGATATGTTTATTTTCAGTTGTTATACTGGTATTAGCTATGCAGACTTAATGCTTTTGACCAAGAATAGTGTGGTACTGGGTGTGGATAAAAGCTATTGGATCATTACCAAAAGGCAAAAAACAGGAAATGCAGTCAAGATTCCTCTTCTATCAAAAGCATTGGATTTGATAAAGCGTTACATGAATGATAAACGGTCTATGATCAATGGTACCTTGTTCCCGAAAATCTCAAATCAAAAACTAAATGCCTATTTAAAAGAAATAGCAGAGCCTGCGGGAATTCAAAAGAACCTCACTTTTCATATGGCGAGACACACCTTCGCTACCACTGTCACCCTGACCAATGGAGTGCCCATTGAAACCATTTCCAAAATGCTGGGCCATACCAAACTGGCAACAACTCAAATTTACGCTAAGGTCATCGAGAGAAAGGTATCCGATGATATGCAAATGTTAAGGGAGAAATTGGAGTTAGATAATCAGGTTGGCGTTCGGGAATTGGAAAACGGATCGAATTGGAAATAAAAATTGAATATTGTTTTACTACTTACCCATATAATTTGTGAATCGTAAGGATTAACTATTTCTTTGAAGTCAATTGATGCTTGGTTTAGTAGGATAAATGGCATAGGCAATAAGGCCATAGAACATGTTGGTAATAAATGCACTAAAGCTTCTTCGGCTAGTGTGCTCGATAAAGCTCTTGGTTTTTAGGATATCATTTAAACTTTCGACCATGGACTCTTTTCAGCACGTTATTCTGTCATGTTGGAGTAAGCATTTGTTGTTATCGTTATTTCTTGTCCTTTTCTGAATAAATAGATCTGATTTTCATATAAATCGAAACTCAATTCAAATTCCTAAACTCGCTCGGCGAATACCCTACCCTTTGCTTGAAAAGCCTTGTGAAATGTTGTGGATATTTAAACCCTAATTCATATGCT
>TARA_R110002020_G_scaffold6422_2_pt1 | contig 13421 bp, 9 predicted proteins | sample TARA_R110002020 | Tara Oceans TARA_R110002020 (sample SAMEA4396489) | marine metagenome | biome: Westerlies Biome; feature: [MES] marine water layer (ENVO:01000295) within the mesopelagic zone...; material: water (ENVO:00002006), including particulate matter (ENVO:01000060) such... | reverse complement strand
GTAGGTGCTATTTATTTACAACCAACTAAAACAGCTGAATTTATAATACTTGATTTCAATGTATTACCAACTGGTGCTACTTTTGATACAGGAGGGGGTGCAGGATATTAAGAAAATTTAAAAGATTTATATTTATAACGGAATAATATAAAAATATATATAAAATAATAAAAGATGGCAATATTAAATACAAATGAAATGATGTTCACTGCCTTTGAACCTAAACTACAGAATAGGTTTTTAATGGAAATTGAGGGCATTCCCGCATACCTTATAAAAAAGGTATCTAGACCAAGTGTTACTTTTGGAGAAGTAGTTCTTGACCATATTAATGTGAAAAGAAAAATTAAAGGTAAAGCTAATTGGGACAACATTACTATGGATTTATATGATCCTGTAACTCCATCAGGGGCACAAGCAGTAATGGAATGGGTTAGATTATCACACGAATCAGTAACAGGTAGAGATGGTTATTCAGATTTCTATAAAAAAGATGTTTATATTCGTACTTTAGGCCCTGTAGGTGATGTAGTTGAAGAATGGATTTTAAAAGGAGCTTATGTTCAAAATGCTAATTTTGGAGATATGGATTGGACATCAGAAACACCAGCAAACATTAATATAACAGTAGTAATGGATTATGCAATATTAAATTACTAAAATATTTTTATTTTTAAAAAGAAAAGCGCTTATTTTAGCGCTTTTTCTATTTTTTATATATGTATATCTGAACTAGTTTTATAAATTAAAAATAACGTTATGGAAAAAAACCCAACCCCATTCCCCACAGAAGATGTTAAATTACCTTCTAAAGGTTTTCTTTATCCAAAAGATTCACCTTTAAATAAAGGAGTCATTGAAATGAAGTATATGACTGCTAAGGAAGAGGATATTTTAACAAATTCGAATTATATTGAAGATGGAACAGTACTTGATAAATTATTAGAATCTCTTATTATAACTCCTATAGATTATAATATATTATTAAATGGAGATAAAAATGCTTTATTATTAGCTGCTCGTATTTTAGGATATGGTTCAGATTATACTTTTGATTTTAGAGGAGAGAAAATTCATATTAATTTATCTGATGTTGAAGATAAAGAAATGGATAAATCTTTAATTGTAGAAGAAGGTTTAAATGAATTTGATTTTACTTTACCTACTACAAAGGAAACAATCACTTTTAAACTTTTAACACATGGAGATGAAACTTCTATTGAAAAAGAAATTAAAGGCCTCAAAAAAATAAACAAAGAAGCATCTAATTCAGGATCTACAAGATTAAAACATATAATTATAGCTATAGATGGAGATAGAGATAAAAAAAAGATTAGAGAATTTGTTGATAATAGATTTTTAGCTAAAGATGCAAGAGAATTTAGAAAATATATTGAAAAAATCCAACCCACAGTCGATTTGACATTTGATCATGAAGACAGGAGAGGGAATATTGAAAAAATAAATATTCCTGTTGGTATTAAGTTTTTTTGGCCTGACGCCACAATATAGAAATCTCATATTTTCCCAAATACATGATTTAGTGTTCCATGGTGGTGGTGGATTCCTACACTCAGAAGTGTATAACATGCCTATTTGGTTAAGAAGATTTCACATCCAAAAAATTAATGAATATAATAAGGAAGAAAATGAAAGGATAGAAAATACAAAAAAAGGTAGCCCTCTTAATCCTGATAAAAAAATATATGGCCCTAATATAAAACCTTCATCGGTATATAATTTTAAAAAGTAAAGATATCATTAGATATCTTTCTTTTTTTCATATTTATTACCACAACCATATTTTAAATTTAAATTATGCCTAGAGGAAAAGAAAAAGAAGAAAAAGATCCCTATAAATCCGGTATTGATTCTACCCAAAAAATTAAAACCAACATAAAAGATATTAATAAGCTTTTTGTTGAGATGGGGGATAAAATCAAAACCGCTATAGGGGATGCAATTGATGCTCAAAAAGGTTTTAAAGAACAAGTTCAAGATATAGGTCAAGTTTATCAGAAAGATATAGTTAGTTCTATTAAAAGCTCTATAGCAAGCACATCTAAACAAGCAGATTTACTAAGAAGAATAAATGCAGGAGAAGATGTTAGAAAAAAAATCAATCAAGAATTAGCAACTATAGCAGCAAAAAAACTTATAATCGAAAAAAAGATAGACGCTGCTACAGGAGAAACAAAAAAAGAATTAATTGCATCTAAAGATGAATTATTTAAACAATTAGATGTTCAAACAGATATATTTAAAGGTTTAAAAGATCAAAATAAAGAGAAAATCAGAAGTATAAGTTTAATTTCTAGTATAACTGGTGGATTAGCTGACCAAGCTAATAAATTAGATAAAACAGGAAAACTCTCAGCACTACTTAAAGGTAATATTTCTGAATTATCAGCACAAGACTTTGGAGAAGCAGGACAGGCTATATTTATAAAATTCCTAGTAGATGGTATATCATTATTAAGTAAACTCCAAACACAATTTAACAAAGATTTAGGATTATCAAATCAAGAAGCCTTAAAATTAAGGGGACAAATGGGACAAGTTGCCTTAGAAATGAAGAATGTTTCTATAAATTCAAAAGATATTCAAGTAGCATTTATGGCTTTAAATGAACAGTTTGGAACTGCTAGTACTGTGTTAAGAAAGGATATAGTAGGAGAAATGGCTAAATTAGGAAAATTAACAGGTATGTCTGCTGAATCTCAAGGAAGATTTGCTTCCTCTATGATGAGATCAGGAGTAGCAGCAGAAACTGTAGTAAAACAATCAAGAAGAGCAGTAATAAGTGCTGAAGATGAACATGGAGTTAGATTAAATATAAACAAAACATTAGAAGAAGCAGGTAAAATAACAGGAATGATAGCTGCTAACTTAGGTTATAATATAACAGCAATATCAGGTGCATTAGCTAAAGCTAAACAATTTGGTATGACTCTTCAAGGTTTAGCAGATATTAGTAAAAACATGTTAGATTTTCAATCATCTATTGATGCTGAATTACAAGCAGAATTATTTATAGGTAGAGATTTAAATTTAGAAAGAGCCAGATTAGCAGCTTTAACTGGTGATTATGCTACATTAGCTGAAGAAATAAAAGATAACGCAGGAGGAGAACTTGCTTTTGCTCAAATGAACGTTTTAGAAAAAGAAAAACTAGCAGCAGCTTTAGGAATGAGTGCTGATAGAATGTCAGATATGCTTTATGACCAAGCAAATTTAGCTGAACTAGCCCAAGAAGCAAGAAATATGGGGGATGATGAATTAGCGGATATGCTTGAAAAACGAGATATGCAACAACAATTTAATGATTTAATTGAAAAAGTCCAAATGACCTTCGTAGATATAGCGAATGGTCCATTAGGAACTATAGCTAATTTAATGTTGGGTTTATTAGACCATGGATTTATATTTTATGGATTAATGACTCTTATTGCTGCGGTTAAAATTGGAGGATTGATTAATGGTATAATATCATTAGCAACACAATTAGCAGGTGCTGGAGCAGCAGCATCTTGGGTAGGAAGTGCTTTGACTCTTGGTTTAGGAGCAGTTGCAGTAGCTGGAGGTGTTGCCCTTATATATCAAGCTTATAAAGCAATATTTGGAAAATCAAAAAGTGATACAAAGACACAAAAATTCCAAACTGGTGGTACTATTGAAACCACAGGTATGGCTGAAGTACATGCAGGGGAAACAATTATTCCTGCAAAAGGATCTCACAATTTTGGAGAAGTAATAGCAGGTATTAATAATTTAAACCCTTTTAATAATAAAAAAGTGGATGAACTTATAGATGTAACTAAACAACAAACTCAAATGGTGTCTAAAAAGGATAAAGTTGGATTTGATAAATGGGGATTCCAAAAAGTAAAAACAGATTATACACTTTATCCATAGAAAAAATAAAAATTAATATTTATAATAAAATATAAAAATGGGATTATTAGACAAAATATCAATATTTAGTAGTACAACTCCAAAATTTGACCAAGGAAAAACTGAATGGGGAACAGGATTTTCTGCAGTACAACAAGAAATGTTATTAGAAGACACTATGACTGCAGATAATACAATATTTTCAACTACAGGTGTAAAATTCGGTGAACCTAAAGATTTAACAATAGGACTTGGTACTACATCAACCTTAGATTTAAATACTACTATGGCAACTAATGATGATCCAGGTATGGGAGATGCTACTCCTTTTGATTTAGGCTTTAATTCTACTTTACAACAAGATTCATTATTTAACTTAGGAGTTGCCTATGGTGATGATAATTGGGAGCAAGGAGAATCATGGTTTCAAGATTTAAATGGAATAAATCCTACTGAACTTGGAATTGGTTTTGATTTAGGGCCAGAATCTACTTTACATGTAGATCATTTAAATGAACACTATACCCACATGCATATGTGGGAACCTCAATCTTTTTATCATGTAGAAAAACCCATTCTTGACTTAAATGGAGTAGATCCGGGTAATGGATGGTTCTATGGTATAGATAACCCAGGTAAAGGTCAAGGAAAACAAGTAGGAGGTGAAGATTTACATGTACATTTATTAACTGGAGATTATGTTTACCTTCAAGGAAATACAGAACCTTGGATTACTATAGGATCAGCAGGCCCATCACCAGGACATACAGGTTATTCAGAATTTCAAGATTTAAATGCTACTTTTACAAGTACAGGAGATACTCCTATTTTTAATTTTGGAAAAGAACCAGAACAAGATCCTGATAATCCTTTATACGATACATTACATGAACAATCGTTATTAGCCCCTATAAAACCTGGGTCGAAAGATTGGGATTTAAATGGTGAAAAAGGATTTTTTCATGGTAATAAAGATGTGAGAGACCAAGTAAATAGAATGTCTTTAAATAGTGTACCAGGAGGAATGACTCCTTCAGCATATGCTGATTTAAATAATTCTAATGTAAATGTGCAACCTCCAGATGGTGCCCCTGTTCCTAATAATATTTACTTTCATCAACAAAATGGAACAGGAATAAATAGACCTGCTTCAAAACAAGGATTACAAATAGAGGATACTGATTTACATGTACATTTGTTACAAGGTGCATATTCTTACACTCATGGATTAAACACTACAACAGTACCTGCTTCTATTAGTTCTCCTAGTAATTATTCATTTCAAGATTTAGATATTGATATACAAAATTCAACCCCAACTCAATATGTAACTACAATGCATGATAATATAAATCAATACATTGAAGGAGGAATTTCAGGGCTTGGTAATACAAATTACTAAATATGGCTTTACTCGACTTACTTACAAATTCAGATGCTTATGACATTAATTATGGGGGTAAATCTAAAAATATAACATTTTTAGGTAATCAAGGAATGCCTCCATATCATTTAAAAAGAGTATCATGGGATGTTTCGGATTCAAATGCAGATCCTACATATGAAATAGGAAAAAAAAGTTATAGAAATAAAGTAGTAGATGGATTTGTAAGAGGAGGATATAAAGCTCGTATAAGAAGAACAGGTATTGATTTTGACAGAATCCAAAAATTTTTATTTGGTGGTTCCCCTGCAGGAAATCAATTCATGCTTAGACAAGCACTTTTACAAAGCCAAAACCCACAAGGTAATCAACGTATATGGACCCCCTTTAATCTTTTAGCCCAAGTATTAGGTGGGGGTTTAGTAAATATAAAAAGAGCAGGTATAGCACCTATGCCCGCAGGAGTGGATAATTTAATTTCTCCTACATATTTAACTTACTTTGGAGATAAAGACTTACCAGGTGCATTAAAAAAATTATTTAATAAAAGAGGAGTTCGTCCAAGAGAAATAGATTATCGTACTGGATCTCCAGGGGGAAGTCAAAAGGGTGCTACAAGTCTAACAGAGAAAATAACAGGCATTAAAAATCCTTTTGAAAAACGTAAAGGATATAATGTATCTTTTAAAGATAGTTATGAAAAAATTGACCTTATTAATAGATTAGATATTATAAAATCTGATGAGGGTGAAATTCCTAACGATATAGCACCTTTTACTAAAGATATGGTCAATTTCAGGTTTGAAGTTATAGATACTGATGATTTTGAAAATCCTAATTTTATTATATTTAGAGCTTTTATAGATCAATTTGATGATAAATTTAGTGCTGATCATACTTCATACAAATATAATGGTAGAGGTGAAAAATTTTATATATATAATTCTTTTGATAGAAAAATATCTCTTAATTTTAAAATAGCAGCTCAAACAAGACATGAAATGAGGCCTCTTTATAGAAAATTAAACTATTTAGCAGCTCAAACAGCTCCTAATTATGGTGCAGTACAAGGAAGAATTAGAACCCCTTTTATGAGATTAACAGTAGGAGATTATTTTAAAAGAATACCAGGACTTTTAACTTCGGTAAATATTAGTTGGAATAAAGAATACCCTTGGGAAATAAAAAACCATAAAAAATTAGATAAGGATATGAAAGTTTTACCACATATACTAGATGTTAGTATTAGTTTCCAACCAATACATTCATTTACTCCAAATAATGCTATAGGCACTCCATATATTGGAATTGATGATTGGCTTGATAAAGGACCAGCTACAAATAAAAAAGATGCAGGAATTGGAGAAAGTAGAAAAGAAGAAAGCATGAGAGAAAAATTAGAAGAGGAGTTAAAAAAAGAAATAGATAAACAAAACCAAGAAACACAAGGAGATGCAGAACCTAAAGCAGGAGATAATAAATTTACTCTTTGGAGTAAAGAAAAAAGACAAAATTTTGGACAACAAATGGGTGATGCTTTTGAAGATATAGGTGATTGGTTTGAGAAAAAATTTAAAAAAGGAGACAGATCTAAAATAGATTCATTTACAGAAGGACAATAATAAAAAAATATGAAAAATAGAATGAAACATATACCTATTATGAGATCTCAGGTAGGTAAATTTTATATAAATCAAAAATTCCCTGAAATTCCTTCTTCAATAAATGATTTATATGTTATAACAACATCAGGTGATAGACTTGACTTATTAGCAGAACAGTTTTATAAAGATGTTAGATTGTGGTGGGTAATACCAGCAGCTAACATGGATAAAATTAGTAGAGATAGTTTTGCTTTAAAACCTGGAATTGAAATTAGAATTCCTGCTAATATAAAAAAAATAATAAGAGATTTTGAAACAGTAAATAGACCTAAATCCTAAATAAATAAGTTATGCCAAATACTATAGACGGAATATTCTCCCCCTTTGAAGATTATGTTAAAAAACAACTAGACGTAAGAAAAGCAATACTCTCTGATCCAATTCATAGAGCTGCAGTTGGAGGGTGGGTATCAGATAGGTCGCAGGACGAAGGTGATGCATTTACAGATCAAGAAATATATGAACTATTAACAGACCCTGAAGGACATTATAAATATTCAACAGAATTTATGGGTACACTTGAAGATATAACAGTAAATGGGCAAAATCAGATTGATTTTTATAGATCAACGACGTTACTTGAAGTAAAAATAGTTGAAAGAAGGGTTAATCCAGAAGCATTTTTCGCTTTAACTACGGAAAAACAAGCTACAATTAGAATGTGTTCTGCAGTAAATCTAAAACAATCATTTAAACAGTCATTAGAATATGGTGAAGGTTATTTATTAAACAATAATGGAACAGGTTTAGCTAAACAATATATTTTAGAAGGAGGAACTCGATTTTATAATAGAGCTAATGAATTATCAGGAGTTAGAGAAGGATTTGTCGAAGGTCATACAAAATCATATAAACAAACGGATGATAATAGAGTAGGAATAAGTGATGAAGATAAATCAAGAGCATTTACTTATGGAGATAGAAATATTAGAGCAAATGCTTCTGATGTAGATGGATATGGTATTGTACCTATGCCAGGTATTACAGATGCTGAAATCAGAACTAAATCCCCTGATGGTTCACTTAGAGAAGCCAAAGTAAATTTTCAATGTCATAATAGAAGACAATTAGAAATGTTAGAAATGTTATACATGAGACCTGGCTATCCTGTTTTATTAGAATGGGGGTGGGATCCTTATGTATCAAATGATGGTAGTGTAGAAGATCTTGATTTATCTACTATTATTGATGATTTTCTATCATCAGATACTACTAGTTCATTAACAGATTTAAATTCATTAATAAGAAAGAAAAAAAGAGACTCATCAGGAAATTATGATGGTTTTATAGGATATGTTAAAAACTTTACTTTTAAAGTTAGAGAAGATGGAGGTTATGAATGTGTATCTGAAATTATAGCACATGGAGAAATTTTAGAATCACTAAAAGCAAAACAAATACTTACAGATGTACGTTTAAATAAAAAACAAGGAGGGCCTCAATATAAAAAATTAGTTTTATCTATTGATACAAGTCAATATCACCTCCCTGTCCCTCAAACACTAACAGATTTATTTTCTCCTTTAGAATTAACAAGTAATACTGTAACAGTTTCAGGATCATCATATAGAGCTGCAGTGCATTCTGAAGTAGATGATTCTTATTTATTCTATTTAAAATCAATAAAAGCTAATTTAGATAAAGCAGGAGATGCCGCCTTTTTAAGATATCATCAAACAGAAAAAGAAATATTACCAGGAGTTAATACAGAAGATACAGGTGACATAGTGACTGTTATACCTACAGCTGATTTAAAAAGGGCTATGGAAGATGCATCTGATTTTAAATATGGTTATGTAATTCCTGAAGTTATGAGGTGGAAAGAGGGAGACCCTATTCCTTCTAGAATTAAAATGCATCTACAAATGTATGGATGGACTTCAACAGGTCAATATCAATATGGATATAGATATGTAATGGAGGATGGTGAAGAACATCTTTTAACAGAATTAAATAGAGTTGGAAATCATTATTTACAAGGTTATGAAATTATAGAAAGATTATATACATCTATAACAAAACGACTATCTTTAAAAACTAAAGATGAAATAGTAGAACCTCTTCCACATTATATGGCTGATGGTTCTGATTATGATCCAAGTATTTCAGGAAATACTTGGGAAGGAACTGTAGGTAAAGATGAAATGTTTGTATATGAACCTATAGACTCTGAACAGGGTGTTTCTGGTGTACAAGGACAAAGATCACATGGTGGAGCAGCAGAATTTAATTTTATAAATCATGAGGGTCAAGGTATAAGAGCTTTAGCAGGGGGAACTATTTTAAGACAAATAACTTTAGCAAATATTGATTATGGAGACAATAAAAAACAAGCAGTTTATGGTAGCCTAGGATCAAGTTACAAATACGATAGAAATAAACAATGGAAACAAATAACAGACGACCAAGGATATAAAAAAAATATCTATGTTAGATGGGATATGTTATGCCAAATAATGAACAACTTAGTTACAGAACAATATACTAAGGGTGAACCTTTAGTAGAATGGACTTATACTATTCCAAATACACGTATTATTGATTTAGATTCAGATTTTAAATATGGAATGGGAAAAAGTCATTATATACCTTATGCTCCTCCTACTATTGATACAATGGACCCTTCATGGGATCCTGAACTACATAAATCTGAAGAATTTCATCCAATGCTTGGTCAAAGTTTTAATCATAATGTTTGTCTAATGCCTCATATGCCTATATGTGATAGATTATTTGAAGAAAAAAAAGAAGCATTTGATGATTTTGCATTTGCTGCTTATCCTGATAAAGGTACAGGTAAAAAGATATATGGTCCTGAAGAATATATAATCAACCCAGACCACTCAGCTGTTCCTTTAGCTTTAGCTGCTGGAGGGTTAGACTCTCCAGAGGGAAGAAGACAATTAAATCGTTATAGTCTTATTGGGATTAGAAAAGAAGATGGTCCTAAAAGAATAAAAAACCGTTTAAGAGATACTTCTTTTGAGACCCTTGCTACTAATAATGAAATAGCTATGCATAGAAATTCTATAGGAGCTGTATTTTTTAATTTAGACCATTTAATTAGAAGATATGAGGAAATGGCACAAGATAGAGTAACAGAAACAGATATATCAGGAAGGGAAACAGAAGTAGTAAGGCTAAAAGAGGACTTTTCAATGATGGATTATATTAAAAAAATATGGGAAGATGTCAATGAAGCATGTGCTGGGTTTTATAAATTTCAAATATCAACAGAACACGAAAACCCTCATAAAGTTAGAATAATTGACAAAACAATATCAGGCATACCAGATAAGAACAAAATGTACCATTTTGAACCTCAAGGATTAAAAGCAATAACTAGAGATTTTTACTATGATTCTAAAATAGACAAAGATATGGCTTCTATGATTTCTATTGCTGCTCAAGCACCTAATGAAATAAATAATTTACAGTCTTTATCTTTTAGAGCATTTCATAAAAACATTTTTAATAGATTTACAGATTCAGGTAAAATTAATCCAGAACAAGAAGCTAGTAAAAATAACCAGGCTAGAAGGAGATTACAAAAAGACGTAAATCAATATGTACAAACACTAAATGCTTTAAAACATTATTTAGGTAAACTTAATGATGGTAATTTTGAAGTTGAATGGGTTGGAACTGGAGATGATGCACAACCTAAACAAAGATTAATTGGTCATGATACTGCTATAAGATATGCAAAGCAATTAGGCAAAATGAAAAATGAAATTTTAATGAGAGTTCCCCTTAAAGATAAAGAAGGAAATGACAATACAGGCCCTACATATAAAGAAAAAGGAGAAGATGAAAATGGAGATATGCAATACGAAGTTGTAAAAGGAACAGAAAAGAAATTATTTGCAGGTATTGCTAGAGATGCAAAAATACATGAAAGAAACGCAGTTATACCTTTATCTTTTAACATTAAAATGGATGGAATAGCAGGAGTAATTCCTCTACAAATGTTTAAAGTAGCTAAAGAAAAACTACCTATAGGTTATCAAGATGATAGAATAGCTTTTATAGTTCATTCTGAAAACCACAAAATTACAGCTGGTCAAGATTGGACTGTTGAATTAGGAGGTCAATTAGTTTTTACATCAGAAAGAGATATATTAAAAGGAGATGCATTAGCTCAAAATCCTCCACTTGAATTAGAAGCAATAGAAGATCCATTACCTGAATTTAATCCATATGCAAACAATCAGGCAGATGAAATTAATGGTAGAATGGAAGGATTATTAATAGAACAAGATGATCCTTTTAATAGTGGATGGATAAATCCTTTTGAACATAAACCAAAATTAGGTACTCCTTGGGGTCAACAAAGACCTAGGACTAACCCTTCTAAAAGACATGGTGGAGGAGATTTTAAAGCGAGATATAATAGACCAGGTAAAAGAGGAGGATCTATAATAAGGGCTCCTATGGATGGAAAAGTAAGATTAGTTTCTATTTATAAAACCACTTCACAAAGAAAAGCATCGGATCATTTTGGTATTACAAATGTTGAAGGTTCATCAACTCACGATGAATGGTGTGGAAATGAAGTTATTATAGATCATTATCTAGATGGACCTAGAGATGAGTATGGTTATTTAAAAAATAAAAATTTTTCTGGTTTATCTTCTAAATATTGCCATTTAAAATATGACCCAGATGAAGACCAATCAATCTTTGTACAACCAGGACAAGAAGTTGTAAGAGGACAACATTTTGGTTATCTTGGTGGTGGTACTAGTGATACAGGTAGAGGAAATACTTCAGGTCCTCATTTACATTATGAAGTAAGAGTAACAGGTAACCAAAATTGTAATTATTATATTAATGGTAGAACAGCATGTGGAATGACACCAGGAAAAGATGATGGAACATCACAAAATGCATTTCTAAAAAATCCACGTCAACCTGATTGGTGGGATGAACTCGTAAATGGAAATAGAGTAAAGGATACTTCTTCAGAAGATCCCCGAAATTATATGTTTCAAGTCGCACAAGGTTCTGACCTTACTTTACCTTGGGACACAACAATTGTTGATACAGCTCAATTAATTATAGACTATCCACAATCATCTATTTGTAACCCTGCACAAGTAGCTGCAGATCCAACAATGCAAAAATGGAATGAGTGTGTAACTAGATATAAAGGTATTAATTATTTACCTGGAGGTGACTACGAACCAACAATAGCAGAATTTATGTAAAAATTGAATTATAATGAGAAAAGGATATATACCAAATTCTAAAATATTAAAAGGAACTTCACAAGGAGAACTTCTCTATATACATAATAATGAAAAATATTATGGACCTTATATAGAAACTAGTGATGGAGAATTTTATGAAGGAATAAGTGGAACTAATTTTGGGTTACAATTATATATAGAAACTGACGAAGGTGAACATCACCATGAAAATCCTTTTAATTATTCAAAAGATATTGAATTATTACATCTTTTTAAACCAGGATTAAAAACTTTTTTTGGAAAAGTTAAAGATATTCCAAGTGGTAAACCTTCTCCTACTTTTGATGATTATGGGAGAGGTTATTTTAAAAGATATTTTAAACAAAGAATTAATGGAACTGAGTACTCAGAAATATCTAAGAATACATATAAATCTATACAATCTAAAGACGGTACACATGATCATATTTTATATAGGGTAGGACATATTGTCTGGCATATTAAAGGCCTTAAGGCTCCTAGACTTAATTTACACCAATTAAACAAAGCTAATAGAAAATTCCCAAAAATAATGTCTTTATTTCCTATATTAGATGAATATTTAAAAGTTGAAGATAAAGTTATAGAGGACCAAAACACAACTGGTGGAGAACTATACCGTGCTGATGGTTCAGAATATATAGGTGTTTATCACATTCACCCTTCAAGAGGCCCTATGGAAGGAGCAACCCATTCACATATACCTCACCCTAAATTATATTATTTAAACCAATTCCCTAAAGTAGGAAATACACCATACGAAGAATTCTTAAATGAATATAATAAAATAACTTGCTATAAATGTCATACCATAAATGAAAATCATCAAATAGTTTCATCACAAACATCTCGTTTATTAGGATGCCCTGCAGATTCATATGAAGATTATGAATTAGCTGAAGAATCATGTTTTAAAACTAATACTAACTAGTTAGGTTTTCAAAAAAAATTTTCATACATTAAGGTATGTTTTACCTTATAGAAACAGATGCACAATTTAAAGTATTGCGAAGTAAAATCGCAGGATCATGCTATATAGATTATATCTATGGCAATGACAATACCCACCCTGCTCTTGCAGAAATCATTGGTATCTACGTTTCTGAGTTGTATGAGGATAAAGGTTATATTTTACCTATCAATCATCCAGAATGTATAAATCTACCAAAAGATAAGATATTTGACTATATAAAATCATTTAAGAATCTTTTTGTCTTAGATAAAAAAGCCGCTTTACATGCGAACCCT
>TARA_R110002020_G_scaffold113246_4_pt1 | contig 13423 bp, 24 predicted proteins | sample TARA_R110002020 | Tara Oceans TARA_R110002020 (sample SAMEA4396489) | marine metagenome | biome: Westerlies Biome; feature: [MES] marine water layer (ENVO:01000295) within the mesopelagic zone...; material: water (ENVO:00002006), including particulate matter (ENVO:01000060) such... | reverse complement strand
CATTCTCATCAAACTCAATGTCCTCATCAATATAGAATCCATCAGAATTTAATACTCGTTCTTCTTCTATCATATTTCTGCCTCTAAATATTTAGCATTATAGCTATCTCGTTTTGCCTTACAATCATGGCACTCACCTACCTCAGTATATGGATTATCTTGTACACCGTCATTAAATTCATGCTTACATGATTTAATTAACTGTCTTTCAAATGGCACTATATATGTTCTTGACCCATACCATGAATGATATACACCGTCTTTATCTACACCAAACACACCACTTTCAAGACTATTAAAGCTTGTAAAGTCTATGTCATCTGTATCTATTGTTACTCTTAATTTCATATTATATACCGTGCCTATTTTTTTGTTTAACTAATCTCTTGTCAAACACATCAACATGATTGTTACCAACACATTTTTGTTTGGTAAACTTTAGGCTATTCATTAATGCTATATTATCTGTTGGCATTTTAACTGATTGATCTTTCTTGCTCTTAATATTAACATGATGTTTGTTGATCAAATTATATATAACAAACGCTGTTGTTCCACTACCAGATATTGTGTCATCTCTAATGAACCCTTGTTCATTAATTATATCTGCGACTAAACTCTTAGCCTTTGAGTTAAAGAATTTGAATAATCTTTTATCGGATTTCCATTTCTTTGGGTGTCGTTTAAAATCTCTTTTAACTTCCTTGTCCTCAATTACATCTGAGATTGTTTGATACTCAAGCATAGATATAATATAGTTTGTTACTTGTTCAGCATTATAATGCTGTATTGCTGTTTTCTTTTTTGCGTAATTAGATTTCTTCTTACTCTCATCTTTTAAGAATAATTGATCTCGATACACATTGAAATCAGATTGATTAATACTATCTAAAGAAATTTGATTAGTATCATCAACTACCTTTTCTTCGAGAGGATTTACTCTAGCTTCTTTTAAGGCTTGATGTTTACCTCGAATATTCATTTCATATTCAAGATTCATATCATCAAAGGTCATAAGAACCATTACTGACCTTCACCTATAACTATTTTATAAGTCATTTACCGTAATATATATCTACGTTCATGTTAATTATATTGTTGCATTTCTTTGGAAAGACAATGCTAGAAAATATAAAACGTGCTTTGGTAAATCACGCATTAACCTAGACATATATTATCTCGGCTTACTTATTTTATGTGATAACAAAAAAATTGGGGGGAACATTTAATAAACGTTCCGATTGACACAAATGAAAAAAATTCGTTGATACCTATAGCAGAACGTAATTAAACTGCTATTGATATTCCTTATAGTTTCAAGATACGTATCATATCATCAGCATATTTGCTGACCATATCTAATGGATTATCTTTATCCATTATAAATGAAGCAACTTTACGAACCCAATGTGAAACGCAAACATCACAGTATTCTTGGGTAGCTTCTACGTATGCATTGAAACAGCGTGAGAATATATTATACCTAATAACACTCTCATCATTTGTGGCTACTAGTTCTCTTATACTATCGAGATAAGAACGAACAGTATTTAGCTCATCATATTCTGTTTGAAATGACATATTTCCACATGAAATAGAATTAACTAGATCATTTGTGGCATGATATTTCTTACTACACATATATATCTCGCTAACCATCAAGAATGTTCACAGCATTATCTTCTGGATTTATTGCGTTTTCTTATCTATTTTTAATGTGTGTTGTAACTAATACATTTGTATTACAATTTACCCAAGACATAGATTAAGTTGGTAAACATATAAAACCTACAAAACGAACGTTCCGATTAAGGTTTCAAGGTAGTGAGGATTATATTGTCGTATCATTAGATTTAAGCTATTCATCTATAATGATACACCTATTATTTGGTATAGGTAGACCACGATATTATCTATGCCTTTCTAGGCTTGTGTGTGTTAGGCATGGGGGTTTATAAACGCTTCGGTTTAAAATAATAATTAAAAAAAAAGGGGGGATTACTAGATTTATAATCTAGTAATTGTTACACCTATTGAATCCATTTGTTTAACAAATTCTTTAGGAACGCCACCTTTGAATCCTAATTTAGGATATGTAAATGATCCTTTATGACCTCTTACAATACCTTTCATTATTGTCCATTGATTCTTTGGTATGTATTCCAATACGTCATTAGCTTCGTTAGTTAGTGAAGCTCTTACACGTATTTCTGTTAAACCACTAGCAACTAATTCATTTAATACATCAGTAACATTACTATTACTATTTGCATTAGATGTTTTAGTAACTGATTCATTAGATGGTGTTGATACTCTCTCACTCATTAATAGATCTACACATTTATTTAGTGTTTCTACACTCTTAACTAATGTGTCTATCTTAGATGAGATAGTAACTCTTTTAGATGTTATAGATGTTGTTTTCATTGTTGAGATAGGGTTTTGTGAGAGGTTCTTATAAACGTTTGTATCGCTAGTGATATTTCGGAAGGTTTAAATGGGGGTTCATGTCTATTTATAATCTTAAATATCTATATTATACACTATAAACACAACAGTAAACACAACAATAAACAAATTAAATGTTATATATTGCCTTATTTTGTTTAATAGAATGTAGTTAATATACTAGCCACATACCTAATATAAACCTATCTATAAAAAATAATAGATACATATATATATATGGGCAAGGCTGGGCTACTAATTACTAAACTAATTAGATACATATATATAGAGTAAGTAATTATACTAATTAGCCTAATTAGTGTACAAATTATAGTGTACAAATAATATAATTAATCTAATTAGTTAATAACTAATATAACTCAAGTTATTAGAAAATAAAAAAAAGAAAAAAGGAGGGGATTTCTCCCTATTGAGCATACTGTTTGAGGTATGCTCGTGGAATTGAAGCATGACCAGCCATGATAAGAAGCTGAATTGCTACTTTTGTAGCCTCTTCTTCATCAGCGAACTTGAACTTTTGAGAATAGTCACCGAAACCACTTGAGAGAATTATTTTTCCCTCTGGTTGTTTTCCAGCTTTCTTCTCGGCTTTTGTGAGTGCTTTTGTTTGTTGACCGATATCAACATAGCCCACACGACACACGAACTCACCTTTGTAGCCCATGTAGTCATAGCCGTTTCGCTTTGACTTTTCACGCTGAAACAATTTCTTGCTCAACTCCACCTTAACAACTCCAGTTGTTTTAGGCATATTAGGTGTAGATTGAACGCCTAATATATATGTATTGGAAATCATTAAACACCGTTATATTACGGTTCAATACTGTACGGTACGGTACCCTTGGTGTACAAATTACTAATTATGTATTATAATTAATATAATTATGTACTCTAATTAATCTAATTATAGTGTACAAATTACCTGGCACGACAAATTAAGTAATTAAACAAATAATAAAAAAGGGGGGGATTTCCCCCCATTAAGTCCGAAACGAGTGATAGTATATGAGCCTAAGAGCCTTAGTCTTGCCCCTCTTTCACTATCTGAAGGTCTTCCTTTCACGAACTTCTACCAACCTAATATTTGGCTTAGGTGGTTTTAAGACGACTTGGACTACACATGGAGCTAATTCACTTTCCCACTTTGTCCTCGCCTATGCCTCAACCGAATGAGCAGTTTGTTCCTTCTGCCTCGTTTCTAACCATGCCTTGGAAGGCTAAAAGGTATTATTCAATACTATATTTATACCTATCTGATAACCAAAGCATTTATTAATCATGTAGTATAAACCGATACGTATATATAGGGGTCGTGTACAAATTACTAATTAATTATCTAAGAATAAAAAAAAAGAATTGATAGGGTTACGAACCCATTTCAACTGCACACACTGGACAATCTTTATGACGAGATTGAAGTTTTGCAGTTGCACTAGTTACGCAGATAGTATCTACGCATTTTTCGTGGTAAAATGTATCGAACTCATTACAAAACCCTACTGGATCCCCAGTTTTGAACTGCTCGCTACATAACCAACATTCATCAGTCATTAATGAGTCTTATTCAATGCCTAATATATATCTATCTGATAACCAAAGCCTTTATTAATCATATAGCACAAACCAATACATTTATATATAGCTCGTGTACAAATTATCTAATTAATTATACATGAAGAAGAATCAAGGGGAGATTCTTCAGTCTCCTCCTTTAGTTCTCTTCTTAGTCGTTCGAACTCCATGTCTCCCTGCCATTCCAGGAGTTCCATTATCTGGTTTCTACACCAATGTAACTTTTTTTCATTGCTTCTTAGGTATTCTTGCATTTCTTTCATTGTTAATGGTTCTCTCTCTTTGTATGTTGTCATTCACTTTCACCTCCTACATCATATATTTTACATGATGATAAAAAAAAAGGGGAGGTCATGCCTTTCCCTCCTGGATAGGCATTCCCAATTCTTTCATGGCTTTAGATACTTTCTCCCAGATGTATCCTCTTCCACAAAAGTAGCTATCATCTGCCGTCATGCATTCTTTGATTGCACAAGCAAACAAGTATGCTGCATAATGTGTTGCAGATAAAGCCGTGTCTGGTATGTCATCAATAACAGCTTGATATTTTTCATACATATTCTCGCTGTTGTATGATGGTATTTTATATTCCATGACTAAAAAAGAAGGGGAAGGAGTTTCCTCCAATGGTAAGACTAACACATCGCTCTTAAGTTCTCCATTTGCCAAACCAATCATGGCTATTGTTATTTTATTGGCTTGTCGTAGGCTGAACTTACCGTTAATATTAATGGATATTTTACCCATTTTCTTAACGTCTATTGTATTGTCTTCTCGTATGTATTGATAAGGTACTTCAACAGTTACTAGACACTTTGTTAGTTCCTTGCTGAATAACTCTCTCACTACATTTGATGTTATCTGAGTATGTTTCATAGTAAAAAAAGGAGGGATTGAGGAGTTCATTTTTGAAATTTCCTCTCACCTATGTATTTAAAACCACTAATCTGCTCAACAATTTTAATGGTTTTATTCATTGCTTTTGTTGAGTTTACAAAACAGTAGTAATCATCGCCCCATTTTGATATGGTTGTATGAATACCTAAGGCACTATATTTTTGTAATAGTTTACCTTGTTTGTTTGATACATTAACACCCGTTAAGATATGGTTACCATTTGATAATAGTAACATCTCAATACTATTGGCTGGTGTTTTGTTAGATGTTTGTTTTGTTTGTTTCTTTGTTTGTTTCTTAGTTGGTTTTACTTGTTTTTTTGTTTGTTTCTTAACAGTTGGTTTTTCTTTTGTTATTTCTAACATATCTTTGATATGTTCAATCTCTAAAAGAATCGATTCTTTTGAGAATAAAGCTCGTTCTAATTTTTTCTCAAGTTCTTTAGATAGTTTGCTTCTATCTTCTTCAACTGTTGTTTTGAACCAATTTAACATATCTGAGAGAGCCAAAATTTTTAATATATAGCTTTGCTTTTATTTTACTTATAAAGGAATAGGCACAAAAGTTTTTCCAAACTGTACAGAATCCTGGAAATCTCGACCTGGTGCTTATAGAGAAAAGTCAAAATTAAAAGATTTATATAGATACAAATCTGGGGCACATACAAATCCTACTTCTTCCAAGAAAAATTGTTTGACGAGGAACGCTGTCTTAGACACACTATCACCCCTACCAGTAAACGAAACTTCACGGAGTTTCTTCTTATCAATAACCTTTCTGATATTTTCAGGGGTAGTGAATATCAATTTATCACCAGTATAGAAAACCCATAGTCTAGCCTTAGTTGTCTCTAAAGCCGAAGGCTTACCGTTGAATGACGTTTCTACGACAATATTACCAGTCTTACGACTCATAAGGTCTGATTTGACCTCTATTCCAAATTTACGCGAGGGGATATAAATATCCCATTCCTTACAATAACCGTCTACAATATATGCATCGTCATATACGGACTTTACAAATTTTAAAACCAGTTGCTCTATTTCTTTACCTTTCTTAAGATCTCGGTGGAAGGTGTCTTTCTCATCCATATTCCCATCTTGTAGACCTAAAGCAATTGTTACAATAGTCCAATCCTACCTTGATGCAGTCTATGCTTGCTTTATTTTTCTTGCACTTCTGGCATATCATCTATTTTCCCCTGAATTCCATTTGAAACCATTGTTCCTTGAACTCTAAACAAACACCTCATAAGACCACGCTTTGTATGATCGCTAAAGAATTCCCCACAGCAAACACATAATACCTTTGCTATTTGTTTATTCCCTAGCATTCTTTACACCTTGTATACATCTTTCCACAGCTCCAAGCCTATATTCAAGCCACTTATAATATAATGTATCCTTTTTATCCTTTAGTGTATTTTTTAATGAATCCCTATATTTTTCATAGTCAACCAAATGCTTGTCTTCATCCTTTCCCATTTACAAGTCATCCTCACTTGGTGTTAATCTTGGTTCCTTTTTATGAGTACGCTCATGTTCAAGTATTTTTTTAAAGTCAGCATCCGTAGTCGAATAGTGTGGTTGGTTTTCCTTAATCCACCCACATACCTTACAAGTGTATTTCAATCGTGAGTTTTCCTATGTTTTAATATAACATAAATTTTTGAAATATCCCCATTGAATGTCCACTTGCAGTCTGGACACCTAAAATTTAATGTACCCATTTCCTCCAATTCTGCCTTTAATTTGTCCATCCACGCAGTGCAATGCTCTAATAAATTGACAATCTCGTTTGATCTTTTTTGACTCATATGATTTCATTTACATAACCCCATATAAATCTTACTCTTCTGACTCTTTGTCCTTTATCTTGTCTTCTGCCAGGAATGTAAGTTTCCAAAACGTCTTCTTTGCCTTCTTTGAGATCGTTGACACATCTTTCGAGCCGAACGCAATAGTAAACCAGTCTATAATTTCGTTGTAGTCTTCGACTTCTAATTCGACCATATTATTTCAGTGCCACCTTTTCTAATGCGTTGATTATTCTCTGATATAATGCTGGATCTTCTTCTCGTATTATATCACCCATTGCTTCAAGTAACCCTGCGATGGTTCCAAGAAATACCTCCTGGTTTTCGTGTGAAACACTTGGTAATGGTGCTTGTTTAAGTTTAAATGCTTCTAGGGTAAATCTAGCCCCATCTGAGATAATATGATCCATAGTTTTATTTAATTTGTATTTATAAATAGTTTTGTGGGAGCTACTTAGCCAAAGTAGTCCTTTTCAATGAAATATGCAAGCTCACACCACTCCCACGATATCTATTTATATCAGTACATTATAAGGTTACTGATGTCTATAGAAATTGATGATGAAGCAGAGGAAGTATTTCCTATTGCTGAAAAGAAAAACAAATGCACCTCAGAGGCAAGACGTGTAGAATGCTACGATAAAGTATGCGATTGCACCTAAAAAACGTTACACTTTATTAACAAAACATTAACAAAGTTTATATTGAGGTTATTTAGAATAAACCTATGGGAGTAGCAGATTCATTTAAGAATATATTCAAAAATCTAACACAGTTAAATAAGTCTTATACTAACTCTACAGTACGACCAAGCATAGCCCAGCCTTATATGTCTACAGATACAGGTGCTAAATTACCTATATTTCCGTTCCCATTAATTATGATTTACGAATTAGCTGATAATGTTGATTCATTACGAATTCCTATAGAGACACTTAACAGAGAGATATTCAAGAATGGATTTGAGATAGTTGAAAAATGGAAGTATAAATGTGTTGTTTGTGCAAAAGAATTCCAATACAAACCACTAAAAGGATCTATTCCAGATGATCAGCCACAAGAATCTAATGATTCAAGCCCAACAATAGGATCAGATGCATTAAACAAAGCAAATGAAGTTTCTGGAGAAATGGAATGTGATAATTGTGGATCTGATAAATTATTAAGACCACAACCACAGAACAGAAAACTTTTAGAAGATTTGTTACATAATCCAGTTAATGGAAACGAACAAACAATTGAGGATATCACAAGGCAGTTGGAAAGAGATCTTGAGATTGCAGACAACGCATATTTATTAATTTTGAAGAATTATTTCATAAATGATAAGACAGGCGAAATAGATCCTAAAAAAACAGAGGTTAAGGAACTTTTGCGTGTCGATCCACCACAAGTGGCAATGATTGCAGATTCAGACGGAAGAATTGGCTATGATGATAAACACAATGCTGTTTACGTGTGCCCAAAGTTTGAGCATCGTGATAAACGACTTACACAAAATGTGTGTGATCGTTGTGGAACAAAGGCATTAAAAGCTGTATGTGAAGTTAACTCAGTTTATTCTGTAGGTATACCACAGCCAAAGAGAGTTGTGTATGGAGAAGGAGAATTATTATGGAAGGCTGGAAAATACAAACCAGGATTAATTTATGGATTTTCACCAATTTACGCAATATGGTCTAAGGTAATGGCGTTATCACATATGGATGAGTATATTAGAAAATACTTTGACAAGATGCGACCACCTAGAGGTATGTTAGTAATTGCTTCTCGTAACTATGAAACATTTAGAAAGTCATGGGATGCATTAGAACAAAAGGCAACAGAAGACCCATACATGATACACCCATTATTAGTTGAATCAGATAAGGGTGGAAAAAATATGGCTCAATGGATTGACTTTACTGGTTCATTGAAAGAATTAGAATTTACTGCTATAAGAAAGGAATTAAGAATGATCATAGGTGCAATCTATGGTGTTCTACCATTATACTTTGGTGAACTACCAACTGGTTGGTCACAAGAAGGATTACAAGTCACAATCACAAACAGAGCTGTAAAATGGGGTCAAGATATTCTTTTACAATCATTTCTAAGTAAACTATCACTAATGAACGGTGTTGAAGATTGGGAATTAAGACTTAAGACTGGTGAGGAAACAGACAAGTTAAGAGATTTGCAGATACAAGGTGTAGAGATAGAAAATATGAAAGCATTACAAGGATTAGGATTTGAGATAGGAAGAACACATACAGGAGAGTTCAAGGTTTCAAAAGATCCAGTTATAGGCGTAAGAGAAATGGTAGAAGGTCAAGGTCAAAATACAATGAAACCAGGTGGTCGTGGCAGAGGTACAGCAGCACCACAAGAGGAACAACAGAGATTTGAAGGTGAACCAAAGCATCAAAGACCATCAAGAGAAGGTGGAATGCTTCAAGGATCACCACAAAAGAAACCTGGAGCCAAACAAAAAGCATTAGAATTAAAAGAGAGTGAATTTGGTGATGGAATAAATCCAGCCAACTTTGAAATGGTAAAAGACACTTTACAAAGTTCTATTAACTTTAATTGGACAAAAAAGAAAACAGTTGAGGAATTACGAAAATATGCTGGAGTTACAGTTAGACAGGCAAGAGAAATTATCAAAAATGAACTAAGTGAAACAAGGAGGTGGGAAGATGGTATTCAAGAGGAAGAAAAAGATAACAAAGAGTAGTCCAGCCAAAGTTAAGGTTGATTCAGGTGAAAATTATCACACTACTAAAGAAATACAAAAGCCAGAAAGATATGATATGGTTTTAGAATCAGCAAAGGAGGTAATAGACTTAATTCCTAAAGTTTGCACTACAGGTTACAGTTGCACAAACGCATATGTTATTTTGCAGAACGCAATAAAGAAATTAAGGCTAGCTAACTATTAATGGCAACTAAATTAAATGTTGACACTGGTGGTCAAGATATTGGAAAAAAACTATGGGAAAAACATCAGGCAAATGAATATACCCGTGTTAATGAATACAAGGAAGCTATTTGCATTAACTGCTTTAAAAAAGATGCATCTTCTGCTACATTAGTTGATATATGTGGTGATTGTGCAGGCAAGCGTGGTAGAGAACCATTATTAGCAAAAGTAGTTGATAAGATTTATGGATTATGTTTTTTCTGTGGTGAATATAAATTTCATCTTGAACAGATCAATGCAAGGTTCTGTCAGAAATGTCATAGGAAAATAGCAGACGTTACGAAGGAATATAACAAAAAAGGTGGTATGTTTGGTGCAGATCCATTCTGGCAGAAAATGAGGAAGAGACACGGCAAAGATTGGCAGATAATTATGTCTAAGGGTCTTGGTAATAAGCGTTAAAGACCTTTTCTTTTAGAAAGTTTCCATTTATTATATTCCAACAAATCTGGTGGTGTTAACAGTAATTCTAACAGTTTTTGTATTGTATCTAGTTTATCAACAACCTTATCAAGTTTTTGGTTTGTTGTTGTTAGTGATTTGATTGAAAGAAAATCAACGTTCATTTTTTAACACCAGATTTATTCTATCGTTTATAACATCATAAAATCTCTGTGACCAGTCAACCTTTTTGCATTTTTTTGGTTTATCACCATGAAACCTTCCTACAAAGAATTTTAACAGTGGTTTTCTTAGAAATCTAATTCCAAATTCAACATTATTGTTTTTTGGATTATAATGTGTTTTATCATGTAAAACTAAAATTTCATCACCATCTAAGTAATCATCTGCCTTACCATTTCTAAAATGTACTATTGTTCTATGTAATTGTGGTCTTTCTTTTTCCAAGTTTGTATTTGTTATAACATAAATCTTTTCACCTTTAATAAAGCAATCAATAATATTACTAGAAAATTCTAAGAGATTACGATTATTACCGTATCTGGTGTTATATGTTTCAATATTATCATAAACATGAAATGATGTTGCCATATAAATTAGTAAAAATACTTATTAATAAACGATTCCCCTGTTCTTTATGGAAGAAGAACAAATTTGCTCATGCTTGACTAAGATGTATGGTTATACAGATGGGGCTCATATAATTTTTGTTTGTTATAATTGTGGTAGATATTCTGGTGAAACAGGTGGAGATAGTGAATTTTTAGAATTAATAATGAAGGATCCCATGATAATTTTAAGTCTTATTAAGGAACAATTATTAATTCCAATTAAATAATTATATACTTGAAATATACCATTATTATATGGCACAAGCAATAAGAAGAGGAATAGCACGCGTAACTGGTAATTTTGGTGTTTCTTTCTTCTCTCCATTAGTTGGTGGAAATGTTGCAGAGTCAATCTATGATGTTGGATTATCTTTTGAGATGTCATTATTAATTGCATTTATTTCAGCTATATTTGTGACTGGTCTATCTATTTCAAAGGAAACAGCAGAGTGGGGTAAGGTTAATGGAAAAAGTAAAAGATAAAAAGAAAAGATGTGAGTGGCTCAAAGAGCTACATGAACATTTTTGTTTGACGTGCCTATTGTTTAAGTAAAGTTTATATTACACTTATTTCGAAAATCTTTATGGTAGATCCAGTATTAATAACTGTTGTAGCGGCAGTAATTGGTGCAGGTTTAAACTGTCTACGAGGATACCTACACAGAACAGAGGAATCTTTCTCTGCAAGGAAATTCGCAGGTGCTTTAATCATCTCCACATTCGCAGCAATAGCAATAGGTCAAACTATTATTACTGAGGGAATTGGAGAGGTTGGTCTAATCCTAATAGGATTAACAACTGGTTTTGCAGCCGATTTCGCAGTTACAAAAGCAAAGAAAGACTAGGAATAGGTATTATTTTACCCACCTTTCCTCTTTTTTTTCTAATAAACTTTATAAACTAATAGCGTGCCCATATATGTAATGGATCCACTGTTTTTTAAGAATACAGTAACTAAGAGTTTAGAGGCAATAAACTCTGATGAGAGATATTTTGAGGGTATATTGACAGTACAAATGAAAGATAAGCAGAATGAAATTACAATAACTGATGAATTAATGAAGGTTTTACCTATTTGGATGGATAGAGGAGCACCAATAACAGATACCCATAGTAATAGGGTTGTAGGCAAAGGCATTAATTTTGCAAGATTAGAGATTGAGAATGATGGTCAGTCAATACCAGCCATTAAAATTACAGGTAAAATACATAAAAATTACGATTTAGACAATGATATTTGGGAAAAAATAAAATCTGGAGAGTATAAAGGACTATCATTTGGTGGAGCAACAAAGGCAGAAAGAGAGCCAATTACAATGAAAGACGGTTCAGTTGCATATGCTTTGAAAGATTTAGAGCATTATGAGGTAGCAGTTTGTGAAGATCCAGCAGTTCCACTTGCTTTAATAACAGATTATAATGCATTGGCAAAATCAATGACAAATGGTGTAGAATTAGGTAATGGTAAAATGTTAATTAAATGTGAGAAATTTGGATGTTTAGTAGAGAAAGATGCAAATCTTTCTGAAGAAGACACGTTTTCAGGCAAGGTTAGTAAATTAATAGCCGATGGAAAGACAAAAGAACAGGCAGAAAAAATAGTAGGATCATTCGTTAAAGATGACTCTGGATCAGGCGATAGTGGTAAGGAAGGAGTTTCAGACCCTGAAACCGATGGTAATTCTCATAGTCAATATAATCAAGATGTTAATGAAGATACAAGTTCAGGTAGAAAAATAAAGGAAGAATGGCAAGGAACAGGTCATCCACAGCCAAAAGAGTCAGAACACACATCTCATTATGAGACAAAAGATGGTTTAGATAATTCACGAGGTATGGGAGTTAGAGGCATGGGAGCCTATAATACAGCCCAACAAGGCAGTGATCCTATAGCTTCTATAACAGAAAAAGAGGAAAAGGGAAAATATATAAACCCCGAAAAAGTTAAATATAATAACAACATGGCAGACGAAAAAGACTCAAAAATTGTCGAAGAAAAAGCTGATATTGAAGAAGAAGAAAAAGCTTTCCCACCGAAAGATGAGAAAGAAGAATCTGCTTCAGAGAAATCAGTTGACGCAATCAAGACTAGCATCGATTCTCTAGTTGAGCAAATCAAATCATTAGCAACAGGTCAAACTGGTGTTAGCGATTCTATCAAATCAATTGATAGTAGATTAAAAGCTCTAGAAACCCCATCAGATTTGCCTTTGAAACCATCAGGTTCAGAGGGTGGAGATGATGTTGGTGCAGATGTCAAAGTACCTGAAAAGCCTTATCCACAAGGAGATCAATCTGGATTGGATTCGGACAGATCTGGAGATGACAAACCATCATCAGACCAAGGTAAACTTAGAGCATCAGAGAAAGCAGAACTAGTTCAGAAATCTTCACATACTTTTACTACAGAAACACCAAGACCAGGTGCAGCACTTGAGACTGTTGAGAAATCAACAAAGGACTACAGTCCAATTCTTAAAGATGCAAGAGCACAAGGTTTTGAAGGACTTAGTAAAGTAGCACAAGACATTTTGGCAGGAAAATACTACAAACCTTCTGAAGACGAGGTAAGAGGATTCTAAAATGGTTCAAATAAAGACTATTGACGAACTCGAAGCACTCTACTATGGTTACAACAGAAACCTCCTAAGAAAAGCAGATGCACCAGTTACCACAAGTACAACTGGAACATTT
>TARA_R110002020_G_scaffold17194_8_pt1 | contig 13426 bp, 23 predicted proteins | sample TARA_R110002020 | Tara Oceans TARA_R110002020 (sample SAMEA4396489) | marine metagenome | biome: Westerlies Biome; feature: [MES] marine water layer (ENVO:01000295) within the mesopelagic zone...; material: water (ENVO:00002006), including particulate matter (ENVO:01000060) such... | reverse complement strand
ATTGCTGATGAATGGATTGAAAGACTTGAAGGAACATATATCTCAGATAGGAACCAATGACAACTTTAGATCATTACTTTGATTTGTGGGCTGAAGATAGTAAGATAGATAGAACTGAGCTGGGAGAAGAATCGATTAAGATTCCACAGCTTCACCACAAATACTATAAGATGTATAGCTTAGAAAGGTTGAACCTTGTTAGGTTACAAGAAGAAATGAAGATACTCAAGAAAGATAAGATTGAGTACTACACTGGTACTATGGCAGAAGATGACCTTAAAGAAAGAGGATGGGAACCTAATCCTCTTAGAATTCTTAAAACAGACATACCAGTACACATGGAAGCAGATAAAGATTTTGTTGATCTTAATCTTAAATTAGCATATAATAAAGAAAAAGTTGAATTCTTAGAAGCAGTTGTAAAGACATTGAACATAAGAAGTTATCAGATCAACAATGCAATCAACTGGGAGAAGTTTAAGGTAGGTGTCTAATGTACGTAATAGTATTACTAATGTTCGTAACTTTAGGTGCAGAAAGAGATGCACTAGAAGTATCACACAAGGATGGTAAACTCTTAGAGTTTCATACATATGAAGAATGTTACGACCATGTTGAAAAGAATATAGATCAACTAAAAGAGTTTGCTAAATCTGAATTTGATGGAGCACCTATTAAAAAAGTGCTTTGTGTGCAGAAGTATTAAATGATTGAGATTCTTTACCTGGACGATGTTCACTGCAAGGTAGATTGTGATTCGTCAACAGCTCAAGAGTTGTCTGACTTTTTTACATTTGAAGTACCTGGTGCAAGATTTATGCCAACTGTACGAAACAAAGTATGGGATGGTAAGATAAGATTGTTTAATGCAGTTACTAGAACAACTTATGCAGGTCTAGTTAATTATATCGTTGACTTTGCAAAGGTAAGGAACTATGATTGTATAGTAGAAAGTAAGTTAACATCAGGTGTATCTTTTAGTAATGAAGATGTTGACGATCTTGCTCAAAGTGTAGGTCTGACACTAGAGCCAAGAGATTACCAGAAGCGGGCTATTGCTCATGCAATAAGTAACAAACGTTGTCTCCTTCTTTCCCCAACCGCTTCTGGTAAATCTCTTGTCATATATATGTTAGCAAGATATTATCCAGGAAAAAAACTAATAGTAGTTCCAACAACATCACTCGTACATCAAATGGCTTCAGATTTCTCTGAGTACGGTTACGAAGTTGAAGTTCAGAAAATTACTGCCGGCGCCACGAAGGAGATAACGAATGAAATTACTGTCACAACTTGGCAATCTATTTACAAAATGCAACGCAAGTGGTTCGATCAATTCTCTGTTGTTATCGGAGATGAGGCCCATTTGTTCAAAGCAAAGTCACTCACAAGTATCATGTCTAAACTTAACAACACACCATACAGATTTGGGTTTACTGGTACACTCGACGGATCTCAAACGCATCGATTAGTACTTGAAGGTTTATTTGGACCTGTAGAAAGAGTTACAACAACATCTGATCTAATAAAAAATGAGCATCTAGCTAATTTAAAGATAAATATTTGTATACTGGATCATGCTGATAAAAATAAAAAAAGTATGGCTAGAGCCAACTACAGAGACGAGATTGATTATATAGTTGGTAATGCAGCAAGAAATGATTTCTTGATTAATGTATGCAACGAATTGAAAGGAAACTCATTGCTTTTGTTTGCTCTTGTAGAAAAGCATGGTAAGCCTTTATACGATCTTGCTCAACAACTAGACCGACCGGTCTTCTTTGTACATGGAGGTGTCTCTGGAGAAGATAGAGATCAGATAAGAGGGATTGTTGAAAAAGAAGACAGAGCACTCATTGTGGCATCATACGGTACTTTTAGTACTGGTGTTAACATTAGGCGTCTCTCAAACGTCGTGTTCGCTTCACCGAGTAAAAGTAAAATTCGAGTCTTGCAAAGCATTGGAAGAGGGCTGCGGACTGCTGAAGATAAAACTTCCGTTCGATTATTTGATATAGTAGATGACTTACGACAAGGAAAATGGATTAACTTTACTCTCAGACACTATACAGAAAGACTAAAGATTTATAACGATGAGCAATTCCCATACAAAATACACAGTTACAAACTAAAGGAATAATCCTATGGAAGGTTTTTACGGTTTGCTAAAATTAACTACAGGAGAAGAGTTAATCGCAAAAGTAGTTAGTGATGATGGCGGCAACTATCTTATTGAGGATCCAGTGCAGATGTTTCGAAACGTAGCGCCTAATGGAATGACATGGATTCAATGTTCACATTGGCTTTTGTTTAACAAATCAAGTTTAGTGAACATACGTAAGGAACACGTTCTCGCAATTGTAGAAGATTTAAATGCAAATGTTATTGTAAATTATAAGACTTTTTTAGAAGCTGGATATATGGAGCACAACATGAAAGAAAAAATGAATGCAGAAGAAGAAAGATCACGTGATAATGAGGCTCGAAGAAATATCAGCAGTCATATGATTGCTAACAATAGTGTGCATTAATGGCTAAGGCAAAGAAAGCGCATTACGTTGATAATAAACAGCTTTATGCTGTAATGATTGAATTTAAAAAAGCTGTTGACGAAGCTGACGCAATGGGTGATGATAGACCTCAAGTACCAGACTATGTAGGTAGATGTCTACTACAAATTGCAAACCGGTTGGCTACGAAGCCTAACTTTGCTAACTATACGTTCAAGGATGATATGATAAGTGATGGGATTGAGAATTGTGTAAGTTATATTCATAACTTTAATCCTGAAAAGTCAAGTAATCCTTTTGCATATTTTACACAGATTATTTACTATGCATTTCTTAGAAGAATACAAAAAGAAAAAAAGCAATTGTACATTAAACATAAGTCATTAGAGAGATCAGTAGTCTTTGACCAAGGAGAAGATTTTGGTCAAAAGGCACAGAACATTACTAGTGATTATATGAATGACTTTGTTGAGAACTTTGAGCGTAAAGAACAAAAAGCTAAGAAAAAACGTCAGACAGCAAAAGGCGTAGAGCGATTCTATTAGGAGTTTACAATGCCAAAAGAAAATTTTCATATCCCAGCTCAGGTAGTGAGTTGGGTACAAGAAGTACGTAACACTAATGTTCCTGTATGGATTAGAGACAATTATGCTATGAAGCTAGAAGAAGTTAGTGCTTTAATTGAAGCTGAGATTAAAAAGTTTAACAAGGACAAAATTAAAACTGAGCGTAGAAAACGTAAATGAAGATCGCTTTAGTAACTGATTTGCACTTTGGAGCTCGTAATGACCATCAGAAGGTCGCTGCGTTCCAAAAGAAGTTTTATGATGAAGTGTTCTTTCCTTATATTGATGAGCATGGTATTAAGTGTGTCTTTGATCTAGGCGATACATTTGATCGTCGTAAGTTTATATCTTACACATCACTCAAAGCAGCAAAGGAAATGTTTTTCGATCCTCTAATGCATAGAGATATTGATACACATATTATTGTTGGTAACCATGACATTACGTATAAGAATACTCTTGAAGTCAATAGTATTGATTTGCTGCTTGATGGCTACGAGAACATTAAAGAGTACAGCACTGCAGAAGTTGTTGAAAAAGATGGTTGTGAGATTTTGTTTGTTCCTTGGATATGTAAAGATAATGCAGATGAAATATTTGAAACAATTGAAACAACCAAAGCACAGATTTGCATGGGTCACTTAGAACTCTCAGGCTTTGAGATGTATAAAGGTATGCCATCATATGATGGATTTGATGCACGAATGTTTCAGAAGTTTGACATAGTATATAGTGGCCACTACCATCATAAGAGTACTGTTGGCAATGTAACATACTTAGGTACAGCATATGAAATGACTTGGTCATGCTTTGAAGACCAAAAAGGTTTTCATATATTTGATACTGAAACCAGAGAACTTGAGTTTATTCCTAATCCAAATAAACTGTTCTATAAATTATTCTATGACGATACAGATATGAGTTATGAAGATTTAGATACTCTGAATTACAAAACTATCGAAAACAAGTATGTTAAGATTGTAATTAAGAGTAAAGAGAATCCATTGTTATTTGATTCATACATTAATAGAATAGAAGAACAAGAACCAATTAACTTACAAGTGGTTGATGACCATCTTAATTTAGACCTTGAGGATGATAATGACATAATTGATGAAGCAGAAGATACGCTGACCATATTGGACGGCTATATTGAGGGGCTAGATATTAAAACAGGTAAACCTCAATTGAAATCCCTAATGCATAATTTATATAATGAAGCTCTTAGTATTGCATGATTGAATTTGAAAGTATTAAATGGAAGAACTTTTTATCTTACGGTGAAGTTTGGACAGAAGTTCCTCTTAGTGGACACACAGCAACGCTAGTTGTTGGTGATAATGGTGCTGGTAAATCAACGTTGATTGATGCTCTTTGCTATAGCCTATATGGTAGAGCATTTAGAGATATCTCTACACCACAATTAATTAACTCAGTTAACTCAAACCATATGGAAGTTGAATGTACGTTTAAGACGGCCAAGCGAACGTATACTGTTAAGCGAGGACTGAAGCCTAGGTTCTTTGAGGTATGGCAAGATGGTAAGTTGTTAAACCAGGATGCTAGTGCTCGAGACTATCAAGAGATTTTAGAAAAGCAAATCCTTAAAATTAACCACAAGTCATTTAAACAGATTGTTGTGTTGGGTAGTAGTAGCTTTGTTCCATTTATGCAGTTGCATAGTAAAGACCGGAAAGAAGTTATTGAAGATCTTCTCGACATTGGTATCTTTTCTACTATGGGTTTGTTGTTAAAGGACCGGGCGTCTGAAAATAAAGAAGCGTTAAGAAAAATTGACGATGATAGAAACGTTATTGAACAACGAATACAACTAATGCATGAGCATATTGAACAGCTTGAATCCCAAAAAGCTGATGACATAAAGAAGAAGCAGTCAGAGATTAAGCATGTGAACCTCGAGATAGAGACTCTCAAAGATGACGTCAAAAAACTCGAGCAGGATGTTAGCGTGTTTGAAAAACAAAAAGAGGATGAAGGTAAGGTTAATAAAGAGATAAAACAAGGAGAGAAGATACTTGACCAATTACTATCAAAGCAACACAGGCACAGTGATGTTATTGAATTCTTTCACAACAAAGATGAATGCCCAACGTGCCAACAAGAAATTGATGGAGACTTTAAGACAACAAAGATTAAGACGGAAGAAGCAGCTGTCGAAAAACTCGACAAAGGAATTGTTGAACTTCAGGAGCTACTTGAGGATAAGACAAAAAGATTAGAAGAGATTAACGTTGTTCAACAAGGCATTAATAAAGTACAGCATCAGATAATTGATAAGCAGTCATTACTTAATAGCAAAACAATGCTTGTCAATGAACTTGAGAAGCAGGTTGTTGACGTAAAAGATAATGAAAGTTTAATTCAAACAGAACGTGAAAAGATTGATGATGAGCAGTTAAAGAATGATTCGTTGTATGAAGAAAGATCAGAGACGATAAGAGAAAAGTCTACTATTGATCTAGCCACACGATTACTAAAAGACAATGGTATTAAGTCTAAAATTATTAAGCAGTATGTACCAGTTATAAATAAACTTATCAACAAGTATCTTGCATCGATGGACTTCTTTGTCCAGTTTGAGTTGGACGAAACTTTCAACGAAACAATTAAGTCAAGATATAGAGATGAGTTTAGCTATGCATCCTTTAGTGAAGGTGAAAAGATGCGAATTGATCTTTCTCTTTTATTTACATGGCGAGCTATAGCTAAGCTAAAGAATAGTGCTAGCACTAATCTATTGATTATGGATGAAGTGTTTGATAGCAGCTTAGATATGACAGGTACTGATGAGTTTATGAAGATTGTAATGGAAATTGTATCTGATACAAACGTCTTTATTATAAGCCATAAAACAGATCAGTTGGTTGATAAGTTTAAGAATATTGTAAGATTTGAGAAACACAAGAACTTTAGTAGAATGATTGAGTAATGAAACTCTTTACGAAGCTCTGGAATGATAAAGATGTTGGCAAGCGGTTTCCTAACAACCTTCCGCACCTTACAACATTTGAGGAAGTTAGGTCACTAAATATTATTTCTAATTTTCACGATGAAGTAAAGGATTCTACAGTTGGTTGGTTTCCATCAGATACAGTAGAACAATTTGAAGAAAACAAAATTACTAAGTTAGATGAACTGAAAAATAATGGTTGGATTAATGATGATGGTAGTCCAGTTGAAATAAAATACCATATTAATCAATACGGATTTAGATATGACGGGAATAGTAATAAGATTGAGCCTGGTGGTATTATCTATATTGGCGATAGTAATGTGTTCGGAGTAGGAAACCACTTCCTTTCCAATTACACTTTACAGGCACATAACAACTCACAATTTAAAGATAGACAGTATCACAATTGGGGTGTTGGTGGAAGAGGTTTAGAAACATATTATAGACTACTCAAACTTTATCTTGAAGAATATAAACCTTATGGTGTGTTCATAGATTTTCCTTGGGTAGCTAGTAGATGTGAAGTATTAAACCAACACGATGAATTTCATGGATTATTTTTAACATGGATGTACGATCAAGTTTATGAAGGTAAGATGACAGAAGAATATTTTGATAAACGAACTAATCAAATATTTTCATTACCAGCGGTTGTGTTGAGATGGCATAAGAATGTTGATGCAATCAAGTACCTTTGTTACAAACATGATGTAAAGTGTTGGATATATAATGATCCTGAACTATGGAAAAAAAATGATCCTAATCCTGATACTGGAGTTCATCCTGATATTATGGTGAATTTAGTAAGTTGTGCACCACATCATAAATATAGATTTGCAAGGGATCTTTTGCACACTAATGAAGAGTGGCATAACATAAAAGGCAATGCATTTACTGAGGTATTAAATGAGCTCTGATAATTACAACATTTGGTCTACATATGAGATGCCTGAAAACAAACGTAAGGCAGAGATCTGGAGACGTGAAAAGGACTTCTGGGTCTTCATGTATGATGATCATATTAAAATTGAGGAACGATCGATGAAAGGTCACAGCTTAACATATGCAGAGGATTGTGCTGAGAACTGGGTACATTGCTGGGGTGAGTTTACAAAATGAACGATCAAATTATCGATAATCTAAGAGAAGTATATGATCCAGAAATTAGTGTTAATGTTTTCGATCTTGGTCTAATATATGGTATTGAGATTGACGAAGATAATCATTGGGTGACTATAACACATACACTAACTAGTGCCTTTTGTCCATTTGCAGATGAGATTGTTGAGAACATTAGACAAGCTGGAATGGTACCAGGAGTTGAGCATGTAGAAGTTAATACAGTATTTGATCCTCCTTTTACTATGGAGTCTGTGCCAGAAGAAACAAGGATGATGATGGGATGGTAACAGGATTCACAGCATCAACATTTGATCTATTACATGCCGGTCATATTCTTATGTTAAGAGAAGCAAAGACAGTATGTGATTATTTGATATGTGCTCTACAAACAGATCCAACAATCGATAGACCAGAAAAAAATAAACCAGTCCAATCATACATGGAAAGACATATTCAACTGTCAGCAATAAAATATGTTGATGAGATAGTTCCTTATGGCACTGAAGAGGAGCTTGTTGTTCTTCTAAACCATTTGCCAATTGATATTCGTATTATTGGAGATGACTATTATGGTAAAGACTTTACAGGAAAAGACATAGTCCCAGTTCATTTTAATAAACGGCAACATAATTTTAGTACATCTGGTCTGAGAAGGAAAGTTGTCAATGAAGACTGTTGCTGGTTGCAGGGTAAGAAGGAGAAGTAGATGTCTGAGACATTAACAATTGAAACAAACAAACAAGCTGATGAGTTGAGTTTTTGGTATGAGTATAAACCATTCATCAATGCTAAAGATGGTACATTGGAACTTGATATTGATCATAAGTTTCTTAAATCTAATGAGCTTGAAGATTTTAACTTTAAAGATCCTCAAATTGATCCTGTAGATCTATCTCAGTCGATGGTATCGTTAATGAGAACAAAAATGGGTTATGGTCTGGCTGCTAATCAAGTTGGCTTACCTCTGAAAATGTTTGTTCTTGATGGTGAACCCGCATATGCAGTCTTCAATCCTAGAATTACATATTTTGGTGAAGAAGAGATTTTGCTTGAAGAAGGATGTTTATCATATCCTGGTTTATCTTTGAAAATCAAACGCCCAAGGTTTATTAGAGCAAGGTTCCAAGATCCATATGGGGATTATGTTACAAAGCAATTTGATGGAATTACGGCAAGAGTATTTCAGCATGAATTTGATCATATTAATAGCGTTGACTTTACTCAGAAAGTAAGTAAGCTAAAAAGAGATATGGCAATTAAACGATGGAAGAAGAAATATGGCAGAACTACCCTCAACTTACCACTATAGTGAAATCTTTTACTCGATCCAGGGTGAAGGAAAATATACTGGTGTACCAACTGCATGGCTGAGATTCTTTCTTTGTAATCTCCAATGCGATGGTTTTGGACAAGTTAATCCAAAAGATCCATCGACATGGGAGTTGCCTTATCAAGATATAAACGTCGATGATTATAACAGCATGGAGGAGCTACCGGTATTCACTACCGGTTGTGATAGCTCGTATTCGTGGGCTAAGAAGTTTAGGAAGCTGGCTCGGTTTGGTACAGCAAAAGACATTGCTAGTAAAATTTCTGATTCGATGCGAACCGAATCAAATCCTGGTGGACATTTCACACATCCTAATGGTACACATCAGCATATGTGTTTCACGGGTGGTGAACCTTTGATGAAGCATGGACAGAAAGCTGTTCCTGAACTTATAAAGGAGTTTAAAAATCAGAATGGTGCTACACATGGTACTAATTGTCCAAGGTACATTACGTTTGAAACTAATGGTACTCAACCACTAACATCTGAGTTTATTAGTTTCTTTGAGAATAGAGGCATGTTTGATGGTGAGTTGTTTTTCTCTATTAGTCCAAAGCTAGAATCTGTTTCGGGTGAGAAGCCTGAGAAGGCAATCAAACCAACCAATCTAAAAACATATAGAATGATGACTAAACATGGCCAGCTAAAATTTGTTATGGGCACCAAGAAGGAGCAATGGGATGAATTGGAATCCGTGGTTAATGATATACGTGCCGCTGGTATTGATTACCCTGTATACATTATGCCAGTAGGTGCTGATGTGGAAAGCCAAGAAGAGATTGCTGGTGATGTAGCTACTATGGCTTTGAATAAAGGTTATCATGTATCAGCTAGAGTACATACATATTTGTGGGGAAATATCATTGGGGTATGAAACTATAACAAGTGTAAAAGTCTTACACACTGATCTAAAAGGATTGGACAATCCAAAGATTGTTGACTTGTGTCTTCAATGGAGGGATCATAAGATTGATGATAGTCCTCAAGCTACTGGGTTTGAAGATTCTAGGATTCCAGATGATCCTGAAATTGATAAGCTCAAGCATAAGGTTATGGAAGTTGTTGCTGAAAGAATTGATCAGAGATATTACCTTCAAGAGATATGGGCACACATTCTTGGACCACTGCAATCAACTATGATACATAGTCATAGAAACCCAAAAGATTATAATAGCTTGTATCTATCGTGGGTATATTATCCTCATCAACATCCTCAAGATAAGGGTGGTCGATTGAGATTTCAAATGGTTAGTCACATGATGATGAACAACCATGAAGTTACACCAAGAGAAGGACATATTGTATTCTTCCCTTCTTGGCTTAATCATTATACAACTCCTAATGTTGGTAATGATGACAGAATATCTATTAGTGGAAATTTGAAACTAAAGGATGAACATTATGACAGGGTCTATCGTGACCGAGAATCAGGCGTCCACGCCTTTTATTCATAGGAGCAATTTATGTACATATCTACCAAAACCTATAAACATCTTGGCCCGGTTGCTTATCGTCAGTGGAGAGCTGATAGCCACTGCAATCTTATACATGGTTACGCTCTTTCTTTTCATTTTGAATTTGAGTCTGACAGTCTTGATAGTCGTAACTGGGTAATGGACTTTGGAGGTCTAAGGCCTCTAAAAGATTTGCTTGAAGAATGGTTTGATCATACATTGCTTGTAGCTGATGATGATCCAGATCGAGAACATCTACTTAAACTTGGTGAGCTTGGTCTTGCTAAGGTTACACAAGTTGAGAAGACTGGTTGTGAAGGTCTTTCGTCCTTCTTGTATGAATATATAAATACTATATTCCTTAAAGATTATGGTGAAGCTGATCGTATCTGGTGTAGTAAAGTTGAAGTAAGAGAAACAGATAGTAATATGGCTATGAAAGTTGGTCATAGAGAAGATGGAGAATTTGATGAATGAACAATGGAATAACAAAGCATTTTTAACTGATCATGTTGAACACCTGACTCATGCAATTGATTGGTTTAGGACTCGTGTACGTGAAACAGACACAGGTCATATATATACTACCATTGCTTTGCTCGAGCATCGTAAAAGGATGCTAGATAATGTGTTGGAGGAAAAGAATGGATCTTAACTTTTTTGAAGCACTTGAAGCTAGATATAAAGCTGAGATTGCTGAGGCGGTAGCTAACATTAACGTCTATAGAACTAACCCAGTTGGTATTGGTGAGCATCCTGATTTGGTTGCAGCAATCGACTCACAAGTTGAAAGGATCGCACACGCTGAAGACAAGCTAAGTGTGTTGAAAGAATATTTCTTATGAAATGGTGGATTATAGCCTTCATTATAAATGTCCAAGGTGAATATGGTCACATTGAGTATAAGCGTGAATTTAATAGCAGTTATGTATGCAAGTCATACTTTATGCAAAACTCAAAAACAATAATGACTGGGTTACAATCCAAACTAAACAAAGATCCAGATGAATGGTTTATACAACATATTGGATGTTTACCAACAGATAAAGTTATTGAATTGAATAAAAATACAAAGGAAAGACATGATTCAATATGAATACCCAAAGTTTCAGACTGACGTAAGGCAACTTGCTACTTGGGTTCAAACTTGGGATGAAGTATCAACGCCGAGCTTAAAATGGGATCCGACTGTAATAATATCTATTGCTCGTGGTGGATTAGTACCAGGTGTGTATTTATCTCATATGTTAAATATAAGGAACCAACCCGTTGTTTGGCAAACACGAGATGGAAACATAAATGAAACAATATACACGGATGCCACTAATATTTTGGTAGTGGATGATATTAATGATTCAGGAATTACTTTTAGTGATGTAGTGGACAACATTGTTGAAAACAATGATGTTGATCAAACGAAAATTAAAACAGTAAGTCTATGGACAAGATATTCGTCTAATTTTAGAGTTGACCATACCGTGAACACAATAGATAATGATGATTGGATAGTCTTTCCATGGGAACAGGAGAATTAAATGCACAGTAGCGATAAATGCGATCCAGACTTGGGTCGATTAGTAAATGAACACATGATCTCTTTGGGTCTTGAAACACCATTGACCAATAGAGTCCATGATGATGCTAAAAATAAGATAATTGCTATCTCTACACACATGACGGAAGTTCTCAAGACTCTTGGGTTGGATTTATCTGACGATTCGTTAATGGATACACCTAATCGAATTGCAAAGATGTATGTAAATGAAATCTTTTATGGCTTGGATTACAGTCAGTTTCCAAAGTGTACTACTATTGAAAATAAGATGGGTAAGAACTCTGCTGGTTCGTTTGTTGTTGAGCGTAATATTAATGTTCAATCAAACTGTGAACATCACTTCGTTGTGATCGATGGAAAGGCTGCTGTTGCATACATTCCTCGAGCTAAAGTGCTTGGATTATCTAAGCTAAACCGTATTGTTGAGTTCTATGCTAAGAGACCTCAAGTACAAGAACGACTGACTGAGCAGATTGCAGCTGCTATTGCTTTCGTAACCGAAACGCCTGATGTTGCTGTATATCTTGATGCTGTACACTATTGTGTAAAAAGCAGAGGTATTCAAGATACTGGATCTAGTACCTGTACACTTGCTGTTGATGGTGTATTTGCTGAATATGAGTCAGATATTAGACGTGAGTTCTTGAACCTAGTACGAATGTAACATATGGATCAAGCAATAGTTTATGGGAATGGTTTATCCAGATTGGATTTTACCATTCCTAAATCAACGACTATTTTTAGAACTTATGGATGCAATGGAATCTATAAGGAATTTACTGTCAGCGATCTTGTCGTTGTTGATTGTGTTGAACAACATGAAGTTTATGGTTCTGGTTATGCTATTGACAACAGATGCTGGTTTACTGATTGGCACAAGATACCAGGATATGATTGTGAGATTATAAAACAAGCTACAGATAATATTGTTGAGTCCAAGAATGGTCCAACTGCAAATTGCATTGTAAATGGTGTTGGATCAACTATGTACATCACATGGGTTGAAGATGAAGATAGAGTGGTGCATGCACCTCAATTAAATTATAGTGCAGGTACCCTTGCTTTGTATCTTGCTGCTAAACATAAAGCTAAGAAAATATTCATGACAGGATTTGATATGGATGATAGTGGTGTATACAAACATCGCTATGCAGGTTATCGATCAATGCCTGAATGGTATGATGAGCATGAAAAAGTATATAATGAGTTCCCAAACGTTGACTTCTATAGAGTTTCGTGTAAGATGGAAAGATCAGAATGTAGTAACGTACACTACATACACCACAGAGAATTTCATGAGATGTTTGAATGAATAATTATCTCCTAAAGTGGACTTGTAACAACAAAGTTGCATACAAAACTGGAATTTCAAAAGACCATACTCATCTGCTTGAGAATAGGTTTGGTAGGTCGTCAAAATTTTATCACCCTGGTTATTCGTTATTCAACATCGAGGAATTATCTCATGTCTATATTACTAGTGAATCATATAGCTTGGCACGTGCCGCATCACTGGGAATGGAACATGCCTTTCATGCAATGTTTCCGAAGGAATTTAATCTTGAGGAGCATTTCGAACTTGAAAAAGGCGTTCTTGATAAGATGGGAGGAATAACAGAATTCTTTTTGTTACCAAGTTTTGTATCTGAAAGTCAAATGATTGATATATTTGAACGAGCACATGAGAATGCATGGAAGCTAAACAATAAGTTAAAATCCTTTCAAGGCTCAGTATCCACAGAGATGAGTATTGAATGATAAGAGTTTTTGAAGATGCAATACCTTGTGAATTATGTGAAAGAATAATTGAGCATGCTTCTTCATATGAAGAGGTAATTCCTGATTCTTCCCAAAGAAATTATACAGGTGTTAAAAGTCTTGATAAAAATAAGATGTCATTGTTTGATAGTCAGAA
>TARA_R110002020_G_scaffold99400_1_pt1 | contig 13429 bp, 7 predicted proteins | sample TARA_R110002020 | Tara Oceans TARA_R110002020 (sample SAMEA4396489) | marine metagenome | biome: Westerlies Biome; feature: [MES] marine water layer (ENVO:01000295) within the mesopelagic zone...; material: water (ENVO:00002006), including particulate matter (ENVO:01000060) such... | reverse complement strand
CCAGCCTCTAACTCCACCTATAGCCCCAACAGTTGTTTGTGGTATTAGGTTCCATTCATTTACCAAACAATATCCAGGCGTAACAACACCAGTTATAGAGTTTGTAGTATCTGGCCAGTACAATGTACATGTGCCACCACTTTCCATATATGTAGCCCAAGCATCTTGACCACCGTATCTAAACCAATTACCAAGAGGATTTCCTGGTGTTGGAACAGGGCCAGTGTTTATAACTGTTAAGTTATCATTGGCATTATCACCTGTTTGATCTGAAATAACAATTGCTGCTGCTTTATCACCATCATCTTTTGGGTTTTCTTTAATCGTTAGATTGTACTGCCTTTTGTTATCATCAAAGCTACCTAACAACGTTATGTCTCTAGCTCTAAAAGCGTCTTTAAAGTAATCCCTCATACCCATGTCTGATATTGGCTGTAAACCATTTGCAGATAATCTTATAACAACACCTCTAGACTTATCGGTAAAGTAAGATCTATATTGGTCAGTTGAAAAAGATTCTGGATCAGTAGATATACCATAGTCACCAGCATAAGGAGTTGCTGCACCCAAAACTCTATTTGTTGCGGTTAAATTAGCATCTCCATCAGCATTGAACAAGGCATCTTTATTTGCTAATACTTTTATAATTCTATCTTCACACAGTGTTATTAAATTTGTATCTTGAGAATAAAGTTTTTGAATACTACCATAGGTAGGATTTATATCTTTTGTTATTTTTTCTGCTTGTATAAATTGATTTAAATTATTTATACCACTTGTAGAATTATATATACCAGAGTATATTAAACCAGATTTTCTATGCTCTTCTCTATACTGCTCAGCTAATACAGTAGAAACCTTAGGACCTTTGTCAATTGTAGCCGCGTTAAAATCGTCTCTAATTCTATTAGATTCCACGCCGTTTGCAAAAGAAAAACAGTTATAATAATTAAGAGAGTTCCAAGAGTTCCAATATGTGTTGTTTACAAATTTATTTAAATAAGGAACCCACTCCCAGTCAATAGGTAGTGTTTCGCTAGCTTCATTATAAATATCTACATCTATATTTTCTTTTGGCTCTGTTTCGAATATAGCGGGATTATCACTGGTATAAGCCGCGTCAGGAACAAACTCTTCTAAAAACTCTATAGTTCTTTGGTATTTAGCATAAGGCGCAAAATCTAAACCACCAGTCAATGTTTGCCAGGGTGTTCCTTGTTGAACTTCACCATAAGTTCCGCCTTGGGTTCCTTCTGAGTTTTGAGTTCTAGGATCGTATTGAGTAACCGGTTGTCCAATAGCATCCTTTCCTGTAAACTGTTGGCCTATCTCATCCCACATACCATTACTACTACCAAGCTGAGGTTCAAACTTAAACCTTATTCCAACACCGTGATTAGACGGGTAGTGCATATCTCCCCACCAATCTGAACTATTATTACCATATAAAAGCATAGACACCTCCCAATTAAAAACAATTCTATATACAGTGCTATCACCTAAAAATCTAAACAGCTGACCTTCGCTCATCATTTTTCTAGCTTGGTCTAGCATTCTAGCGTTAGCGCCAAAACTATTGTTTCTACCAACAATTCTAGCGTAGTGATCAGAACCCCCACCTGCTGTCATAACATCTATACAACTAAACTTATTACCTATATCTTGAATACCTTTTAATTTGCTTCTCATTGATCCAGTTCCTTCTTCTCGGCTAGTTGGAAGCTTGTTATCCATCTGTAACGGATCTTCCGTACTAACCCAAAATCTTTCATCAGGCTCTGGGTACCAAGTACCACTTCTTTCATCAGGCTCATTATCACAATTACCTAATCTTACAGTTTGTGACGTTGTGTATATCCTTTCTTTAGAAAAAGCTAATATATTTTTTTCAAGAATAGAGTCTTTATAAATCTTTACAAAAAACCTACCTTCGAACTCGGGTAAATCTTTTACTTTTTTCTCAGCTACTTCTATAGCTAGATTTGGTCTTAACTCACCGTTTTGAGTACCATCTACAGTTGTAAAAGACATATCCATATCAAATGGCTCGGCTAACTGTAATCTTCTATGGCCCCCAGTATTAGTAATAGAAACAATATCATAAAATCTAGAAATATTTGTAGGATCGCTTATTCTTAAAACTCTATTTTCACCGTCTTCAGCGGCTTTAAAAGTAGAAGTAAATATCGAGTTCTTAACATCTACATGTGATTGATATATTCTAGGTTCTCCAGACGTGTTAAACGTTGTGTTTACAGTTCCGTACGTGTCTGTTTTTGTTTTTATAAATATAGGTGCTTCGTTTCTTATAGCTAATATTTTGTATCTAGTATCTTCGTCGGAAACAAAAGTGTCGTTATCATGCTGTTTTTTCAATATTAAAAACGTTTCTTCGTCTACTTTATTTCTTTCAGATGAAGGAAATGATAACCATATGTTACCATCTTCAGCATTGTAAAAACGGTCCATTGCTAAATTGTAATACTCGTTCGACGCATCTTTAATATAGTATTTATAGTGTGTTGCCCAAACTGGTTTTGTTGGTTCAGCTGACGCACTAAAATCTAAACTATTTCTAAGGTGAAAGGTAAGATTGTTGTATTTATTAGCTTTGTTTTTTTCTATTCTAAAAGCCCCAGTCTCATTAGTTTGTATTGGTGTTTGTCTACCAAACTCATCCATGTAAACAACTCCTACTTGATAATCTCTTATGGACTTTAAAGATCTTTCTGGCATTTTAGCCTCTGGTATTATTCTATTAGCACCATCCCACCATTCTATGGTTTCCCCTGTAACAGGGTGTCTTAAGGCTGACTTGTCATCGTAGCGAACGTTGTCTCTTATGTTTCTTCTTTCTGAAACATTAACACTAAAACTGTTTTTTACGGTTTTACCTATAGCATTTTTTAACTCATAATTTTGCTTGTAATTAGCGTATACAACTCTATTTCCGGTTACCTCTTGAGCTAACGCAGATGTAGGTACATTATCAAAATTTCTTAACAACTGGTTCGCTGGAACAGTAGCGTGTATCATGTCACTTTTTATTTCTAAAGAACCTTGTGGATCATCTACGTAAATCGCTGGTCTTGTTGCTTGAGTTCTTTGAAATGTAATTTCGGTCCCATTATCAAAACCCGTGCCACTAATAGTAACCGCAGCGGTTATAGCTGTTGCACTCGCTCCATATGCTAGCGATATACCTGTTCTGAATATACCGGTAATAGGATCTGCTCCGGTTGTTATACCAGTTACAACGACAGGCGCTGTAAATGGAGATGACGTAAGGTTTGGCCACAAAACTTCATCTCCAATTTTTAAATTTACCTCTGAAAAACTTGTACCAATATTGTAATAATAACCACCGCTAACAGGGTTTGTTATCAAAGCACCAGCGGAAGTAGTTTGTACTGTACCAACAAATGTGTTTGTAGAAACCAAGTAGTCCGTAGTACTCAATGTGTTTGGAGCTTCTTTCCATGTCGAACCAGATCCACCAGTTTTTATTTTACCAAACCAACCTTTATCACCTTTAAAATCAATAGTCCCTAAAGAACGAACTCTGTAGCTAGGTGATTTTATAGTTTCAACCGTATATATATTTGGAGAATTAGACTCTTTATATAGTATATCTATTTCAACAACATCTACAGGCATTGTTTTTGGTTTAAAACCAGATAACAATAAATACCTTAAATTATTAGTCATACCAAGGTTGTAACCTTTTTTAGGCAAATAATCAAACTCTTCAGGTATAAAAGCAATCTCAGAAAAAGGTGCATAACAAGAATACTCACCATCTTCATATCTCCATCTGTAAGAAAATCTAGGAAATTTAAACTCAAATAGTGGTGTTCCTTGTTGTAACCTGGCTTTATATGTTGTGAGTATTTTACCAACCTTTTCCGATATAGATTGTATTTCAAATTTAAAAGCCTGAGAACTAATAACACTACTAACCACCAAAGTAACTAACACATCGTTAGCGGTTCCAGCATCTTCGTCGTCTGGGTATAATTCTATAACATCACCTAGCTTCCAATCCATTGACTCAAAAGTAGTTAATTGTGGCGTTATATCACCTGGTTGAAGATGTGAGCCGTTACTGTAGAAAAAGAAATCAGAACTTTGTCCGTTTCCTGGGTTTATACTATCAGGCACTGTTATTACCGTATTAACAATTATAGAGCCATCAACAAAAATATCTTCTCTACCAACAGTGTTGGACATCGTTAGTTTTAAAGGAGTAGTAGGGGATTTTTTAATTACAGTTGTTTCTCTGTACGTTAACGGTAACAAAGGGATGTTTAAGGTGTAGAAAAGCTTAGTGGAATCGTAGCTACCAACTCTAGCGTTGCCAATAGCACCTCCAGCGGCTACTTGACCGTTAATATATAATAACGTGTAGTATTTGTTAGTGCCATTAGGATATATTGGTGTAGCCACGGTGTTAGGATCGTGCATTTTTGAACCATACTTACACCTGTCTATGTTTATCTTTTTTGGCTCTGTAATTCCATCAGTCCAAAATAAAAGGTTGTCAATTATGTTTATACCAGTTATAAGTTTTGTTGGTTTTGTTTTTGCGAAATAACTAAAGCCTAAAGCTCTTTTGTTATAAGGTACCGCAAACGTTACGGTGTCACCAGCAACAATAGTTGATAATGCAGCAAATGGACTACCTAAAGTAGAGTCATGAGTATCTTGTAGGTATATTTTCCAACCATTAAAACTACCAGTAGTATTTCTTTCTATTTTTATAACTTTTGTTTTTATACCTTTTACCCAACAATCCATTCCTGGTTGCACACCTATTAGTCTAATATCTTCAGGTGTACTAAGACCACTTATGTGTATATGATCATAACCGTTGTTACCATTTGGTAATGTAACTTGAGTTGCGTCATTAGATATCATTGTTTGAATTTTCCAATGTTCCACAACAACCCAGTTTGTCTCATCGTTATCTTCGTCATACTCCATTATGTAATCAGAGTATATATCATGAACAACATTTACTGTACCAGAAGAATCCTGCTCCACGTGATCGAATGTCATACTAGCGGCTTGGTTTTTACCTTTATCGGTTACAAACCAGTATAATTTATTTGTACTCTCGTTAACAATAGAGCCAACGCAAGTAGCATCAGAAAAGGAAGTGGTGGTGGTAGTAGAATTAGGAATTGTACTAGTTAGAGATATGTTACCTTTTAGCGTTTGTACCGATCCAACGTCGGAACCTTCAGATGTAGAAACTTCGACATTTAAAGCGTCTCTGTATTCACCGTTGGGTACTATTCTTTCATCAAGGTCTTTGTTCATTCGACCCTGTGTAAAATTATGCTTTAACTCTGGCATATACTAGTGTTTTATTTGTTTCGATTTACCTCTTAAAATTTGAGTAATTTCTTCTATTTTTATATTTGATAGTCTTAACTTAGCTGTACGAATAGCAGCAAATCTTTCTTTTTTAAATCTTTGAACAACGTATTCTTGAATATTAGCTCTAGTAGATAGTATAGCATGTGCAATCCATTTATACATAGCTTCTTCAGCAAACTTATGAACTTTCATTTCAGCATCAGTACCAAGACTATCGCTTATGTATTTTATTATCACAGTTTTTCCTAAAATATTAGAGCTAAAATGAACTAATCCAGTTAATTCATCTATGAAAAACGAACCATTTGTTTGAGAGTATTGAGGATCAATACCATATCTTTGTCCTGATAAAGTAGCATATAGCTCATCATCTGTTGAATCATCCAAATCGTTTGGTGTTGCTGCTTTGTAATTCTCCCAAGTAGTAGAAGAGTTATCAGTAACTAATTCGTTAGAACCAAATGTATAATCACCATTAGCATCTTGTGTTATATCTAAAGGGTTTGAAGTTTTTGACGCTGGATATATAACATGCTCTATACCCGTGTCATCACTCCATGTAAACTTAACATAGTTAACATAATCTTGTGGTAACTTCATAGTTAGTGAAGGTGGTAAAACTATTTCTTGTGACTTTGTAGATTTAAAAGTGTCAAAAGACAATTCTTGCAAAGCTCTTTGAGCGTGAAATGCAACGTCTGTTCTTCTTACTTTAGGTATTAATTTATCTTCACCTACGTAAGCAATAATAAATTGATTTATTATATGTTCTAATGATGTAAATTGATAGTCACCAAAAGGTGTTGGTGATGCCGTGCTGTAATATTGTTCTCCTGTTTGCGTTATTAATCCCATTTATTTACTCTTTTAATTGTTGCATATTAACCTCTTCCTGTGCTGCTACTTGAACTAAACCTGGTTTATTTAATACAATACCACTTAGTTCTAATATTTTGTAAATTAATTCATTTTCTTCTGAAGGATGTAGTTCAAAATTAGTTGATGTTGTAGCATCATATAAAGCTTGTTGATTTACAACTGTATAACCCCATATCGCTGTTGTTGGCTTAGCTACGTAATTACAAGTAACATTGGACGTAGTATAAGAAACAGTTGGAGATGATGGAAATAATTTTATAACTGAATCAGTTTTTCTAACATATACTGGTCTTTCATTTGTTGGAGCTGCTAACGCAGTTCTTTCCATATAATGTAAATCATTTTTGTTAACTCTTTCAACTTCAACATCATACGCGCCTGCAGCATAAAAAACAGTACCTAATTTATGAACAGCTGTAGACGTGGGTAGTGTTAATTCATTTCCACTTACCGCTGACATAGCTACTTTATATTTTTCAAATGGAGATATTTTTTCGTATAAAATGTCAAACCTATCACTATATTCCCCATGATCACCACGTTTGTTTTGTAAATCAACAGAGTTTGTGTCTAGATCATAAAAGTATTGCTCAAATATAAGCAACTGTGCTTGGTTGGCTAGTAAATTGTATTCTTGAGGTGTTATGTAACCTCTCTGTTCTTTATTAGCTAGAGCTAAAACTTTTTGATATACTGTATCTACACTTATCGCCATAATTATTTTTTATTTTTTATAAGGAAACTTTTTATTTAAAGCTTCTTTTCTTTTATTACAACCACAATCTTTTTTTCCCGTAATCTTATCTACTATCCTTTTGATCCCAGTTGCTTTTGTAAATTTTTCTATTGAGTCTCCTAGACCCTTTGACTTATTTGATTCCATTTTATTTTTTTTAGTATTGCAACCACCTGCTAAGATGGTTGCTTTACTAGTTGTTATTTCAATCTTTTTTCTACTTGTGAGTAAACCTCAACACCTTCATCAGTTTTGAACCAAGCGGCTAAAGCTGAATAAGGGTTCTCGTCAAATGGAACTGTCATTAGCTTTCTACCGGTACTTGTCCAAGTGAAAGTTCTTTGATCTTGAGACAGACTTATGATTTGTGCTTCACAAGCTTTTACGGCTGTATTTCTTAAACCGATATTTTCATCAGTAACTAACTCTAAGAATAATCTAGGGTTTTTCTTAGCGTATAATAGTAGATCTCTCTTTACTTCTTTAGAGCTCATCTTAGATACTTTAGAACCAACCTCCACACGTAAAACGGCTTCAGCCATGTCTATATCAAGGTTTTTAGCTGCGTTAAGTGCTGCTATCTCAAAGTTCAACCAGTCTAATTCTGATTCTGCTTTTTTAACCTCGTTAACCTCGTAGAATAATCTATCTTTCAAGGGATGGTATAAAGATAAAAGTTTTTGTAATGTTACTTTATTTTTAGGTACAGCTAAAACACCATCTCTAAATATAATATGAGCTAGTCTAGCATCACCTTTAAACTCGTCAACAAAACAAGTTCTTTGGTTTGAAGTATACTTTAACTCTCTTTCGTAACCTTTTTCTTCGTCAAAATAATATATATCTGAAGACTTGATCATATATGATAACGGACTCTTACCGTTTTTCAATCTGTACAACCTATCTTTAATTTCCCAGGTATTTTTTTTAGGTAGTGGTTTTTCCACTATTACTTTTTTTGGTTGTTCTACAACTTGAGTAACTTCTTCAGTTACTACTTCTTTTTTTGTTTTCTTTGCCATAATATAATATATAATAAAATTAATAAAAATAAAGGGTCGAGGCCGAAGCCCCGACTCTTTAAAATAATTGTGCTTAGTTCATCAACATGAAATTGTTAGCACCTTGTACTACTAAACATCTTTCTGATAAGAAGTGCATCTCCATCGCATCTAAGTCAGAAGTAGTTGCTCCAACCGAACCAGTAGTCCAAGTTTTCATTTTTCTACTTTCTGTATTAGAAGCTCTGTATCTAACGTGTAAGAAAGGACGCTTAAGGTTCTTTCCTAAGTTTTGGTCATACACAGAAGATACACCAGCAGGAATCATAACTCCTCTAACAGCTCCAACAGTGTTAGTGTCGTTAATAATACCTCTAGTTGACTTGTCGTTTAAGTATTTCCAGTCAGACTTGTAGAAGTCATAAGAACCTCTTCTGAAACCAGAGAAACCTAAATTTAAAGCCATATCTTCTTCGTTATCGAATACACCGTAAGATGTACCACCAGCTCCGTAAGAATTCATTGAAGCTAACATGTCATCGATTGCTAGAGCAGTTCCTCTATTTACAAACATCATATTTTCTTCAATAGCTCCATTTTTATCAAGCTCAGCTAAGATAGCGTCAAATTCAGCTAAATCAGTAGCAGCGTTAACACCAGTAACACCAGAAGTTTGATTACCTCTTGATGTAATAGCCGCGAATAAACCTTCAGTACCAGTTACAGAACCAGCAGCGCCAGTTTGAGTTGCAGCAGGTGCAGTACCTGTAGCTTTTTCAGACTCAATCATTGCCATTTCTAAGTAATCAGCAAATCTAGCTTTAGTATCACCTGAAGCTTTTAAATACCATAAGTATCCTGATTGTCCATCTTCACCTGAAACTTCAACCCAACCAATTTGAGAAGCGTCAGATCCTGAGATCTCATACTTGTCTTTTAATATGATTGGTTTGTTTGTGAAAGATAAGAAACCTGGTGAGTTAGTAGCGTCTCTACCAACTGCTCCTTTAACATACTCAGAACCATAAACTAGTACTGAACAAGTTGAAGATATACCAGCACCAGCTAAGTTAGCCGCCGTGTAAGGTTTTACTGTAATAGTATCAGCAGCTGTTGATATAACGAAAGCAGTTGCTGTAACGTTAGCATCAGCTAATAATACCATATCACCTGGACGAATTGCATGAGTACTAGCAGATGTTTGACCATCAACCTCGTCTACAATTGTAATTGTCTCAGAAGATACTGTACAGTTTTTGTACGAAATATGTAATCTACCTTGCTCCGACCAAACTACTTGATCAGAAGCCATAGACTCTTCAGCTCCTACTTGCGAAAGAAATCCTGAGATTGTTCTGTTTCCAAAAACCTCAGCTTCTTTTTCCATAAGATCTGGTAAATATTGTTGTGCCCAACCGTCTGAACTTCCAGCCGTTGCAAAGTCAATATAATTGCTTGCTAACGTCTGCGCTCTTGCAGCTGGCACTGTGTTTGTTGCACCTGTAATTGCCATAATTTTGTAATTTTAATTTTTAATTATTTTCTTTTTTTTATTTTAAACGTAGCCGTTTCAGAACTGCTAGTATTACCTACAACTTTGTATTTTATGCCTGATTGAACTTGTCCGCCGTGAGACTGACGTGGGTCCATACTTACATTTTTAGATTTAGCAATGCTTTCTCTTAAAGCATCGGCCTTACCTTGTTCATAAAAGTGGTTAGCAATAGCATCAGAATTCATGGCAGTAAATAAACCTTTATGGTAACCACTAGCGTTTTCCATTTGATTATCTTTGTTAAGAAACTTTCTTACAAAGTTGTTAATGTCGCTTTGTGTTGTTTTTACTTTTTCAGCATCACTCACGTTATATCTAAACCTTTTATCTCCAATTTTATATTCAAATCCTTTGAAATCATTATCGAAAACTTGATCAGTTTTTTCTAAAAACGTGTTCTTTGCTTTTTCATGTATTTGTCGCTGTTCTTTAGACTCTTCGAAGAATTCGATGGCACTTTTCTGCTCTTCAGTGAGCTTAGATCCCATTTTAATATCTTCATAGTATTTGGACTTTAGCCCGTCCAAGTGGCTTTTAGCGCTGGCAACTTGCTCTTTTAACGCTAATTTTTTTCTTTTAATATCTTTCTCATCATCTATACTCTCGTCCCAATCAAAACTTTCTTGTACTAAGAAGTTTATTTCATCGTCTTCTAGATGAGGTTTTGTATCTTTATAGTAAGTTCTAAGTAAATCATCATCACCGTAGTCATCATAATTTCTATTTAGATTTATATAGTCGTTTAGATCACCACCCGTGTCCTTCATAAACTCAACAACTTTCTGTATATTTTCAGGTAAATCAGGTTGTTTTGGTGGTTCTGGTTTTACCGGTTTTTCGTCTGTAATTTCAACTATAGGTTGCTCTTCAGCCACTGGTGTTTCTTGTGCTTTGCTTTCCTGTTGTACCTCTTTTTGTTCTTGTGTGGGCTCGGTGTTTTTAGCGAGTTCAACCACTCTGTTATCGTCAGTGTTGTTTTCTGCAGTTTGGGTTTCATTTTCTGGTTTTTTACTTAAATCTACTTTTATAATTCCGTCACTCGATTCTTTTGTTATTTTTGGTTTTTTCTTAATTTTAAGTTTTTCAACTTTTTCGTCTATTTTTGGTTCTTCTTTTTCTGCCATAATATAATATAATAATAGTTAATAATTTGTTACATACCTAAACCTGTCATACCCATTTTAGGAAATTGATTAGGTTCTTCTTTTGGTGTTTCAAAGTTTTTAGGTGGTTTTTCATTCTTTCTTTGATCAATCAACTCCGATTGTTGAGTTGCTTGTATTTTAGTTCTTTCGTCTTTTCTATCTTCTTTACCATCTTCTTTTGCTTTCATAGCATCAGCCTCTAGTTTCGCTATTCTAATCTTAATTTCAAACTCATGATCCATCAACTGTTTTTTGAGCTCTGTTTCTTGCATCATTCTCTCAGATTCAAATCTAGCTTTAATTTGCTCCAATTGTTGCATAGATTGAGATTCAGATTGTTTTTTCTGTATCTCCATTTGAGCAGCGGCTTGTTGAGACTGAGTATTAGCCTGCGCTTGTGCCATTATGTTTTCCTGCTGTATCTTTTGATCTCTTTCTAGCTTTTTCTTTCTACGAACCTTTAACAGTTGGTTTGCTAGTTTTATATTTTTTATTTCTCTTAGATCTATAGCATCTTCTATATCTAACGTTTGTTGAGCTAGAGCAGCTTGGATATTGTTTTCGAGTAATTGTTTTTCTTCTTCATCTGGCATTAACTCTACAAATATACCAAAGTCATATAAATGTAGTTCACTCATCTCTTTTAACGTAGCAACGTTGTGTGCTCCTATCTGTTGTACAAAAGCGTTTTTAGTAGGTGAATATTCTATGATATCAGATATTCTAAGTGATAGTGATTCACAAACCTCTGAAGTTAAAAATAATCCAGCTTGTAATATATGTCTTGTTGCTGTGTTAGAATTTGCTGCCGCTAATTTTTGAACACCAACTAAAGAGTACTTATCAGGAGTACTACCGTCTTTAGCCTCATTTAAACCAGTTACATCTCTAATCATTTGTAAATAGTAATTGTACGTACCAATTAAAGCTTGCATTTTGTTACCACCACTACCTGATTGTATTTCTTGAATAGGCATTTTACCTGGGTTTTGATCTCCGTCAGCGGTAAAAGATCTACCTATTATCGAACCAGTCTGGAAATACATGTTTAATGCTTCCTGTGGATTATAGTTAGTACCATTACCTAAATCAATTTCAGCCAAACCATCGGCATCTAAATAAATACCATCAGGTGTCATTCTAGACATTACTTGCTGAAGCTTTAGATGTGTTAACTGAATCATGTCTGCAAAACCAGTTATTCTACCTACTAAAGATTCGATTCTACCATTGTACATTCTAGGAGCAACAATAGCATAGTTCATTTTAACTTTTGTAAAGTCACTTTTAGGTCGCATCATGTTTTTAGCTATTTCCCATTTAAGTAGTTTGTCACTACCCAATATCATAGCTCCTTCAAATAAAACTTCTATACATCTTTTTAAAGCACTATAACCACCTTCTTTCTCCTCTGGTGGATTGAAAGTATCGTCTTTTTCAATAGCTTTATCACCGCCACTCCTTGTTTCTTTCATTTTATAAACCTCATTCATATGAGTTTTATAATTAAAATATAGTACAGACACCTTATTATTATCGTCGTGATCATAAGATTCGTTATCTATTCCGTATATATTTTTATTTCCTCTACCTTGAGATACTATTTCTTCTAAGTTTTCATGGGTTAGCTCTGGAAATTGTTTTACCAACTCATTAATAGGTATTTCTTTAACTTCACCAACATAATATATATCTTCAAAATATGGAGAATCTGTATGTGAATAAACTAAATTAGCTGGATCAACATAGTCTACTTTCACACCCTCGCTCTGGTTAAAAGTAGTTTTAACAGCTCCCATGCCCAACACGGTTAAATCGTAATAAAATTGTTTTTTAACTAATTCATATCTATTACCTTCCAACAGTACATTTAATGCTTGTTCTTCAGCTAATTCAACAGCTTGTTTATAAGTAAGCTGCATATGTAAGTCCAACTCTTGTTCTGAGGCTGGTATTTGTGACTTATCGTTTTCATTTATAGTTATACCTAATGTTTCTTCTACTAATTCATTTAAATTTTTTGTCTGGTAATCACCTAGTAACGACTCCATATACTTAGTTCTTTGACTAACTCCGTGTGGATCTTGAGAGTAAGCCTTTATATCGTACATTCTTTCTGCTATACCGTTAACTACTATATCTACAAACTTAGGAATAATAGGCACTGGCTTCCAATCTAAATTTAAATAGGACAAATCACCGTTTATAGATAATTCATCCTTGTATTTTTGAATTGACTGCTCGCCTCTAGCGTAAAGTCTTAAGTTATGAAAATTATTAACAGTATTTAAATATCTATTATTGTAAGTACCATTGTTAAACCATTCGCTAGAAATTGCTTTACCAACGCTTAAACCATATTCTCCAGTCATCTTTTCGAGATCACTAACAACTTGACTTGGAAAACTACCTGTTACACCTGATTTTAACATATTTGTTATTTAATTATTTTAGACATATTGCCATTGTTTTTATATCTGGCTATGTTTATATTTACTTTTTGTCTTTCAATCTTTGCGTTTGGCGCGTATAAATGTCTATTACAAGCCATTATAGCTAAACCAGAACTTATAGCTGCATCAAACTTTGTTCTTTTATTTATATCAAATCTAGCCCAATCATTTAAAGTATTGTTAAAGTACATCGTGCCATAATTACCATTAGACTGTAACCCAACCTTATCTTGTATATACATTTCTATTGCTGCGGCGTGAGCTTGTTTTATGTCTTC
>TARA_R110002020_G_scaffold261368_5_pt1 | contig 13437 bp, 12 predicted proteins | sample TARA_R110002020 | Tara Oceans TARA_R110002020 (sample SAMEA4396489) | marine metagenome | biome: Westerlies Biome; feature: [MES] marine water layer (ENVO:01000295) within the mesopelagic zone...; material: water (ENVO:00002006), including particulate matter (ENVO:01000060) such... | reverse complement strand
TCAGGAACTCAATTACTTACCGATGCTCCTGTTGATAATAACGGGAAAGGAGAAAAGTTTTCTCCTACGGATCTGGTTGCTAGTGCTTTAGGGAGTTGTATGGTCACCATTATGGGGATTGTAGCAAACCGAGATTCGGTTTCTTTGGATGGACTAACTTGGGAAGTGACCAAAATCATGCAGTCATCACCCCGGAAAATAAGTGAAATAATAGTTGAATTTCATTGGGAAAATCCTGTAGAAGATGAAGCGATGCTCCAGAAGTTGAAAAATGCAGCCAAGACTTGTCCGGTTGCTTTAAGCTTAGATTCTGAAATTAAGCAGACTTTAAAGTTCAATTTCTGAGTGAAAAAGTAAAAGTCGAAGGCTATTCAAGAAGCATTAAACTCTCTAGAACATGCTACTTCTGTCTTTTGCTTCTGTCAGTAGAAATTGTGAGGAAGCGTACGAATAGTTCAATCTCGAGTTAGTAGAAATTTGAAAGTATATAAACCCACCCGATTATGAGTTACTTATTTGAGTCTTTCAAAGGCTGGAAAAGCTATTGCGATGAGAAAGAAATTTCTTTGCCAGAATCAGTAATCGAATATGAAGTTGATCAGAAAAATGGCTCAAATGATCAAATCAAAGCAGGACTTATACAAGCATACGGAGTAATGAAGGATGCTGTGAAAACTGGTTTGGAGGAAGAAATGACTTCCCGCTCTGGAATGATCAATAATGGAGCGAAGAAGGTTTATAATCACCCACTTTCTGTACTTTCTCCTGAATTTCAAAAATTAATATCCAGGGCCTTAGCAGCCAAGGAGGTCAATTCTTGTATGGGAAGAGTAGTGGCAGCACCTACAGCTGGAGCAAGTGGAATTCTGCCAGGCACTCTAGTTACGCTTCAGGAAATCCACGGATTAAGTGATGAGCAGATTGTTGAGGGACTTTTGGTAGGAGCAGGAATAGCATTGATTATTGAAGAGAAAGCCAGTTTAGCTGGTGCAGTTGGCGGATGTCAAGCAGAAACAGGCTCGGCTGCGGCCATGGCTTCAGGAGCGATTGTTTATTGCCTAGGAGGGAGTACAGATCAGATTTTCAATGCAGTTGCCATCACAATTCAATGCATGTTGGGGCTGATTTGTGATCCAGTTGCTGGATTGGTGGAAGTTCCTTGTGTAGTACGAAATGCCAGTGCGGCTGCAATTGCGTTCAGTTCTGCTCAGATTGCCCTAGCCAATGTAAGTGCAGTCATCCCCGTGGATGAGTGTGTGGAGGCGATGGGGGAAGTTGGAGCTTCGATGGAAAGTCGTTATAAGGAAACTGCAATGGGTGGTTTGGCGGCAACGCTGACAGGACAGGCTATTTCTGAACGGGTTCTGATCAAGGATATAGAAATATTACCTGACAATGAATCAGAGGAATAAATTCTTGATAAAAGGAATAGCTAATAATTTTTCAATACTCATGCTGAGCACAACTGACCATAGACAAGCGCTCCACAGCATATGCATGTAAATATGTCTTTTTTTGACTCCAAAAGACACCATAATCAGTGTGCCACCGATAGGTGTAAGTAAAAGTGGGGTAAAGAACGCAATTCCTATTTCTCCGTAATTTTTCCACAGATGAACTATCCGTCTATTTTTTTTTGAAAAAATCAACCTTGATTTCCGTTGGAAAATTCCTTCAAAAAGCGCTTTTATCTTGGAGCCAAGAAGAGTAAAAATGATTACACTAGTCATCATTCCAGCGATGGTGACCAAGGCTTTTTCTAATACAGTGTAGCCTGCCGCGGAACCTAAAACAGGTCCAGCAATAAATTTAAACCAACATAGAAAGTAAATTCCAAGTAAGGTTAGAATTTGGTCCATCATAAGAGGAAGAACAAATAGGCAAAGTAGCTAAGTAAGAGTAAAGAACCTTCCACTTTCGAAACCCGCATCTTAGTTCGCATCAACACGAATAAAAAGAGGGTAATTCCAAGCATCCACAAGAAATCTGAATCGATAAATTCCTGGGAGACACCAATCGGTTTTATGATCGCTGTAAGACCGATGATGGACAGAATATTCATGATGTTACTGCCAAGAATATTTCCTAATGCTAAATCTGTTCTTTTAGATAAAGCAGCTATAATAGAAGTAATTAGCTCCGGTAAGCTTGTTCCGATCGCAATGATAGTTACTCCAATGATTCGCTCCGATACTCCGAACTCTCTGGAGATTTTTACGGCATTATTGACCAGGAGTTCAGAGCCAAGATAAAGGCCCAGTACCCCGCCTACAAATAGACCAACAGCAGCAAACCAAGAGTAGTTTTTCACTTGCTCTATTTCCTCTTCTACCTCTGTGTTGTCCACTAAATCTGAAGCAGGACTTTTGAAGAGGTAGATATTAAAACCTATGAATAATCCGAAGAGTAGGATGCCTTCCCAAAAACTAATCAAGCCATTATAACTCAAGCCGTAAAAAAGTATGGATACCACTAAGGTGACTAAATAGTCGAACCGGATATGACTTTTCCGGATGAGGATAGGATAAAAGATCCCACTCACACCCAGAACTAGGGCAATATTTGCAATGTTTGACCCGATCACGTTGCCGATAGAAATGTCACTATTCCCCTTGAGGGCGGCATTCACACTTACTAGTAATTCAGGAGCAGAGGTGCCAAAGGCAACTACTGTCATGCCGATTAAGCCTGCGCTCATACCAAGTTTTACTGCCATTGCAGAGGCGCCGTCTACCAAGATTTTTCCTCCATATAGGAGAATAACCAAACCAAGAAATAAAAGGAAATATGGAAGCATGTAGTAATTAAAGTTTTGGGCCAAAAGCTAGGTCTCCAGCATCTCCTAGCCCAGGAACGATGTAGGATTGGTGATTTAATTTTTGGTCTATTTCTCCAAGCCAAAGAGAATATGAGCAGGTGATGTGCTGTTTGAGGTATTCGATGCCTTCCGGGGCGGCTATTATTGCTGCTATGTGAATATGAGCAGGAGTTCCATGAGAAAGTATGGTTTGTATTGACTCTACCAATGATTTCCCAGTTGCAAGCATAGGGTCGGCGAGTATAAGTATCCTTCCTTCTACACTTGGACTAGCGTGATATCCCAGCTGAACTGTAATCTCTCCCGGCTCACTTTCATCTCGAAATGCTCCAATAAATCCACTATCTGCCTGGTCGAAATAATTTAAAAAACCATTAGAGAAGGGTAAAGAAGCTCTCATCACGGAGATGATCACTGGCTGCCCAATTGGAGCTAGCGCCTCAGTGACGGTAATGGGTGTATCTATTTCCTCCAATGCGTATTCAAAAGATTTGGAGATTTCATAAGCCAGGATTTCGCCCATTCGCTCTAGATTTCTTCGAAATCGCATTCTGTCGCTTTGAATACGAATGTCTCTCATTTCTCGTAGAAAATGATTTGCAATAGAAGGTGTGTTAGATAAAACGAACATGCCACGAAGATAAAATAAAAACCCGGCTCTTTGGAACCGGGTTTTTTTGAAAAGAAGAAATACTCATTATTTCACTTCAAAGCTGGCTCTTCTGGCCAATTGCCGAGCATCAACGGAGGGTTTTACTAGGCAAGCATTTTCACCATGTCCTCTAAATGGTAATTAGCATTATTAATTACTTTTTGTTTAAAACTATTCCTCTTCAGGCTTTTGCTCCCCCTTCTTTGGAGGTTCTACTAAGTCATCACCTTTCAAATAAGTAGGGAGATTAAGCCCCGCCATGTTAAAGAGTTCATTCAATGGCGGTACGGTTTTCATCATTCCAGAGACAAAATTAGCTGTGGAGCCATTTCCATTTTCGCCCTGCCCAGAATCCCAAACAGTGATTTTATCGATTTTAATATTCTTCACTGCCTCTACTTGAGTTTTTACCAACTCAGGAAGTTTCTCAATCAATAGCAATTGGAAGGCCTTGGTAGGATCTCCACCTGCTGCACTTACTACTTCACGGTAGCCTTCTGCTTGTTTGGTCAATATTTCGTAAAGACCTTTTGCTTCTGCATCCATTTTGGCAAAGATCGCATCAGCCTCACCTTTTGCTTGTTCTCTGATTCGCTCGGCTTCGGCTTGAGCCTCGATGATAGCACGCTGTTTGGCAATTTCCGCAGGGACTACGATGTTCGCATTTTGAGTGGATCGCTCTCTGTCCGCTCTAGCTGTTTCAGCTTTTTGCTCTGCCAAATAGGCTTCTTCGAGCGCTCGTGCACTCTGTACTTTTTCGGATGCCAATGCAATTCTTAATGCTTCCGCTTCCTTCTCACGACGTTGGGCATCGGATTGAGCAATTGATATTTTCGCCTCGTTCTCGCCTTTAATGGCAATCGCATTTGCTTCGGAAGTCTTCACACGCGTATCTCTTTGGGCTTCTGCCTTACCGATACTTTCGTCTTTGGCAGCTTCCGCAATGCTGACCTCTCGGTTTTTATTGGTAATCGCAATTTTCACATCCCGATCACGCTGAGTGTCTGCGATTTGCACATCCTTTTCCCGATCAGCCAGGGCTTTGCCTGTTTCACCGATTTTCTCCTGCTCAGCCACAGAGATCTTGGCTTCGTTGATTGCTTTTGCGGCAGCTTCTTTTCCAAGTGCTTCAATGTAACCTGATTCATCCTTGATATCTGTCACGTTGACGTTGATCAGTTTCAAACCAATTTTCTTTAATTCACTGTCAACATTCTTAGAAATGCTCTCCAAGAATTTATCCCGATCAGAGTTGATTTCCTCGATGGTCATTGTAGCAATTACTAAACGCAATTGTCCAAAAAGAATATCCTTAGAAAGCTCCTGAATCTGCTCATGAGCTAAGCCTAACAGACGCTCAGCAGCCGTATTCATCGTGTCAGTGTCTGTAGAAATAGCGATCGTAAATCTACATGGGACATCTACGCGGATATTTTGACGGCTTAACGCATTTGTCAAATTAGCTTCGATAGAAATCGGCTTCAGATCTAGGTATGCATAATCCTGAATCACTGGCCAGATAAAGGCTCCACCCCCGTGAATACAACGAGCCGAAGTACCACCAGTCTTGCCATAAACCACGAGTATTTTATCAGAGGGGCAGCGCTTGTAGCGGGAGACAAGTGCCAGAATAGTCACAAAGGTGACAACCGTCGCGACGACGATGAGAATTAATGGATCCATAAAAGAATTAAGTTAAAGCTTTTCTACGATGAGGATATTACCATTTTCTACCCGTTTGATTTTCACGGTAGCGTTGGTTTCAATTTTGTCTTGCTCGGTCATGGCATCAATTTCCCGCACAGACCCATTGAGACTTACCATGATTTTTCCTTTTCCCTGCATCCTCCCAGGGATAGCCAGATAGACATCTGCGATTTTGTCCAGTGTTTTTTCTAAGCGAAAAGTATTGTCTTCGCCGAGCTTTTGGATTTGCTTAATGATGAGGAAAAAGAAATAAACAAAAGCAAATCCTACTATTAAACTAAGTAATATGAGTAGTGTGGTATTTGGGATGAGTTTGTAAAAAGAAATTCCTGTCCAACTGAAACCGAGCAGGAAGTTAATCAAATTGCGAAAGGAGAACATCTGAAACGGCGCATCTCCACCATCCAAATCTCCATCAAAATCGGCTTCCAACCCATCTGAACCTCCAGATCCCACAAATGTTAGGATTGTCTGAAGCACAAAAATCAGTGAAACTGGTATCGCGATGTACCAGAAGATTTTAAGTTGAGGATCTAGTCCTTCTAAAAATTCCATGTCATTTTGAGGTTAAGCTTGATTTAAGTCCCTCAAAATATCAAAAAATATCTAAATACTAATCTTTTATTTTAAAATAGCTGGGTATAGAATAACTGAATTGATCGAAACAAGAATCACCTCTTTAGCACAAAAAATCCCAGAGAATTTAACCCTGGGATTTCAAAGTGCTTAGTCTTCACACTGTAAGGTTTTTTCAAGTTTACTGAGATCAAAACCCTTTTCCTCGACTCTCTGCAAGATTCCATCATAAGTCGCGGAATCCATTTCTTGAGTTCTTGATAAAATCCAGAGGTAATCTCTATTTGGATGACCAACTACTGCGTATGAGTAATCTTTTGCCAAATCTATGATCCAATATTTCCCTTTAAAAGGCCAGAAGAATTGGACTTTTAGCTTTGCATTTCCCGATCCATCTTCCACAAAAGCTTTGGCAGTGGAGGTTTTGGTTTTCCCTTTGTTTGGAAGGTTACAGCTATTTTCTACACTGATTGTACCGTCCTCATTTGGTGTGTAGATGGCTTTTGTACACGTACAGCCTTTCTGAAAGGATTGTGGGAAAGAGGCAATTTCATACCATTCCCCTGCGTATTTTTCAAGGTCCACATAAGGAACTGTCTCCAGATCTTGCGCTTGAGAATTATGTGATAGAAATAGGATGCTTGCTGCTGCCAGAATTGGCATAGCCAAAGCAAATTTTTCAGTTTTGTTTAAGGTTCTCATACTAGTTGGTTTGGTTAAGTTTAAATGGAGCGGTCGCTCTGTTTTGATAGCCATGTATGCTGATGGCGATGAAAAGCACTGCTGCTCCAGTAAGTGCTGTCCATTGTAAGCTTGGTATAGTTCCCCAGTGTCTCACAGCAATCGCAATCAATGCCCAGACGCCGACAGAAGCAAATTCCCGCAGGTTTCTAGTGGCGATCATAAACAGGTTTAATCCTACTGCTATTAATATCAGAGTTATCGCCCAAGAGATTTCGTTGATTCCTCCCGTCCAGCCTATTTTCGCAAGATATGCGGATATGTTTGCGATAGTAGCAACGGCAATCCATCCGCTGTAAAGCGCGATAGGCCACCAAAGCCAGAAGATAATCGCACGCGGTGCATCCCATCGTTCCATGTTTGTATTCAAAATCGTAATGACGAGGGACAATAAAATTCCGAGCATGACAACCACGCTAATTCCCGTGTGTTCCATCAGCCACATGTAGATCCAAAGTCCATTTCCAATGTTTGCCATGATGAGATAGGGGCCAAGTTGGGAGAGAAAGTCAGAGTCTTTTTCATCATTAAAAGCTCTCCGAATAAAGAAAATAGCCTGTGCAAGCAAGGCTAAAAAGATCAATCCCCAGATGGAAAATGCATAACCTGCTGGAGTGAAGAGATTCTCATAGTCTGCACTTAGTGAACTTACAGTATTGCCATTAAGGCCTTTTGCATTTACCCAATAGTTCCAAAAGATGATTGCCAGCAGGACGATCAAATTCAAAATTGCGTAGGCTTTATGTGATTTTTTCATTAGTTCTTAATCGGTTTAAGCTGCTGCAATAACGTTGGAATGAGTTCGGTGACAGTTGGATGAGTTTGTACGGAATTCATGAGTGTTTTGTAGCTCAACTTCCCATACATAGCCGTGAGAAATGAGCCTATGATTTCATCTCCACCTGTACCGAAAACTGCCGCTCCCAAGATTTGTTCAGAATCAGCATCTACTATGACTTCCATCTTACCCTGGGTTTCGCCTTTTTCTTTAGCTCTGGAAATTTCACTCATCGGCATTCTGGCAAACAGCAACTTTTTTCCTGATTCTTTTGCCTGATGCAGTGTCATGCCTGCTCTTCCTAGCGGTGGATCGATGTATAGTGCGTAATTGGTAATTCTATCGTCAAGCGATTTTTTCTTGTCACCGAAAAGCTGATTTTCCATGATCTCGTAATCGTTATAGGACGTATGGGTAAAAGCACCTTTACCATTGCAATCACCTAGAGCGTAAATTCCTTCGATGTTAGTTTCCAATTTCTCATTGACTTCAACATACCCTTTCTTATTAATTTCCAGGCCAGCTTTTTCAATCTTAAGTAAGTCAGAATTCGGCATTCTGCCTGTTGCAACAAGTAAATGAGAACCACTGACTTGTTTGTCTTTCTCTTCTTTTTGAAAAGTGACAGTGATTCCCCCGGACTTTTTGTTCTTGCCTTTTAGGCATTTAGCGCCACAGATTACTTTTATACCTTCATTTTCCAAAACTTCTCTTACCATTTCAGAAGTATGCTGATCCTCTTTGGAAATCAAATATTTCCCCATCTCCAAAACTGTAACTTTCGACCCTAATCGCTTGAAAATCTGCGCAAATTCCAAACCTATGTAACTTCCTCCTACTATGATTAGATTTTCTGGCACTTTTTCGAGCTGTAGTATAGAGCTATTGGTGAAATATTCCACGTCCTCAAATCCCTCCGGAATTCTAGCCCTTGCGCCCACATTCAAAAATATTTTATATGACTTCAATACTCTGGATCCTACTTTTACCCGGGTTTTATCCAAAAAAGTTGCAGTGCCTCTGATCAGGGAAATTTGCGGGGAATCGGAAAGGGATTTTCGTATTCCTAGCCTGGATTCGTTGACAAGTTTATCTTTCCTTTTTTTGATAAATTTCAAATTGACTTTGGGCGATTTGGGAACATCGATTCCCAATTTAGGAGCGTTTGAAATTGTCCAAGCAGCTCTCGCACTCGCCACATAGGCTTTGGTAGGAGTGCAACCAGTGTTCACGCAGGTTCCTCCCAAAGCGCCTTTCTCAACCAGAGCAACCTTCCATTTTTCCTTAGCCAGCGCCAATGCAAGGGGATTTCCAGCTTGTCCAGAACCAATTATAATGGCGTCAAAAGTTTCTACTCTGTCTTCTATCATGTTCAAAAAAAGTTTAGCGGACGAATTTCATTACACTAAAAAGTTACAAACCGAAAGCCAAAGACAAAAAAGAGGCTGCCCCAATCTATCATGGGACAGCCTCATATTACTTTAAGAGCTATTTGAAGTTATTTCGAATTCTTAGGATGATCCTTGTGATTTTTGTTTTTCCAGATCACAGCACTTACCACGCTTTCCTCTATATCAGCTTCCACCACAGCCCCTTCCTCAGGAACCTCTGTGTCGAGTAGATACATGATATTCGAATCGTCGGTATAATAAAAAACCTGACCATTTTTCACCATGTGCTTCATCTCTTTACGAAGCTTTTTTACTTCTTTGGCGGACATGCCTGCTTGTACATCATAGATGTCTTTATGATTTTTATCCTCAAAAAGAATGTGATCTACCTCTCCGTCCGAATTACTTACCACTTGCACGGCACCTTTACTTTTCCCCTTCTTGTTGTAAGCCATTACAGTTTGGGTCTCATCCAGAGGGATTGCTATCTCACTTTGAATGACAGGAACTTCCACTAAATCATAGCTTGTAAGCATCTCCTTCTGAAAATCCACTGCAGGTAAAACTTCATAAGATGTATTATCCGGTTCCGCCGCAGGCTTAGCTGCAGGGGCCGCACTAGGATGATTAGTAATCGGAGTTTTGTCTAACTTATGCTCATCAATAACCAAGACAAAATCCTCCACAAGGACTACTTCAGGTTCCTCTTCCAATACGATCTCTTCAGTTTTTTCGGATGGGCTACAAGCGATCGAAAGTGAGAATACTAGCGCGAAAAATGATGGTGCTACAAATTTCTTTTTCATAAATAATTTAGGTTGATGGTATACCTAAATATAAAGCAATGCCTTTGTTTAGCAACCAGTTAGAGGATAATATCTAAAAAATCTGACAAGTATTTAGTTATTTATCACGATTGCGAACCAATGCTTTTTCTCACATTGCCATGGAATTCGTTGATCGCCTTGGTGTGGAAGTAGGGATAAATGACCTTGTCTCTGAACCAAGAGCCACTACGGTAGAAAGTCTTGTGCGAAACTTCCGTTTTGCCATTTGGTAGTGATTTGAAGCGAATATACTGAGAGCCTTCAGACTTAGAATTCTCCAAGTAACAGATTCGGATCAGTTTTTTCTTTTTATCTATTTCCATCACCTCATGACCAACTTGAAGTTTTATTGCCCCATTGAAGACATGAAGGTTTAAGATTAGCACTTGGCCTTCACCCATTCCGCCAGTGTAAACTTGACCCGCAAAAACCTCTTCTCCAGTTTGTCTGGAATATAATTGGTGGAAATGAATCATTCTGCCGCTCCAAGCCAGCTCTGGGGAAATATTCACATAGCTATCCCATATTGTATCAAAATCCTGATCGTAGGTATAAGTTTCCAGATGTTCGTGATAGTTGGGATCGGTTTCTTGATAGCAGATGGGGTTTAGCTTTGCAAAGTCAAATTCTGAGTTGACTGTCTTTTCTTTGGTGGTTTCTTGCATGAGGTAATTAGATTCGCTTTTGCGAATGGAGCTTTAAAGAAAGTGAATATGCACCTATTCCCCAACCCATTGGGGATAAGAGGAAAAATGGATTAGATGAAAAGTGATTTTTTAATTCCTTTTGAAAGTAAAAAGAGGAGCCTTTTACAGCTCCTCTCAAGATTAAAATGCTCTTTCCTTCAAGTGTTCGTCCAGATCGATTTTGTCAATTCCCTTTGACATCCAATCAGGCGCATCCGCTCCTTTCAGGTGATGTTCAAAGAATTCCATCATTCGCACGGAGTAATCTTTTCTATTTTCGAGTTTGCCGAGACCGTGATTTTCTCCCTTATACTGCACCAAGATCACTGGCTTTTTCAATCTTCTCAAAGCTGAGTAATACTCAATTCCCTGAGTGAAATCCACCGCACCGTCCTTATCATTGTGCAGCATTAGAAGTGGTGTAGTCACATTTTTTACGTGATAGACGGGGCTATTTCTTTCATAGGATTCCCAGTTTTCCCAAGGACCTCCCGTAAATCTGCCCTGTGATGCTTCGAAGATCGACATGTTTCCTCCCCCGGAATTCCAATAGATCAAATCATACATGGAAATCATATTGGTCAGTGGAGCTCCTGCAGCGGCCGCTTTAAACATATCCGTCTGTGTGATCAGGAACGCTGTCTGATAGCCACCCCACGAGTGACCATGAATCCCAATGTTTTCCTCATCGATCACGCCAGTTTCGATGGCTGCTTTCACTCCTGGAATCACACACCAAACGGCAGACATCCCTGGATCATCCATGGTATATACGATATCCGGAATAAAGACTGCAAAGCCATTGCTGGTGTAAATGTTCGGATTCCAGCCAGTTCCGCTGTAGCCAGGATTTACCCAGTTGTGACGGGTTTGTGACAGCTTTTCGTAGTAATAAACGACCGTTGGATATTTTTCTCCCTCAACATAATTAGCCGGAAGGAAAAGTGCCCCTTGAAGCGTGTCTCCTTTGTCAGAAACATAATCAACCAGTCTTGTTCCAGCTGACCAAGTATAGTTCCCCGCATCCGGAGCATTTTCGGTTACCTTCACCGGAGAAGAAAGAGTAGCATCAGCTACATAAATCTGATCTGGCTGATTGAATGTTTCCTTGTTGAAAAAATACACCTCAGCATTTTCAGCTTTTTTCAATGAACCTATACTCGCATCCTCCCATATCAAAGCCTTTGCACCTGGGACTAATCCTTTTTTCGAAGTATTGACTACAGCGATACCGCTTTTCTTAGTCCACTCACCATACATCTGGAGATAAAGCGGCTTACTCAGATTAACACCTTTCTCGTCTGGATCAAGGGAAAATCTATACTGATATTTGACCTTGTCTGTTCTTCCATTTTGCGTCAAGTTAACTGCTTTCGCTTTGCCAGTGACAGGCACTTGCCAGATGTCCCAGCCGTCATTCAATAATACGTATTGACTGTCGCTACTCCATCCCAAAGAGCCTTCCAACGGCTTTTTCACATTGTGATCATCATCTAGATTTACAAACGTCACAGGCAAACTTGCTGTCAAATTCGTTTCTTCTCCAAAGGCAATATCATAGCTGTAATAGTTTCCATCGTAGCCATAAATCAACTTCGTGCCGTCCGGCGAACTCCGAGGATAGGAGGAATAGCCGGGAAGATAGAACTTTGTGAAAAGCGTCTTTTTCTCACCTGTCGTTAGATCTACGATGTAGAAGTCACGGTAATTTTGACCATCCAGATTACTTTGCAATTCATAGGATTGATTGTCGGAACCAATCGCATATTTCTCCTTGTCCAGAAAACTCAAATCACGCATTGTACTGTCCTGAAGCTGCATATGCTTTCCGGTAGCCACGTTATACATGGCGTAAAAACTGAAATTTTTATCTTGATTTTCAAGCACTTGCTGGCGTGACTGAAGACGACTATCATTCCAGTGCCAGATGGTCATGTCAGGTTTGTCCGCATCCTTGTCTTTTGGACTCACTTTTCCGGAATCCAACTTCGAAAGTGCCTTTTTCAAATCTGCAATAGAGTTCAGGGAAGTGTCTGCCATGATTTTTTTCATCGTTTCAGACTCGGCAAGTTTCACAGAGTCCTGATCCAGCTCCTTTTTTACTTCTTCTTTTTTGGCTAAAACCAAAGGGTGGATACCATAGAAAAGTCTAGTCAAATCCTCGGACCACATCGGGCGACGATTAGGGCTGATAGTGTAATCCTTAGAAAATCCAGTAGAATCTTTAGCTGGATCATATACTGTCACCTGAGGGCTTGTTAGGTTTTTCACACCTACTAATTTCCCCTGATCTTGCTTATACTTTTTGTCTTTGACCATTTTCAGCGCTGCAAAAGCATCGCCTTTTTCCGTCCAGTTGATAGACTTATAGGAGGCCGCATCTGAGTCCAGCACATTTGTGCTGTTGTTAATCATGTTCATTAGATAAACTCCGTTGCCGGATTGATTGGCGGCATCTACGGTATATGCAAGGTAATTCCCGCTCTTGTTGAAGGAAAATTCAGCAACATTTCCGAGATTCTGAGCCTTCTTGGAAGCTAAGTTGTAAATCAACAAATCGGATCCTTTTGCATCTCCGCCCCCATCTTTAGTTAGGTTAATAGCGAGGTGGGTGGAAGCATCTCCGTTGAAAGAGAAGTTGCTTACATTTTCAAAAGTCTTCTTATCCTCTTTATCATTTGATCCCAATTTGATCAGTGTGACCTTGTCGTGGAGAGGTTTTCCCTTGGATTTTTTATTGGCTTCCTTCTCTTTAAAAGTGGGGTATTCCTTAAACGCAATCCATTTGCTGTCTTCGCTGAATTCGATGGACGGATAGTTGGTAAAGCCGATTTTGAATGTCTGAGTTGAGTCCGGATCACTCACGTATTGTAGGATCACTTCTCCGTCAGCTTCCAAAGCTACCATTCCGTAGGCAATCCATTTGCCGTCAGGGGATATTTTGAAAGTTCCGCTGTTCATGTATTTCCAGGTAGGGATGTCCTTCCAGGTCATTGGCTTAGGAGCTTCATCTTGAGCACTAGCCAGGTTTGTAATCAGGCAAAAAAGCCAGAAAAAGGTAAAGAGTTTTTTCATCTGTTATTTTATTTAGGAGTGTAAAATAAGTTTTTTTGATAGAACTCAGTTGTCAACTTGGTAGAACGTCTTCTAAATGGGGTGAAAACTAGATTATCGTTTCACGTAAAACATAAAGTCCCAAATCTTCCGATCTGAGACTTTCTGAATAATTCAAACTGAGTATTTGAAACTTCGTTTTTCATT
>TARA_R110002020_G_scaffold395015_2_pt1 | contig 13442 bp, 21 predicted proteins | sample TARA_R110002020 | Tara Oceans TARA_R110002020 (sample SAMEA4396489) | marine metagenome | biome: Westerlies Biome; feature: [MES] marine water layer (ENVO:01000295) within the mesopelagic zone...; material: water (ENVO:00002006), including particulate matter (ENVO:01000060) such... | reverse complement strand
AGACTCGCGCACGTCCACCCATGCGAGACTCCATGAGCCTTGCACCAAATCGTACACGGCTTCGGGTCCACCGGCTCGCAGTGCTGCGTTTATACTCTCGGTGTCTACTTGGTGTCGTCGAGTGCATCCAAGTTCACGGAAGACCTCTGTGTGGTTGGAGACGACTCCATTGTGAGTGAGAACAATGCCCTGAGCGACTACTGGGTGGTTGTTGCCGTTGTTGTGGACTGAGCCGTGTGTGGTGTATCGAGTGTGTAGCATGGCGAATCGAGTGATTGAACCCACCTGCTTGAGTGCGCCTGCACGAATGAGGTCTGAGGCCTCTCCTACGCCCTTGGAGACGAGAACCTTGTCTCCATCCTCGTAGAGCCAGCCAACGCCCGCAGCGTGGCCGCCACGGTCCTCTAAGGCAGCCCAGAGGCTGCCCAGAGGGGTGAGGGGCAGGTTGTTGCCCGGAGCAGTGTAAATACCACCGATGCCGCACATTCAGGCAACACCTCCAGCGTTGGAGATTGTCCATGCCTCACGGGCCGACCACATCTCAGCGTAGTGGTGTACCGGGAACCAGTTGTAGCGGCTGTTCAAGACCTGCTCACGGCGAGCGACTAGGCGTGCCTTGAGGTCGCTGCCAACCCGTAGCATTTCCATCAATCCGTCGAAGGTTGGTTCGTGCTGGCGGACATCGTATCCATCGGAACCGACCGCAGTGCGGACAGCCCAAGCGACTAGGCGCTGGCAGAGTAGTGCCCAAGATTCGATTTTGTGTCCGTTGAGGGTACCGTTGTGCTGTCGGAATTCGATGGTTCCGTTTGCAGTGAAGTTGCCCACATTGACGACTCCACGACCAACACCACGGGCACGGCGCTGGGCCTGTACTGGTGTTGCGATTCCGAAGTAGTTGTTGCCACGAACTCGGTCACAGTAATCTGATGCACCGGGAGCGCCCTCACGACGGGACTGGGATACCAACTCGTCGAAGGCCTGCTGGAAGTAATCGTATGCGTCGATGATTCGGGATAGAACTCCTGCCTTCTTGGCAGCACCCATGCGGACGAATCGAGCGGAGGAAGAATTGACGCCGAGAGTGACGTGTAGGCCGCAGGACTTGTTCACTGTGGCTCCAGCACGCTTCATCGAAGCCATGACACGCTTGAGGTGGCGTAGGCCGTCGATTCCGTAGAGGATAGGAGAGACGATTTCATTCGTCAATCCAGTTCTGCGACAGTAGAGTGAACCATCACGCTCTGCGACCCACTGGTTGTTGTGTCGTAGACCGAGGTGGCGGCTACCGTGGTATCGGAAGCAGCCTAGGAAGACGGCTGGTCCGTGAACGGGGTGTGCAACCCCGTTGATTGCGTTCTCGATGGCTGTTTCGTTCAGCCCGCAGTGTTCGATTTCAAATCCATATGTTTGCATCTTGTATCACATCCTATCTCTTCTGAGATAAGCCGACGACAGGCCACCCACCTATAAGGGTTGCTTAGAAAACGCCACTAAAACCGGGTAGCCAACCCCGTTTTCGCTTCGTCGGTTGCTTAGGTAACTCGACCGGTTCCATCGCTGTGAATGTGGCCTTTTCCATATCGAACCAGACGAACGAGTAGGGCGTCTCCCTGATGCTGTCGGCATGGTCGTCGAATGCGACCCCCCACCTTTTGCCAAGTGTGTCCGCATCGACGGGCAGTGTGTTGAAGAGGAGGAGCGTGGATAAATTGGCGTCCGTCCAGCGGTTCACGATGGGCCGCTGGCTGATGAACACCGGCTTGATGCGCTTGGCTCGCCCCTGCACGGCCAGACGCTTGAGCGCTGGCGGTATGCGTGAGGGCGTGATGAGGATGCTGGCCTCGTCGAGGACGAAGGTGAACGAATGTTCTGGGCTGGAGTCGGCCATGTTGAACAGACCTGAGACCAGAGTCTCAACTTCTTCTTGCACAAAATCGAGGTCGGGCCACAGAACGACGACCCTCTCCTTGCGGATTTTGTGCAGTGCATCTTCGGCAGATGTAGACGGTTCAGCGAGCAGGTCGTAGTCTCCGGGCTGTACCTTCGGGTCTACTATGACGAAGCGATGATTCTCACCGAAGCCGCTACCCTTTCGGATGGCGTGCTGGAGTGTGGTGAGGACGGCAGTGGTCTTCCCACTCCCTGAGAGTCCGGCGACGAGAGCGCCGAGACTTTTGCCGTCTGGATGATAGAGCCGTTCAAGGCTCAGGCTGCTCACGCTTGTCCCTCCTTGTTGATGGCCCGGTCGCTTTGCGCTTTGGGGTGCGCTTGAAGAACGAGGTCACACGTGACCTGAGACCCTTGAACCAATTGCCCTTCACCCTGTTCGGGTCGGCATGACGACGGATGTGAGCCACAGGAGGCCCATAGGCGGCTCCTACGGTCGCTCCCCATACCATGAGGGGGCTCATGGGCACCTCGACCCCGTAGTGGTCTAGGACGGCCACTGTCGAGTCCTGAAGGGCATCGTAGTCGGCTTCACTTCGTTCGATGTTGTAATCGGGCCGGTTCATCACTCCCTGCCCCCAATGGCTCACGAGTCGGTCGAGAGCGACGTAGGAGTAGCGAAGCATGGAAGCGGTCGCTTCACGAGTGACAATGGATTGACGGCCACGGGCCACGTCTGAAAGCGGCTTGGGGATTGTGCGAGGCTTGGGCTCGACTTCCGAATCGTCTGCCCATGAAATTCGACCGAGGGTTTCGCTCACGTCTTGCACAGAATCGGGCTCCTCGCTCACAATCTCATCATCGGTCTGCACAGAATCGCCAGCCTCGTGCGTGGGCGCGTTCGCGTGCGCGTGTGCAGGCCCGCCCTCGCGCCCGAGGGTTTGCACAGAATCGGTGTTCAATTTCTTGTGATGCTTGAACACGGCGCTCCGACTTTTTCCATTACCGGGTCCATGCCCGTACTCGCTGAAGGCGTGCTGAAATTTCCCTTCATCTGTGGGATGAGGTTCACAGGCTCCAGCCATTCAAGCACCACCCTTGAGATGAGCCACGAAGGTATCCACAGAGCCCGCAGCAGCGGCCTCCATGAGTCTCTTTACTCGTGCATCGCCGAAGGACGATTTGATGGCATCAGCAAACGAGGGGAAGGGTTCATTCGACTCGGCCCTACGTGTGTGATAGACCTGCATAAAACGTCCAAGAACGCCGAAGAGGAGCGCCTGTGTAGGCTCGTCGAATTCGTTGTAGTGTTCTTCATACAGAACGTCGAGGAGGTTCTTGAAATCGAGGAACGAATTGTCTACGAACGTGTCTAGGGCATCCCATACTAACGGGTCTTCAGTCCACTCTGGCATCTTGGTCATACATCACTGCACAAAATCGGTGCTTCTTGAAGTTCTCGATGTGGAACGGACGGCCACCATTCAGTCGCCAAGTCCTCAAAAGTCTGGGGCCGAGGACCGGTCCAGAGTCGCTTCGTACTATCGCCCACGGCACGCATCGCATACGCCCTGTCCTCAAAGACATTCATGAGGGCGAAGTTACCCCGTACACGGGCCTCACGGGCACTCCACGGCTTACTGAAGGTGGCGAGGACGGTGTGCTTGTCTAGGTGGTCGTCACAGAAGCCGAAGAGGCCTTCCCCACCCTTCCCACAGTACGCAGAAAGGAAGAGGGCTGCACTTCCACGATAGACGGTCTTGACCTTGTTCTCTAACCGCATCGAATACACTCCAGACATCTGAATTAGGAGCGGGCCAGTTCCGTCCAATTCCCACTCGCCAAGATTGTGACAGGCGGGTAGAGGACGGCCGGGGATTGTGTGCAAATCCTCGGTCCTGAATGCGACGCCATCGGTGGCTACTGAGACGGCCTTGAAATTATTCACCCGGATTAGTTCAGCCAGTCGGGCGCGTGTCGCACCGCACACGGTGGCCGCATACATGGGGTTCCACATCTTGCCCGCCTTGTTATCGACTGCTTGGATACATTTTCCATACAAACTGTTCAACATCACCTTCGCTACGGCGTAGGATACCGACCCTGAAGGACTGTTCATTTTCAGTTCATAGAACCGGTCGATAAAGGGCCGGAACGGTCGCACCTCCGGGTCGTCCTCGACATACCGGAACCATTCACCGATAACGAACTGCGTGTGGGGCCATTTACGGGCCTCCGCGAGTTCTTCGGCAGTGAACCACCCGGAGATGATTTGCGGGGCCACCAGCGTCCCCGTAGAGGCCTTCTTGACCAGAGGATACCAGTCGAGCCCTTCGTCGAATACAATGAAGGCTTCAGCGAACCCCAGAGTGAACGGTTCTCGCTCGTCGAGCCACTTGGTAAAAGATTCAGTTTCATCACCCCGCACCCAGTACCCTCGTGTGGTGTCTGGGAGGTGATACATGACATAGGGATAGGCGGACGCTAAATCGACCGCTGAGGCATGGCTTATGAGTCCCGAACCAGTGGTCTCAAACCATCCACCTTGGTAGGCTGTGAGAGACTTCTGAAGGACGGCCTGAAGATGTCCTGAACGGTCTTCGATATATTCGTTGATTGTAGGGATGTCACAAGTGTCGAGCGCGTTGCGCTGGGCGACGTTTGCGAGCGAGTAGGGTCGGATGAATCTGATTCGGTTTTGCACAAAATCGTCCCTTTTGAGTCTGGTGAGTTTTCCAGCGAGAACCGCATCAAGTACAGCATACTTTTCGATGTCCTCCCGATACAAGTCTCGATATTCAGGTTCATCGAGTCTCGACACGTCGAGTATAGTACCATCGAAGCACTTCTCTAACTTGCCTCCGAATCCGTTTTCCTTGGCCGCATTGTTGAGCCTCTGCTTGTGGTAGAATTGAGAAATATCCCACCAGTAACAGACCCCGACTTTGTACTGCCCGATGAACCAGTTTAACGGCTTGATTCTGAGGTGCTTCCCCTCTAGGTAATGCAGTTCGATTTCGACCTCTCCGTGAGGCGCTGGTAGGTCTACCCACACGGTGGCCGTCTCGCCCTCTAGGAGTAGTTCTACGGCCTCGTCTGAGATGAGTCTGAGGATAGCAGCCTGCACGTCGAATTTGAGATTCCAAAAGAAGAACTCTCGCGTACTGAGACCTCTACTCGTTTTGCGGTTCTTTCCCCGTCCCTGCTTCCACTTCCGAGAATGCTTCCGATTGAAGAGAATCATGATGAGGTCGGCGAGGTCTTCAACCTCCCACACACCGAACTCGGTGGAGAACAGCCAGACCTTCCCGTTCACGGTCTCGGTATCGGCTCCGCATATCTTCCAGTCCGTGAGACTTGAGGAAGCCTGAACTTTGCGCTTCTGGTGAGTGATTTCAGGCAACTCTCGCAGAGGCAATATGAGGTTGTCTGGCGGACTATCCATGAAGTGAATCACTTCTAATTTTGACTCCACAAAATCACCCCGCCATCTGCTCGTATGAACCTATGATTTCGTCTCGCCACTCATCCCAGAGATAGGCGAGTTCTTCCCACTCGTCATAGTCCCCACGAGCCTCACGTTCAAGCATCTGACGACGCCTCTGGTCAAGGTCTGCAAACACCCGGTCATCCACCTCTGTAGGCAGTGCTTCAGCCTGCGCTCTCTGGGCTGGCGTATTGGCCTGCGCCAACTGCCGCTCGCGTGCCCTACGCAGGTTGATTTGAGCCTGCTGGCGGGCACGTATCACACGAGGGTCGATTATCCCGGTTTGACCGGGACGAGTCTGGACGCTCGCCCCGGTCACGGTCCTGCCGGTGCGAGAGACTGACCGCCTCGTATCAGCACCGGGCCGGGTCCGTTGTGCGAGCCAGTTCTGTACGGTGCGCTCGCTACGCCCGTATCTTCGGGCAACAGCAGCACGTCCACGGTCCTCAACGAGGGCTCTCAATCGGGCTCTAAAAAGTTCATCAGATGGCGTCCAAATTTGCGACATAAATCATCACCTCCAGCAGTGACAGACCTACGAGGAGAAGCAGGAGGACTTTGAAGGCATCGACCTTTTTGCGGACGCTCCGCACTGGTTCATCGACTGTCTCAGAGTGCAGGAGGATAACCCCTAGAACCCCGACTGTGAGACCTGTAACGAGGGCAGCGACTAGCAGTCCCAGAGGTCTACCTTCAGGGGTTGAGTTCATGCGCTATTCGCCCCACTTCCGAGTACGTGTCATTCACGATTTGAGAGACACGGCCAGAGGTGATATTGAACAGGTCTGCGAGGTCTCTCATCGTCCAGTGCCCAGTCGAGTAGAGCAGGATGATTGATGCACGGTCGCGGGCGCTGGTTTTCCGGGTTCGGATAGGCTTCATGATTCGCACCGATTCGCCCCGCTCTATGAATCGCTCGCCGATTTTGTGCAGGCTCGCGTGACGCGCGTACGCACGCATGACGCGCCCCCGCGTGTTGGAACCCGATTCTGTGCAATCTCCACCACCGAAAAGTCCATAGAACGCCGATTTTGTGCAACGGATTATGGGATTCGCAGAAGCGGCATTCAGCGGCGTCGGAGCAGCCATCGTTCTGTCGTTCGGACTTATGGTCACGAACACAGGTACAGCATTGGTCTCCAGAGACGGCGAAGGCATAATCCAGAAAGCAGCAACCTACGCAGGTAACAGGGTGGGACTTTAGATGAAGGGACTACTACCAGATTTCACCGTGTGGGGCATCGTTGACTACATCACATTCTTCACAGTGTTCAGCGTCATGTTCACCATCTTCAATGGTATGTTCATGACCATCGGCGACGACATCGAATCACGATGGGGACGCACTAACTGAGGTGGCTCAAATGGCAGTTACATTTCAGAAAGTCTACGAGACCAGCGCGGACGGCGATATGCCATGCGCGGTCGCAGCCACATCCAACGTCGTAACCACAGGTATCAACGCCCCCGGCGGACCTGTCGAATTCTTCATCATCAAGGGCGCAGTTACATTCAGTGCCGCACCCGTTGATGGCGACCTCACAGCACTCGTTCAGTCCATCAGAATCGTGCTTAACGGTGAAGTCGTTCACGACTACCGTGCAGGATTCCAAACTGCACTCCCAGCACAAGCCACACCATCGTCCTACGGTGTACTCTTGAACGCCATCGGCGGTCGAGCATACCAAGACCCGAACGTGGCCGCAGCAGGCGAGCAGAACTTCATGTGGGCAATCCCGCTAGGCCGGCAAACAGCCGCAGGCGTGAACCGCTACGAAGTCATCATCACATGGGGCGCAGGCGCAGCCGGTGTCACAGGTACAGGAAACCTCTCGTACTGGCTACGAATGAACCCAGCCATGCAGCAGACAACCACCGTCTGCCCAAGCACCTCTTTCACACACTCGGCCAGCATCGAACAAGTCGTCGTTCGCGTGCCTCAGAACGTGCCCGGAGTCGTGTCTGCAATCCTTGTTCAAAACACGGACGCATTCGCGGACAACTTCGGTACTCAAGGCATCCGTGTGAACGCACTCGGACCCTTCGGCATGGATGTCGAAATGTGGCGCTGGATGAACAACGACCTAGCCAACGGTATCATGTGGGGAGACACGGCAGCAGCCGACCCATCACAGACCTACGCGGTCGCACTACCGGGCACTCTACTGCTCCCAGTCTTCGGATTGAAGGGCGGCGATATTGTCCTCCAAGTGGACTCAACAGCGGCCAATTCCCGCACGTACACACCTATCATCACCAACCCCGTTGGAGCGAAGGAAGCCAAGCAGGTCCGACAGACCCAGATGGCACCGGGCAACACTGCTCAATCCATCGTCAAGCGGGCTGAAAACTGATTCACGCACACCTCCTGTCTGTCCCTCCCCCGGAGGGCAGGCGGGAGGCGCCGTGAGGCATCGGAGAGATAGACATGGGAACAGGCAGCCACATCACGCGCAGGACGCTCGACACGGGCGCTCAAGCCCTCTCGCTAGGGCATGGCGGTCGCAGGCTCATACGATGCTCTCAGGACACTAGATTCGCCACCGATGAAGGTCTCCTCTCCTCCACCTACTTCACTATCCTCGCGGGCCAAACGCTCGTGCTGGACCCGCCCAATTTCTTCAACGAACTGGTCTGGATTCAGTTGGATAGCGCGACCTCTGGCGAGGTCGAAATCTGGAGCATGGGGGTGAATTGATTATGACACAGGGACAGACCCTTTGCTTGGTGCTTATCGGACTTCTACTACTTCGACGAGGTGCATGAATTTGGCTCGATACGGGATGCGTAGAGCGACTCGAAAGACTCGCCGTCGCAGAGGCTACAGAGGTCCCGGAAATGGGGACAGGCTGGGCCGTAGCAGACAGACTGCCCTTCGCCTTCTACGACGTGGGAGGATGCGCTAATGCGTGACCTCTTCCGATTCAGGTGGAAGGACAGTGCAGGCACGGTCTGGAGAGGCGTTCAGCCCGGTGCTGAAATCACTCGTATGATGAGTCGTGGCGTTCGCGTCTATCGCTCATCTATCAGGAGGGTGAAGTAATGGTCAAACACCGATACATCTTCATGGGCACTGCCGACAAGCCTATTCGCGGTCGAGGAGTCAAGAATAGACTCGTAGGAAAGACACGAGGCAGTACCGGCGAGCGCTGGGCTACATGGGGTTCAACCCGCCGCTTCCCATGGCTTAGGAGGAAGTGAAATGCCGTTCAAGCGAATTGCACAAAATCGGTATCGCTCACCCTCTGGCCGAATCTTCACGGCCAAACAGGTCCGACTCTACTACTCACGAGGAGGTCGATTCTAATGCCAGTCAAGAAGGTCCGAGGAGGATACAAAGTCGTATCCTATGTAACCGGTAAAACGCTCAAACGCACATACAAATCAAAGGCCGCTGCTCAACGTGCAGCAGGCACCTCAAAACGTCGGAGCAGAAGGAAAAGAAGCACCACCTCCCGACGCGCTCGCCGGGGTGGTTACTGATGCCAAGACGCGACCCCTTCGGTCTGAAGACGATTGGAATATCCGGCGGTAAAATACACATACGGGGCCGGGACAAGAGCGACCGAATCAATCCATTATTCTCATTACGCTCCTATTGGCTGGAGTCATTCTTCTACAAGGTCAGGAGGCAGAAGTGATGCCGATTATACGGACCTCTAAATGCGGCAAAGTCCGCGTCTCATCCAAGGTCCGGGTCGGGAGACCGGGCTCACCACGACAGCGCTCGTACTGCGCTCGTACTGCACGCATCGGAGGGAACTGGAGACAGAACCCATGTTCCCGAAATAACATCCAGAGACGGAGGTGGAAGTGTTGAGTGACGGCCAGTTCTACACCATCGTCGGCCTTCTCCTGTTCATCATCTGGGGCGGTTACATCAACAACAAAATTGCACGAGGTGAGGAGTGATGTCGTACCTACTGAACACGCCCTTCTATGCCTCTGGTAAAGCACCTCTCACAGTCCCAGCCGGTGGCAGTCTGAACACGGTCACTGTCAATGTCGCCGGTATCTCAAAAGCCGGTGATACGATTCTAGTCACGCTCGACTTGAACGGGCAGGTTGACCTCAACGTGAATGAACTCCCCTACGTCTTCGCAATCACAGACGGAGCATCGTTCACCGTCGCCCTCAATCTGGATAACGCCAACCCCGGCGAAGACCAGACCGCCCTCCTGAATTACGTGGTGATTCGATGAGCGGACGCCTAGACGAGATTGATGAACGTCTGCGCTCGGTTGAGCAGGCAGTAGTCGAGTTAGGCGTTATGGCTCGTTACATGAAATATGCCGTCCTTATCCTCGCCGCTTCTCTCGGCTATGATGTATCGACGGTGATGCTCTGATGTCTGCGACCGACCTGCTACTCGCTGCAATCGCCATAGAGGCCATTTACAACCCCCTAGAAGGCACGGAACCGTCTGAAGTGGGGGAATTACTGCCCGAACAACAAAGCGAGCCCTTCTGGGCCCCTGTACCGGCATTCGATTTTAGCGAGTCATACAAGGTCAAAGGGCAGGGAACCTACACGCTCACTCTCAAGGCACAAGTTGTCAAGCCAGACGTGGGCAGACTAGAGCCGACAGGCCTCTATCTCATCTGCGCTACAGGACCCTTCGATGGTATCCGATACCCAGACCTATCCAACCCTCCCAACCTACTCGACTTTGAAGACGCGAGCATTGTGGAGGGAGAAGCCTCAGCGATGGAAGCCGCACGGGCATTCGCTCAAGCCGCTCCATTTGCAGGCAGGTTAGAACCGGCTGATAGGTCCGAGTCGTCGCGCAGCGCTCGTGCGCCGTACGCGCGGACGCCTGCGCCTGTGTACGAGGCCACCGATTCTGTGCAAACTCCTCTTCCAGTGGAGAAGTCAAAGCCCGATTTTGTGCAGCATACGATGTACGACCCGGACACAGGAGAATCCCAGATTGCACAAATTCAGGCCGACCATGACAGGCTAGACAGAATGGGATGGGTTCACGAACCGCCTACTGCACAAAATCGGCTTCAAGACCTCAAGGATGCTGGCAGATTCGGAGACACCGATATTGTTCACGTCAACGAGGCCGAGAAGGCCATGCTGAAAGCGGCAGGTGGAGCAGGCACCATCAACCCCGGAACAGGATTACGTGAATACTACCGCCCAGAGGATTCGGAGACGCTCACAAACTGGCCCGAAGGTTATGAACAGTTAGACCTCAGGCACGACCGCACTCAAGAGTCCCTCACAGAAGCAGAAGTACAGGCTCTTTACGCCTACGCACCAGACCCCGGTGCAGGGTATATGCAGCCGTGGATTTTCGGCTTCGCTCACTATGTCGATTACCAGACATATACCAGTTCAAACGTAGACCTCGCCGGTCTGGCATATATCATCTGGACGACACCCACCTACCCACGCGAATACTGGGCGTTTACGGTGTTCTACAGAGACGGTACAGAAGCAGGCACGTTCTGGGCAGATGAGACGGTAGACCTGTACGACATGGACGCCCCTCAATCAATCCTCACAGACCTTACAGACTGGCTCCTAGCAGACGCCGCGATTCAAGGTGCGACCCTACCCGGATGGGAAGGCATCTACCTCGACGAATTAGGTGATGCTGGCGTCGATGCTGAAGAGATGCAGGACAGGTCAGGAGAGGCGGCAGAGACAGGCAACAGCGTCGTTGATGGACTAGCCAACATCGTAGGCGACACGCCAAGCGCCAGAGAAGGCGAGGTCTACCTTGAGTATTCCAACAGCCTACCGAACATCATGGACGGGACAGTTGTGACACCGTTCACAGTCACGCCCAGCGGATTCCAAACGAGCGGAGGTACGACAGTCTCAGGCAACGACATCATCCTCCAGAATTACGGGAACCGATTTTACTGCCAAATCGCGGAAGGCTACCGAGTCAAATTCAACGTCCTCGTTTCTCTGAATGAGGACTATGCGATTGACAACGAAGGCGTCTACGAATCCTTCACCGTGTACCTAGAAAGTGGGGACACAATCGAGGCCAGACTGTGGGAAGATACGACCGGATTCAACGACTTCGGAGTACCCGAATTTAGCATCGTTCTCGACGGTGATGAACGGATTGACATGAGCAGCCTACCAGTGAATGCGAACTGGGAAAGCCAGCAGATACGCTTCGTATTCTCAGCCGCCTATCGCTTTGAGCCAGACCCTCGACTACTCCTAGAAGAGGCAAGACCCGGAGACAATTTAGAAGACCTAATCCCGAAGCCCCCAGAGGACGTTCAAGACCGACAAGAGAAGGGCAACGAAGAACGGGAAGGAGACCCGGAAGAGAACTACATGAACGACGGCAACGGCGATTCTGTGCAATCAGGCACAGGCACGAGCCCGCTGGTATGGGTCATATCTGGCGGTCTTGTCGCCCTCCTTGTTTGGGTCGTTCTACGCACCACAGGGAGGCCTCAGTGATGGCGAAGAAGAAGGTGCAGAAGCGATACCCCGCCACCATGTACGGAGGCAAAGTCGTGCCCGGCCGGACCTACTGGACGACCAAAGAGACCAACCCGATTAAGCGATTTAAGAATGCCATGAGGTGGTGCTTTGGCCGATGATTCAAACCCAGTGAACGCAGCCATTGACGGTGCCGGATTCGTAGTCGAAGGAGTAGGCACTGGTCTGCTCCTCATGACCATCCCACTCCTCACTCTCGGCTTCGCTGTAGCCATCGGCGTCCTACTCGTCAGAACGCCTGTCAAGGCCCTGAGCGGTGTAGGTGGTGCGTAGTGGTTCTACCCCTCCTTCTCGGTGCTGCTGGGACCGGCTGGCTCCTCGACCAATCAGGCATCTTGAGCCTCGACGACGCGGGCGAGGAAATCGGCGAGGCTGTCGGAGGCGTGGCGGCTGCTGTGGTCCGTGCCGTACCCGAGATTATCGAGGAACTGGGACCGGCGGTAGTCGATGGTCTTTCTAAGTCCGTAGCGGCCACGAGAGAGGCCCTACGCGGGCGTGAGGTGCAGGCGTTCGCAGGCCTCACGGTGGTCGTCCTCTCTTTCGCATCCTTCTGGGCTCTGAAGTCGGCAATCCTACCGATGCGTCGTCCGTAGGACGACCCCGATTCTGTGCAATCCGCTGCCTTCATAACCCCCCACTTCTGCGGTTGGGGTGAGGTGAATAGTATGCCACGCAACAACGCTGAAGTAACAGCAGAGAGCGACCAGTCAATCGACTGGGACGCCATGATTGAGATGCCCGCAAGCGAGACAATGAACTTGTCCGCAACTGAACTGAACTCGACCCACGAGGTCACATTTTTGGAGGTCCGTAGCCCATCGGACGGCCTCCTTGTGGCTCGTGTGGATTGTGAGACCCTAGCAGGCGACAGCCTGTGGCTGCGGGGCCGATTCGGTCCCCAGAACGGACTCATGTCCCTTGTGAAAGCCGCCGATGGCGGTGCCAACATCGAAGGCCAGACCTTCACTTTCACACGCATCGAGTCCGACAAGTCCCCGGCAGGCTACGCCTTCCGCTGGACCGTCGCTTGAGACAACACACTGGCCCGTAGGCGGGCGGCTTCGGCCGCCCCCTGCGGGCCTTCTTTTCGTTTCCGATTCCGCTTCACCCCTTCTCCTTCCTAAAGCACCGATTCTGTGCAGTATCTAAGCATCCTTCATATATGGCGGCCACACCTCAGAAGTCGAGGTGAGAACCCATGCAACCAGATTGTAACTGTAACCAAACCAAGCCAGCCAGCACCCTGAACGTCGAACTTCTCGACGGTACGACGCACACTTTTTGTGAGCGTCAAGTCGTCCGAGTTCACGTCTCAACCGAGGTCTACCCGACCCCACACCTCGATGAATTCGGGGCGTGCCATATGTGCGCTCACGACGCACCTCTACCGGTCGAGACGCCGCCCATGCCGCCCACCCAGACCACCCTTCAGAATTTTGGCGATTTTACCCCCCTAGAAGACACGCAAACCGAGCGAGAGGTAGTGAGACGCCCCAACCACCCCGGACGAGGCTCTGGCGGTACTCCTAGCCACTGCTCACGGTGTCGCTCACCACATCGTCGCGCTCACATCAGACGAGTCGCC
>TARA_R110002020_G_scaffold13139_5_pt1 | contig 13451 bp, 8 predicted proteins | sample TARA_R110002020 | Tara Oceans TARA_R110002020 (sample SAMEA4396489) | marine metagenome | biome: Westerlies Biome; feature: [MES] marine water layer (ENVO:01000295) within the mesopelagic zone...; material: water (ENVO:00002006), including particulate matter (ENVO:01000060) such... | reverse complement strand
CCCTATCCTCTTTCGACATTGTGTGTGCCATTTGCATTCCTTGCTTCAAAGCCATCGCTGTATTACAATATGCGCGATTGTTATTCTCTTCAGCATCGAATAGGCCATTAAGTGCATGGGCTTCACCATCCTCATTGTCTTGATTCGTTATGTGTGCGATGTGTGCTATGATACCTTTCGCCATTGCGGTTGCCGCGTTGAAACTATCTTTCCGACCCATCGCTTGGTCATGCTTACGTTTGTTTGTGATTTCACGGACAGATTGATGACGCTGGTCAATTTCACCTGTAATAGCATTATGGATTTCTTGTTGCCCTCTGAAGGATTCATCCAAAATATCACGCCGTAATGCAAAAGGCATTTCATGCCCTGACTCTTCAAGTTCACTAACCCCTTCAGCAAACTTACTGCTTCTAATGTCATGTTGTATTTGCTGTAATGCCATCTCAGTCAAATTTTCAGGGGCCGGGCCTATAACATATTCAGTCCCGTCATTCATGTTACTCTTATGTGTGCGTGTATTCATGAGGCGTCTCAAGAATGTATCACCGCCTTGTGTTATTTTGCCCTCATCTAAGTCCTTCTTTGAACGCCATATATTGAACTGGTCTTGCATACCTGTGGGTTTGATTTCTCCCGGTCGTAATGTCTGTAAAACGCCAGACAAATGGTCTATCATTTGATTGTTGCCGGATTGAATTGCTTTGTTCCACATTTCTTGAAATGGGACGCCTAACGCTCCCAAACTGTCCGTTTTGCTGAACAACTGTTCAGTCAATGAGTGAACATCGTTATGTGTGCTGACAAGGGCTTTACGTGGGTCTAATAGTTCACCGTTCTTGTGACGTTGGAGAAGGTTTTGTAATTGTTCAAAATCATACAGCCCATACATTCGTTCTTCAGGGTCTGTATCAGCAAACCCGAGTTCGTCCATATGTGCGCCACTCTTGCCTCGACCGAACATATCAAATGTGTGTTTTGCGGCTTCTGCTTCTTGGAATAAAAGCATAGGGTCATCCAACAAAGCATTCACTTGCTCTTCAGTCATATCATCTGTGAACGCATGGTGAAGACCACCAATGTGCGATGTGAGGGCAAGGTCTTGTTGATATTGACGGATGAGGTCAGTGGATGGACGACGTGAGAGTTTAGCACCATATGTAGAATCGTCACCTGCACGTAATGCACGCCCACCTAACCCTGTGTGCTTACTACCACCTCTCTGCTTCGCGCCACCTTTACCCTTGCCTTCAGTCATATCACCTTCTTGCATTGATTTGATTTTATTCCGAATCAACGTGGTCCCCGGCACAGGTGTGTCGATGTGACTACCCAAACGACTACTGCGATTCAGGCTAAGAATGCCGCCCTCTTCACGCTGATAATACTGTGGTTTTATTCCGCCTAAGAACCACTCAAGACCGGGAAGAACCTGTAAATCAATATCACCAAAATTAGACCATGCGTGTTCTGCGCGAGTATCATCTTGCACATCACTACCCATTCCCAGCGCACGCCCATACCCTGCAAGGTCTCTACGTGCCTCAATATCGCTTCTCGCTTTGCCCTCACGTGGTTTTGGCGGAAATGATACTCTCTCATCTTCAGTGATAAGAGGTGCTTCTCCGCGCTGATTGGTCATGTCCCATTGCTCATGCGTGGCATCTTTCTGCCTTTGTTGGCCCGGTTTGTAATCATCAGGAATATCAGGCATCCCACCGAATTGAAGTTGGTCACTGAATTGAGTGAACATACCGGGGAACATCTCATGCATATCGTAGAGGATAGAGAGGGGGTCTCGCGCATATCCACCTTCATCCTCAAAGGGTAAATGTGCATAAGCAGCGAAAGACTTGAGGGCGTTAGTAGGCACACCGTCAGCCGGGTTCCAGTCTCTCAAAGGCATAAGAGGACTCTGATGTGGCCCCATCGCATCATGTGCAGACTTGTGCCTATTGGCGTTCGATGACAACTCACGCGCCAAGTCAAAAGTCTGTTCATGTTGTTCATCTGTGAGATGTCCGTGATTCCTAAGTTCAGATAGAATCTCATGATTGATGTCCACTGCTTCATCGTGATTGACTGTGTGCTTCTTATCTTTGTATGAAGGGAAATTGAGGACCCCCCTTTGCTCTTCAGATAGCCCTTGAGCATCAGCGACACTCCGAATCACTTGGTCATATAGAGACTCATTATCTTCATTCTTGAGTCGGCGTAATGCGTCTTCCCATGAGTCGTGGCTTACATTATTCGCTGACACTTTGAGATTGTCAGGCTCAATACCTGAATATCGTGGGGGTAAATGAGTGCCTACTTTGGAAGGCCCGTTTGTCATGTGCTGATGCAAAGCACCGAAGGCGTGTGCAGCACGGCGTGCCAAATACCCTTTACCATGCTGACCGAGATGCGGTATGTCCATACTACGTGGGTTATCTACCATGTGTGCGAAAATATCAGCGCGTTCTTCAGGCTCTAAATGTTCCAATCCCAACACATCACCCAATAGGCCCAACTGGTCGCCTTCAACACGTTTAGCCATAATCGCCTTGACACTCTCAGGTGAAAGATTCATGTTGCCGCCATTGTCGTAGATATTACTGAACAAGGTGTCATGAGGCACACCTTCGTTACGATATATCTGATGCCCTAAGTATTGCTGATGCGCCATTCTTTCATCAGGTTCTTTGCCGAATCGGTCTCTATATCGTTTTCTCCACGCATTGAATCCGCGCGTGTATAATCCATGAAATGAAGCACCTTCATCGTGTTCCGGTTTATTCCATTTGCCGATAATCGCATTATGGCCATGCCGTTGATGTTCACGTTCCCACTGGTCCATCAAATCATCCACACGTTGGGCGTTATGACCCCCTCCCCCATAGAGATACATCATTTTCATCAGTTGGCCGGGATAGCCTCGCTCACTTGCGCCCCTGAATAGATTCATGCGCTCTAATTGATGATAGCGTGCGAGTTTTGTTGATTCAGTGCCCATCGTAGATGAGTCAGGTGATGTCATGTCCCCACGACTGGGCCTTGCACTCATAGCCTTCTTTGCCAGTATTGCAGCCGCTTGAGGTGAAGCACCTACCCAATCATCTCTGTGAAGAACTTGCTTCAAAGGCACTGCAGAGCGTCGAGGGGGTGCCACACCTGAAGAGTTCCAACCGGAACCTTGCGCACCACCACCAATTCTCTCACGTCGCTCTCTCGGCGCAATCTGAACACGCTTGTCCTCGCCCCTGAACCATTGTTTTCCTGCAGCAGGTGCAGAGACTTCCTCTCTCAACACAAGGTCAGCCATCAATGCGGCTATTTGGTCGTCGTGCTTGTTGAGAAGCACATTGGAACGAGATGCACTCAATGTTGCGAAGTAGAGTTCAGCAGCCTCTTCGATTGGGTGAGAGTCGAAGAGAGAGGCTCTCATAAAGTCCGACTTTGCCCGTGCATAGAACTCTGCGGGCCCTTCAACAACCACACCAACACCACCTCAATCACGGGCAATGTTCTGCACTGCCTTTTTCAATGTGAATGTGCGGTCCTCGATTGTGTATAGGCCGACAGGAACACTGTCGTCCCCAGTGACGTGAGCGTCCAACGCCCCATCACCTTCATGCGGATTCGCATTTACGAATGTGACATCCTCTGCTTTCGGTGTGGTCTTTTTCACATCTTCGACAGGGTGCTTGTCCCCATTGGTCCAATAGTGCATTGGGCGAGTTGCCTCGACACCTGATACGTTCGACATAGAACTGTCATCACGATACATGACATCTTCCAACTCTTTGGCCTTCTCAATAAGTGCATCCACTTCGGGCGCACCTTCTCCTGCTGCTACTTTCATTGGTTTCATCAAACGTGCCTCCCTTCTGCTACTGCGGCGTCATGAGCCATTGCGTGAATATCATCCCACCCCATGTCATGCCATTCCTCATTACTGGAAGGCATTTCAATCCCCATTGTTGAATCTACACCATTTGCTTTGCTGATAACATCATCAACATCACCACGTAGAGGGTCTCCCCACACATCAGTGGAGGCAGGAGTCATTGCACGCACATATCCTGCGCGCTTGAGAATTGCCATAGGGTTCTGCAATGCTGCACCTTGTTCAGTGATTCTTGCGTCCATCTGTTCCATTTTGGAAATGAGCGCATTCATCAAAGTCATGACGGGGGAATCTTGTTCTGACATTTAGACCCCTCAAATACGATGACCGGGGGAACGGTGAGGTTGGAATCGGCTACCGATGCGATTAGGAGCAATAATCCCCAATGGTCGCTCTTGCGTCTCACTCACATATTCAATCTTGTTGAATTGCATAACTGGGACACCACCTGCATACATATCATTGGGCCCAACAGCCTGATTGTTTGCGACTTCTGATTTGTAAATCTCTGTCACATCATCAGCGAGATAATCACTGGTTTGTGAAATCGCTCGCAACAATTGCTGTGCTGCAACAAGGTCTTCGTCTTGTAAAGCCTGTTTGAATTGACTCAAATTACTCTCTAATTTGCGGACCATAGGGTCCATCTTCACTACCAATGAGGTCGCCATCAGTATTGCGCACATACTTACAGGTCTTGAACCTATCGCGGGAGATTAGAGTCCTTCTGCTTACCTTCTTTGGGGTTCTTTGCTGCGTCAATAGAGTCAAGTGCTTGCTCCATTGGTGATTTTTCAGAGCCACGTTGGCCCTTTTTTCCACCCGTAGGATGCCCAGTCAAACCTTGCACATTTTCCACAGGCGCAGGGCCTCTGTCCCTCAAGCCCTTCGATTCACCTAAACCGAGAATCTTCTCTATCTCGTCAGCCTTCATCATGGCGGGACCCATGACATTGCCTGTGGCAGACCCTCCACCATAAGGCACTCCACCTGCTCTTGCTGCATTCATCATGTTACCCATAGGCACAGGTGATTGTTGCTGCATACCTCCGGGTGGTGGACCGCTTGTTGGTGGTGCACCGCCTCCGGGTGGTGGCCCTCCGCCGGGTCCTCCCCCTCCGGGGGCTCCTTGTTGCTGCATCATTGGGTCAGGCTTTTTGTAGACAAACCGAATATCGCGGGTTGCATCATCCTTCAATTCAGGCTGGAATCCGAGTTGCATCATACGCTGTGCGATATTGACTTCCATCTCATCACGGCGCAAACGAGTCACATCGTCTTCTTCTTCATTCGGATAGAGTGCGATTTGCCAATCACTCACACCCATTTCTTTGAGCATACGTGGGAACAAATCTCGCGTGTAAATCTTCTGTCCAAACTCAACGGCTCGGTTTGTGACAAGGATTTGCATACCTTCGTTGTTGAGACCACCCCCTTTACCTGAATCCATCATGAAGATGTTTGACACACCGTAGAAGGCAGCAATGCGCATACGCAATTCGTCACGCACTTGTGCATACTGCATTTCATCGAGTGTGTCCATGAATCGAACAAACTCGACCTTCCCTCGACCACTGGCGGATTCAACACCAACTTTCGGGATGTAATGTGGGTCACGTTCCATTTTCTCTTCCGCACCTTTCCAAAACGCAGCGGTGGACTGGATATTGTCTGTGGTAATTGCGAGAACACCGCGTGGGATTCTACGCTTTGAGTATGCGAGATACATATAATTGTCCATCGCAGTGAGTGTCATCGCTTGACGCCACATAGTTGCGACAGGACTACGACCATACAGTTTGGATGGGTTGAACTTAGAGATATGCACGACTTCATTGTCGAGATAATACTGGGTCTTCCCTGAACCTGCAGTGTTGATGTAGTGAACATCCTGCAAAGGTAGTTTACACACTTCACATTTTGTGTGATTGTCAGGGCTACTGTGTGGGTATGTCTTGTCTCGGTGCACAGGGCAGACCAAATAACGGCCACCACGCACACCACGCTTATCAGCCACCAAACGGAAGAATGTAGGGTCGCCTCTTAGAATTTCTTTGACGCGGAAGAACTCAATATCACCTGAGTCAGGGTCTATGAAATACTCCTTCACAAGAACGAGAAATGCGTCATCAACAATGTCAAGGTCCCACTCGACCTCTTTCATCACATCAATAAAAGACTGGTCCATCGAATTACGTTGTTCCAGCATCCATCGTGGGTAGATGATTCCATCAGCGTCAGGGGTTTTGAACTTGTTACCGTCACAGACATGACATTGCTCGACTGTGTCATGTTGATATTCTTCATTGCACGTGAGGCATTGCTTGTGGAACTTCTTCTCCCAATAATAGCCTCTCCTGAAAATCTCTTGAGCGAGAGTCTGAATTGTTGTGCGTAGAATGACACTCTCCTGCACCGTAGCATAGAGAGCAGGAATACTCACACCCTGAACAAGAACTGGTTCTTGTATGCCCGCCTTCCATAGAGGCATCATAGGTTCGGGTGTTGTTTTACGCCGGAATGGTTTAGTGAGAGCCGAAAGGAATCGGCCAATTGGACCACGTGTTTGTTCTTCACCTGCCATCATATCGCCTCAATTAACGTGTCCGCGTCGTCCAATAACTGAATAGTGTCCGGGTCGCGTTGGAACCACGACAACACATCTGCTTCTTCAACATTCCACTCATGCAATAGTTCGTCAGCCTTGACATCTTTCCAGTTTTCCCATTTCACCATGCGCTCTAATTCACCGCGCCGTTTGCTGATGAGGTCACCATCCCGTCCGCGCAAATCCAATAATTCAAGCACACACTGTGCCTGTTGCTTTTTCATCTTCAGATGCGGCATTATACCCTTGAGAAGTTTCTGCAGGTCTGCTTTGGAATAGAATTGGAGACGGTGCTGGGAACGCTTGCTGGTCTTGTGGACTTTGAGTTCAGTCTGTAATACACCACATTCCAAAACTTTGTGTAATTGCTCACAGTGTGTTTTCCCTCGGTCACCAGTAGCCACAATCCCAGCACGTGGTTCACCACGTTTGGTGATGGTAATGTAACCGTCAGCATCGAGGAAGCCCGCAGCGTATGCCCACGGGTCTTTCAGAAGCAATGTAGTGTTGGAGTCGAGAATCCATGTGTCCCGTGTGCCTTTCACGATATTGTATTCAAGTCCATACATCTTGAGTAATTTACCGAGGCGTGAGACGGTAAGACCGGGAGAATCAGGCATTCGTTCCATGATATTACGAGAGGATAGCATTCCACCATTGTCACCAAGCACTTGATGTGCACGGGTCAGCCAAGCAGCCTCACTTTTGTTCAAGGTATCAGTCTGATGTAATGTGTTGCGCCATTGTTGTTTCGCGCCATTCCTTTTCTGCATAGAGTCTACCCACAAAATGCGCTGGTCATCATCGAAGTCCCCTTCAATCTGTGCCAATTTACTGATACTATCATTGGCTACTTCCCAAGCAATACACGCCTGTCTGAGAGAGACTTCACGACTTTTACCGAACTGGCGTAAAGATTTGAGATTGCGGTCAGAAAGGCCCAAAGCACGCACAGTGTCTTCATACTTGTCGCACCATGCAAGACTCTTGAGTGTGCGCTCAACTTCCAATTGTTTGAGGTCTCTTACTGCTTTGATGGCTATGTCAATATCGTCACGCATATCCTTGTGCTTACGACGGGCTTTACGCAGACTTTTCACTACACCTGCAGCACTGTCCCCAAGATAATGCTCAAACCAACCATCGCCGTTAGATGGGAATGACAGTTTCATTTGACCCATGCGTTTTCTGCGTTCTTCCTCTTCTTTCGGATTCTTCATGCCTTGAGGAGTAGTCTGACCAGTCAGTGCACCTTGACCTTGTGATACAGGCGCAGGACCATCACCCATCGTAGGTCCAGCAATGGTGTTTTTCAGTAGTGGGTGCTGTGCAAGTTGTTTGATGACCCATTGTGTCGTAAGGTCTTCACCATTAGGCACATTGGCATCAAACTCATCCCCAACCAGTTGCGAAGCCCACATACACTCACCTCAGTCTAATAGACCCTCCATAAGTTCATCTAAATCAACAATTCGCTCGCGGAACTCGGTGGTAGCCCAATTGGCCAGTGCCAAAGCGATAGCGAAGTCATCATGTCGAGCGATGCTTTCCAATCGTCCTTTTTTTGACATCCCGAACATCAGAAGTTCTTTTTCCAGTTGGCCAATAAGGTCACGCGAACGGTCGTCACCCCACGGCAAACGTATTTGTTCACGTTCAAAACGCAGAACAAGGCCCATGAGTAGACTCTCACGTTTCTGCTTGGTTGAAATGAATGTGCGAATTGGTAAATCAGTATCTGCGCGCAATTCTGTCGCAAACACACGTTGGAAATGGTTGGCTTCCAGTTCAATGATGTCAGGTTGGAATCTATTGTTCAGTCTTTGTATCTCCATGATTTGTGTGCGGAAGTTCATCCCCTTCCGTCGTATCACGTGCACCAATTCCAATAATTCAGGATTAGAAGCAGGGCGTCTCACAACCAACATCACAGTATAATCGGCTTGACGGTCAGATGAAATCGCAGGGTCCCAACCAATGAAATACTGGTCATCAGGGTCTCCATCAGGACGAGTAAGCAATGTCCGATGGGTGTCTTTCGATGCTTGTAGAAGATGTGAAGGGAATAGACTACTCATATCATCCATTGGCTCACACAGGTATTCACGCGCGAATGCAATAGCGGGCATATCATTACGTCGAGCATCGAGTGCTTCCAATGACCATCGTTCCGGCCATAAAGGCTCACCCTTAGCATTCATTGCAGGGTATGTTTCAACAAGATAACCGTCTTTGCTTTCCAATTCAGTGTAAAGGTCAGTTGGTGTGAAGGGTGTGCCGACAATCATCAATTTTGCACTGTGATGCAGGGTTGGAATCATGACTTCATAGAACCATGAGGCCACTTTCTGTAGTTCAGTCTCTGTGGTCCCCCACAGAATGTCGTCACACAGAATAATATCAGGGTGAGCACCACGCACAGCACCACCAACTGACTTTGCGCTGATACGAGAACCATTTTTGAATCCAAAGAACGTCTTTGCCCATGAATCCTTCTTTTTCATCTCTGCCAACCACGGCACACTGTCAATGAGGTCATTGAGTGTGCGCATATGTCGAATGGATTGGTCAAGACTGTGACTGAAAATAATGCTGTCCGTTTTCGGGTTAAACGCAACCTTCCATAGGAGATAACACAAGAACAGTGTAGACTTCCCGTGGTCTCGCGCTGCTTTGACACAGTATCTATTGTGAGTATCAAGATTGTGAACCCAGTCCGCGTGATGATGAGATAATTGAAATTCCATAATCTGTTCAAAGAAGAACTTGAATGAGCGTTTGCTCATCTCATAGTCAATCTCATGCACCAAATCGGCGTTTGGGGACGCCATCGGAATCACTCATAATGCTTCAACATAGTAAGATGGTCCCATGCCATATTCATCGAGTCACTACTGGTCTTCTTCGGTATACCAAATAACTCCTCTTTTGTGGGCGGCTGGTCCAAATCCAAATCAAACTCACCAGCAGGTTTTTTCTTCTCTGCCTCTTGCTCTGCCAGTTTTGCCCTTCCACGCTCTAACAGGCCACCTTGCTTCTTCTCCCCCACAGGCTCTCCAGTAAGGTCAGGTTTAGGTTCAACTGCATCATCTAAGTCAGCCATGCTCGGTAAATCAGTGGATTGGTCTTCTTGAGGAATCAGGTTCTTCACTTGTTCTCCTAAATCATCTGATTGAGAGTCCTGATTGAGCCCAAACGCCTCCCGTCCAGCCTCCAAGTTAGCATTATCATCTGCTAACAAGTCATCTATGTTGAATGGGTCTTCTTCTTCTTGAGGTGCCAATGTAGCGTTGGCTGCATCAAGGCCCATCGGTTCTTCCCCTTCTTGGGGTGGTTCCCAACCTTCCCCCATGAACGGGAAGTTCTGCCCACGTCCTGATAACATTTCAGAGAGAACCTTACGGTTTGCAGGGTCGTCTCTTGCGGCCATCAACTTTCTCCGCATACCGGCTGACATCCCCTTCCCACCTTCCGGTGCTTCTTGATTGATGAAGTCCTCAAACGTCATACCCTCTGTCGCAGGAGTCTGTTCACCGAATCTGTCCCATGTGCCTCCGGCGAGACCCTTGATTCTCGGTGTAAGTCGAGCGCCACCTCGGCCACCTCTTCCTTTTTTCGCCCAAAAGGGCAGTTCAGTGCCTCCTGCCCCTTCTTCAGTAGCAGGTGATTCGACAGGCACACCATCAGCAGGTGGTTGTTCTGCCTCTGAAGTCATGCGTTCTGCGAAGTCAGATGTGGATTCAGATGCTTCTTCAATAGGTGCTTCTGTGGGAGCAGGTAAAGCAGCAGGTGCTGCTTCTGAACCCAAACCGGCTTCAGTGAGGGTCTCAGCGCGTTCGTCCGCTCTACCTTGCGCGGTAGGGTCATAGCCTAATTGTCTAACGTCAGTGGTCATATCAATAGCGTCCATCAGTTGTCTTCGCCTCTTTAGCCCTTCTCCCCCTTCATTCATCCATGTTCTGAACCGACCGGGTTGTGCTCTCTTTGCTGCTCTACGAGCATTGCGCATATCCTGACCGGATTTGAGTCGCCCCATGAAGCCTTGTTTGGGTTCAACACCCATCTCCTTCATTCGGTCTGCGCCAAACCAATTTGTCATCTGCTGTCGCTGATGGTCTGCAGGATGATTGATAAATGGATTCAATGCAGCAAGACCTGTTTTTTGCTGTTGGAAGTTAGGCGCGGGTATATTCTGTGGTTGCCCACCTGTTGTATTGAAATGCATTTGATTGTCAAGTATCTGATGCCCTGCCGGTTGTTTCATGATACGGTCTGACCAATTCGGGTCAGCAAGGACCGCTTTGATAAGGTCAGCATCATCATAGAGGACGTAACTCGCTTCTTCAATTGTGTAGTCTTCTTTCAGCATGGTCTGAATAGTCGCATTCAAATCACCATGTGCGATACGTGCAACCTCAAACTCTCTTTCCCACGATTCTGTCATTCTTCTCGCCTCGATAGTGCCGCCTTGACGACCCCGACGACGTGGGGTTTCACTTGAAAGCCTTCCGCTATATGCGTCCAATGGCCCATTGTAGCGTTGATGCCTTCAACATCGCGCTTCTCTAATCCGAAAGTGTGCGCCAAATGTTCCACAGTGTGCCTTTCAGTGTCTTTGGTGATTAGAGGATTTTGCCGCGCTTCTGCCAATTGCACACTCTCAAACACTCGCATCACTGCATCCATCGGGTCTTCGTCCGAGCGCAGTAAAGGGGCAGACCGTTGTTCTCGGGCCATTTCTGAAGCACCAATGCCGAAAGGCAAACCGGCTGCTTCGCGCAATCCTAATTCAGGGTCCACATCGAGTGGTCGCACACCTGCTTCCACACCTGCTTCGTCAGGGAGACCACCAGTAGGCACATACCCATCAGCGACAGATACGTGGGATGGGAAGTCACGGTGCAAGTGACTGGTCTTCATAGGTTCACGCGAACCTGCTGTGGAAGCATGGTCTTCAGTAGCAAACCCTGAGTCTTCCAATGAGAATGGTTGTAATTCACCACGGGTCTGTGTGGCATATTGTCCCCAACCACGCATAATGTTGTCGTCTGCTTTGCCCGGCATAAGACGGTTCAAATTACCAGCAGGTCCCAACTCTTGAGAGAGAATAGCAAGCCCTAAGACTTCACGCAATTTGTGCATTTGGTCTGTGCTACCATGCCAATGAGGGTCATGTTGGATATGGTCACGATGACGAAGAAATGCGTCATGGTTACGTTGTCCGTGATTGGCCTCTAACACATCTTTCATCTTCGTAGTCAGTTTATTCAATTGGGTTTTGGCCCCTCCTGAACCACGACCGCCCGGCACTGCCAATTGGGCAAACGGTGTTCGCGCCATTTGTGCAGCCAATGTCTCAGGCAGACGAAATCTGTCAGCAAGAATGCTGACAATTTTAGCAGGAGGTGCGCCCCGAGTAGAGGGCACAAAGAATCGTTGAGGTAACATTCCCATCGCACTGGATGGATTTGCTGGAGGGTAATGGCGAGACGCATCCATTTCCATCCGAGAATGAGAACCCATACTGGAAGAATCACCATGTGGGTCTCGCGCAAATGAAGAATATCGCTTGAGTGGAGAATCACCCTTATCATCCATCACAATATGTTGAGGCTCAATGTGGGGCTGTGTGCCCATCACTGTCCGCACACCATTAGCATCCATCAATCTGCCATACTCATGGAATTGAGGGAATGCCATTGTTTCAGGATGTCGCCCCAACTTACCTGTTTTGTTGTTAGCGTGCATTGTGATAAGACGCCCTCGCTGGTCATGTGTTTGCCGTTCATCTGCCGGTGTGGCCTTCACTTGATACACACCGTAATGATTGCCTTTGTAATGGGGATGGACTTCCGGTGTAGGCACACCACCATTGGTTTCGGTGAAAGGTAAAGGGACAGGTTGCATACCGGGTCTCTTCGCATTGAATGCCCTTGTTGATGAATTTAATTGTTTACGCGCAAATGCAAGAGCGCGTCCATATTCACCCATTGCGGCAGGGTGATTCTGTTTGAGCATATCGACAGCCGTTTTGTGCGCGATTGCTTCAGGCCCCCATCTATGCTGAATGCCCTCAAAGGGCATATGAGTATGTGGATTGAAATGGAAATGGTTGAACTTGTCTGATAAATTACGATTCAAAGGGAACGAGAGAGGAATCTTTTCACCTGTTTTAGGATGAGTGAACCACACGCCTTTGCCCTTGAGAATAATATCATCCATGACCTCGCCTCCCTACCAATAGTCCGTAGGGATGCGAACCCCAATAACGCGGGTCATCATCAGGGTCAGGCTCATCATTCCAACCATGATTTGAAGAGGTGGTTTTTCTGTGAGCATTGGGTGAAGGTCTTGCATCATCATGTTCTGCATCTTCCATAGCCGATTTCCTCATTCGCTGACGCAATAAATCTCTCATTTCACGAAGGACCCATTTGAACTCTGTAACGTCTGCTGAAGATAATTTACCTCGCGCCTTTCCTACATCTTCAGAGGCAAGAATAGAATCTGCGAAGGGGCTTGTTTTATGCTTCCCGCCCATACCTTCCCGTCCATACTTTGCACCCATCGGCGTTTTTGGTTGTGGGGGCTTCTTCAATTTAGGTGGACCTGCGAGCGCAGTGTCCGTCTTTGTTGGTTTCTGCCCTGCTTCCAGTCGCACTTGTCTTGAAGGCACAGAGCCAGTTTGAAATGCTGCAGGTGGTGTAGCAGGTTGTGTAGGTTGAGATTGTTCAACTACACGACGAGCAGAACGTGATAGTTTCTCACGGGGGTCAGGCATTGCGATGAATGGAGGGTTTTTTGACCCACCTTCTCCTTTGTATCGCTTACCTGTCAATCGAGGGCCTTGAGAATCTGCCGAGTCACCAACCAATTCTTTTGTTCGGCCAACCACAGTGGTGTATTTGGAAGGGTTACGCCCAGTATGTGTGCGTAAGGGTCGCCCTTCTTTCC
>TARA_R110002020_G_scaffold3967_1_pt1 | contig 13457 bp, 14 predicted proteins | sample TARA_R110002020 | Tara Oceans TARA_R110002020 (sample SAMEA4396489) | marine metagenome | biome: Westerlies Biome; feature: [MES] marine water layer (ENVO:01000295) within the mesopelagic zone...; material: water (ENVO:00002006), including particulate matter (ENVO:01000060) such... | reverse complement strand
TTCTTCACGCACAGGTTCTTCACGCACAGGTTCTTCAACCACAGGAACTTCCATTACAGGTTCTTCAACCTCAAGTTCCTCGACTTGAGAAATCTCCACTCCCTTTTCAAAGACACTCATTGAATCACCCTCCTCCTCGTTTGGGGTCACACTAAAGTATTCTAAAGGAATTTCTTCTTGTTTCAAGATTTTACACCATGTTTTTCCGTTTTCACAGACTCCCTTACCTTGAAATCGAGTTGAACCTCTTACTTCCATTTCAATAACTTCTTTAATCTCCACTTCGGGATGGCGCATTTTGCACCCTAAACAATAGACATTAGATAATTTGTTCATAAGACTACCATTAAAATTAGGCTGTAATGCTACTTAAATGCACTTACGCGGCGTGATTAGTAACGAATCTGTGCAAAGGGGTCTTGCCCATGTGCGCGAGTGGTGTAAGCGTTGCTACTGTTAGTTAAACTTGGCCCCATTGTATTGTGGAAAGAGTTGAGAATTCCACCTCCCACATCGAAGAAGTTTCTTCTTTCATGTGTTCGCGCTTCCTCCTCTTTTTCATCCTGTTCATGTTCCATCATATCCAATACTTGTTCCATTTGCATTCTCTCCATAGCAAAGGATTCCGACATAGATTGAACATCCGAATTACGACTTAAACGCCCTAAAGCAAAAGAACCCATTACCAAAGATGACATTTTTAATCCTGTCTTGGTGCTTGCTTGTAGCATATCATCTTTAACTGAGAACCCCGCGAGGGCGGAGGTGGCTGATAGGCATAAGAGTCCTAATGTAAAAGGGTCGTTTCTAACACTTTGGAGTGCGCCTTTGAAGGGAATACTCATTTTACTCTCTTTGTGAACTTCTTCACCATCCGCAGATTCCGCCGAGAAAGACTCTGCGTTCCATAAACCTTGTTCTGCTCCCTTTTCCATGAATCTCCTACGCATGGTAATACCTCATTCAGAGTATGTCGTCAGACTATAAGAAGGCTTGCGTTACTTACTGAACGCCGATAGCCGACCCTGAATAGTTAGACCCGAAGGCTGAAACGGTGTATTTCAAAGCCCCATCGGTGAATTTTCCTTCCCAAAGTGTCGTGTCCATATTGGGGTCATGGACGGGGGACATAGGAACAGGACTGTCTGTTATAGCCAATGCAGGATTAGTAGCGATATTCTGACCCACAGCACGACTTCGGCTGGTCATCTTCAAAGGGCCATCTCGTTCTGTGCGAATCTGTCCTGCGGTTCTTCCACTCCATACCTCATCTAATGGTCGTGGACGGAAAACTAACTCTGCGGCTTTACTATCACTTATCGAACCCATAAACTTAGAAGCCATTTCCGAGAGTTGAGTTCGGAAAATAAAGCCAATAGCAACTCCTCCAATTATAGTCCATTTGTGTTCTCCCACAAAAGAAATAGCATCACTCATACTGAATCCTCACTTTAACTATGCTGAAGGACTATAAGAAGGCTTGTCTTTCAGGATATGCACTTAGAGAGAGATATTCATCCCTGTTAATATCGTTAATCCAACACCTGCGATTATCAACATTCCTTTCCGCAGAATGCCTATTTCTTTTTCGATGTGGGTTAAGTGATTAGTTTCAATGACTTCCACTCTCTTGTCTATATTACTAACGGTGGAAACCAACCATGTAACTTTACCATCGGTATCTCTTTGTAATACATCATCTAAGTCGCGACCCATGCTATCCCTAAGCAGAAGTGTAGCCCCAACTATATGAGGATTCGCTTTCCTAAGCAGAAAACCTTAAAAGTCAAACCCTTGTGCAACATGAATCTCATGTAGGGTATCAAAGACTTCATCAGCGTGGCCTGAGTCATACAACCATAATCCATTGTCAAGTTCTGTTCCTTCCCCTTTAGCAATTGTGACTTTCATATCAACAATAAGAATATCTTCCATACCCGTTTGAGGAGAATACTGTGAAGTGCTTACAGGCTCTTTTTTCCGCATTTCTGCGAACCGATTTCCTCGCGCTGTGTCGGTGAAAGTATGAATGCGAACTTGGATAGGTGCAGTTAAGGAAGTTACTAAGAAATCTGTTTTATTCTTCATGTCTAATTCAACATTGGATAATATCTCCGCCACTCCATGCAATCTCTCGGTAAGCACTAATTGAAAATGCGCTTCTCTAACGAAAGAAGGATGCGCCCTTCTTGCTCTGGCCTTTACATCTTCCTCTAAGACGGATTTAACATTGGTGCAACCATCCCAAACACTCTGAGAGAATGAGTCAGGACTCGGCGGGATTCCATTCTTTTTATAGAGGTCTTCAAATAGTTCTCGCATAGAAGGAAGTCCCTTGATGCGCTCTGCACCGTATTTGCGAGGGAACTTTAATGTCCACTTAGATGCTTCTGTTTCAAAATCTAATAAACTGCACATAAAATAGCCTCAGTAATAGGATGTTTCCAAATCTTCTTCTTGCGAATACAAGGTGTTGGCCTTATTTCTCGATTCTGTAACTAATGTGTAGGCTTTGTTCATCTGAACATTAGTTAGGACAATTTCATTATTACTCTTTCGGTCTTGAACTGCAAGAGAAAACGCGGTAGTAACCAACTCTCTTAACCACGCTCCAGAGAAATTATCTGTCTTTTTAGCCCATTTGTCCCATTTTATTCCTTTTATCTTGAAAGGCTCGGCGTATTTCAACAGAATCTTTTCCCTTCCTGCGATATTCGGCATTGGAAACTCTATACGACTGTCAAACCTACCTGGCCTATCTCTTAAAGCAATATCTAACGCTTGAGGATAATTTGTTGAACCTAAAGTAATTACTCCGTTATTTGATTCGACACTATTCAAAGAGGACAATAACTGAGACACATAGATGTTACGGTCTTGATGACCATCGGCTTGTCCCAAAGTGTCTATGTCTTCAATGATAACAATAGTTGGACTCAACCGCCGAGCCAATTGATAGCATTCATTTATAGCACCAGGTTGAGATAAGGTTTCGGCAGGAGCATAAATCCGAGTTATATCAGGGAATTCATTTAAGATAACTTCCATTGTTAGGGTTTTTCCTGTTCCTGGTGGCCCAACCATTAAGATGCCTCTGGAAGTAGGAAGACCGTGTTTTTCATACAAGTCTAAATTTTTGACAAAATTGACAACATTCAAATCTAAAGATTCTTTTATCTCTGTGGGTAATATGATTTTCGACCAATCACTTTCTTCTATGCTTACCCACTTCCATTGAGGTGTGAAACATCCGCCTTTCAATGGGCCTTCAGTTTCAAAGTATTTGTCAATCCCTTCAATCACCTCTTTAACTTCTTTATGGTGACATTCTGTAAAGAGTTCAAATTCACACATTTCATCATCCCATGTGTTAAAATGAAATACCCATTGAGAGTCATCTTTTTTCCTCCGACAGAAAAAAGTCACTCTGCGAGGTATAGGAACTTTTGTTTCTGTAAGTTTGAAAGAATTTCGGACTACACAATTTCCAAACAGAGGAGGTAGTTTTTTCGCTGTTCGACTCAAGTTGCCTTCTTTGATATACCAGCACTCCTCAATATTGTAATCTCTTTTGATGACCTCGTAGGCACAAAGACGCATAATTGCTGATTCAAAGTCTTCGTAATGAGTAGTGGTGTGAGCATAATTAGCATCACCGAAATAATTTTCAATCACACTATCAATTGAGTCCTCCTCAGATTTATCTTTATTATGGGCAGTAATCACATTCAGAAGATTTTCTATATTTTTTACAGTAATCGAAGAACCCATTAAATGAAGGATTTCTTCATCCGAGTCAAGTGTCTTTTCTTCGATAGTCATCTGTATCACCTTTACTTATCTCATCCACTATATTAGTGAATGCAGATTTTGTTATCTGAATAAGAGAACAACTAAATAGGAACTTTCCATAATTAGAGTGAAGTTTATGTTTGATGTGATAATTCCTACTTACAATTCCACCCCTCAATTTTTGAAAGAAGCCATTGATTCAGTATTGAGTCAAACCTATCAAGAGTTTCAGATTTACATTTGTGATGGGACACTTGAAGATTGCCCAGACCAAGTTGAACAAACTTTAGCCAACTACAACGATAAGAGAATACATCTCCTTAAGCAATCAGGAGTAGGGCCATCTAATGCAAGAAATGAAGCGGTAACAGCAGGTAAGAATCCTTATGTTGCCCTTCTTGATTCGGATGATTTATGGAGTGAAAGAAAATTAGAATACATGAGAGATTTCATTCAAAAAAATAATCCTACGATGATTTGGTCGGCGGTCAAATTAAAGTGGATGGATGATATAACTGAGTATCGAACAGGTTTTCTGGAAAATTGGAATACTATTGCTCTGGAACACCGATGGTTTCGTATTTATTGGTTGCCCCTCGCCACTTCCTCTATTGTTTTCAAAAGAAGCGAATTAGAAAAAATGGGATTGTGGAATGAAAATTTATTTCTCGGTGAAGATACAGAGTTGAATGTGAGAATGATAAAATCCTCTCCAGAATCTTGTTTTCAAATCAATCGGTATATGGGTTATTATCGTAAGCATGAAAACCAAACCACCATCAATGAATCACATTTTAATGAAAATATCAGAAACGGTCTAAAACCGAATGACCGTCCACATTTGTTTAAGACTACTTTTGAAAACTTAAAACAAGAAACCACTAAAAGTTATCCTGAAAATTATTGGTTACACTTAGAAAAAATAGTCCAAGACCATCGCATCGAAAGTGATAATCCGAATGAAAACGATTGGGAAAATTATATCTTGCTTAGAGTTGATGGAACACAGAATGGGTCAAAGTTTAAGGAACATCCTTTAGAATTAGGAATAGGTGATTTGGATGTTTGATGTGATTATACCCACTTTCAAATCTAATCCTATTTATCTAAGATTAGCAATTCAGTCAGTCTTAAACCAAACCTGTCAAGATTTTCAAATTTACATTTCAGAAGGTGCGCCTCCTGACCATCCTCGCCACAGCCAGAAGATACTTGAAGATATAAATGATAAGCGGATTCATATTCTGCAACAGGTTGGTATTGGAATTTCGGATGCTCGGAATCAGGCATTCAAAGCAGGTTCTAATCCGTATGTCTGCACTTTAGATTCGGATGATGCGTGGGACATAAGAAAATTAGAGTATCTTAAACTCAAAATAGAAAATTCAGACGAGCCGCCTAAAATGCTCTGGGGTGCGGCACAATATGAAATGGAAAAGGATGAACCTACTTATCGCGCAGGTTATTTTGAAGAATGGGAAACCACTAAACCCGAACATAGATGGTTAAGACTGTATTGGATGCCTTTAATGACCTCAACCATAGTGTATGAGCGAAACTCTTTAGAAAAATTTGGAGGGTGGAATTCCTTTATGACAATGGGTGAAGATATGGAGGTCAATTGGAAATTTATGTGGCATCACCCTGAACAATGTATTCAATGTCCTGTCTATTTGGGAAGTTACAGACATAATAGTGAATCCACTATGCAAGGGGGAGAGTCTGGACATACTCGGTTTAACACATCTGTTATCCCCAACAATAGAAGATTTTCCGCACAAAGAATGTTCCAAGCATTGAAAGATAATACTTCTCATAATCCTACTCCTCATTGGAGATGGTATTGGGAATGGTATGAAAAAGTCTTGCATGGGTGTCGAGCCTCAAGTAACGATGAGTATGCTTCCGAAAGAACCCACCCTTTACATATTCTGCAAAGAGTGGATGGAATAGATAATGGCTCAAAATTTATTGAGCGACCTGATGTTCTGAGCGCGGAATATTTACTTAATTTGAAGAAAGACTATGAGAACAAAAGGCCATAATTCTGCACAGGTTTATTCTATCGTTTCCACCTCTCCAACAGAGGATTGAGACTACCTCACAGAAATAGTCTTTTTTCGCCTTTTACAACGCGCCTGTGGCCTCAGATGAAGTGTAATAAGGGGTGTCCCGCAGTTAGGTGTAAAACACGCCCTAAATGACCCTTATTAGAGGAACGATTTCAGTTACAACAATTTTCTGTTCTTGGTGTTGGAGAAAGTGGTGTTTGAGGTGCAATTTCATAGAAGGGGTCATTGAAAACTTCTATGTGAGGCATCATTCCTATCTTATGATACCCTGCTTGGTGAAACTGCTCACAGATAACAGTCGTATCACAGTCAAAACTTTCAAGTCTTTCTGAATAACCTGAAAAGCGACACCCTTCAAGAATAGGTTTCATCCGATATAAACACAGTAAATTAAAAGTAGCATAAACAGGAAGAATCGCATCTATCTTATTGGACACTAAAGTTTTAGGGTGTAAGGAAGATAGGGGACTTTTGAACAAAGGCACATCCTCTGTAATTTCATTATCCCACATATCTTCTTTATCAGTAAGGCGGGTAGCCCAATGGTCATAAAATGGAGGCGGATTAAGTGAAGGTTCGGTATATGAAGTAAGGGAAAGAATATCCCATTGACCTATTTTTTGGAATAATAATCCTAAACTACTAACTGTGAAATGTGTGTCCACTTCCACCGAGAACGCATAATCATATTCGTCTAAATTATTCACTTGGTTAAAACAATTATTTCTGGCTCTGGCTAAGTTATCCACACGGTTATCATTAACCACGCTTTGATAAAACTGCGTATCTATATCTTCCATTCCTAAAAATGTTTCACTAAAATAAGCAGAAGAATCTTTCATTCGTTCTGTTAAGAGATTTTTGCTGTTATCAATAGAATCATTCTCATATACAGAAAGGCTAAATTCGATTTCAGGATAGAGTGCCGTCATCTGAGTCACATTTTCCCACCAGCGAGGAATAGTTAATTCAGCATTTCTAACAATAGTGCAAACCAGAATTTTCATATCAAAACCTCTGAAAGTGCCTTTTCTAACAGTCGAAGTTCTTTCTTTCCTACAAATTGATTATTCCCAATATAGAATCCACATTTATCCAAGAAATCTGCATTAGGGGTCGCTACAACTTCAAGAGCATTTACAAAGGGTTGATTAAGAATGTTACCTACTAAAAATGGTCGCGTTTCAATCCCCTGTTCTTCCAACTTTTCTAAAACCGTATTCCGAATTTGAGAAGTTTGACAAATGAAAGGAAGAACCATACTACTGTTGCCCTTGAGATTGAACGGTTTGAATAGTTCAGGATGCTTTCGTAAGATACTATCGAATTGTGTCAAATTTTCCTTCCTTATTTGGATGAACCTATCTAAGTGTGATAATTGAGTTAATCCTATGACCGCATTTATTTCACCACTTCGGAAATTAAAACCCCCTTCAGGAAATAAGAATCGAGAATCTATCTCAGGATTCTCTCTTTCAAATTCTTGTTTTACTTCAGCAGGAAGTTCTCTTGACAAACCATGTGACCTAAGCATCAATAACAAATGATAAAAATCACTATCGTTAGTGCAAATCATTCCTCCTTCAATGGTTGTCATGTGATGGCCGAAATAAAAACTAAAAGTCGAACCAATACCAAAAGTTCCTACCAATTTCCCATTTAGGTCTGCCCCATGCGATTCACAACAATCTTCGATAACATAAGCATCAGGAAAATATTCATCTATTAAATCCATATTAACAGGCGACCCCATAAGATGTGTAGCCCAAATCACATTAACATCAGGATAATTCATTTTGACCTCTTTCAAAGTATCTTCAGAAAATCCAAAATCCCACAAGTCATTATCACAGACAACAAAACGGATATTAAATTGTTGGAGGGTAGCCAGATTGGTAGCCCAAGTGCAAGCAGGAGTCAAGACAACCATTTCCTTATCTTCAGGGTCAAAGAAACGGCGTTTCACCGCCCACAATAATAGAGCATTGGCAGAAGAACCTGAATTAACAAATACGGAATGGTTGATACCCATCCATTCTGACCATTTTCTTTCAAACTCCTTCACTTTAGGCCCGTTAGTAAAACGATTACTTGACTCAATAAAACTAAGCATGGAGGATTTTTCTTCTTCTCCAATAGCATTAGCCATTAAAGGCCATTCGTATTTAGACAAATCTTCTCCCTCCTCTTAATGAAAATTCTAAAGTTTCTCCAATATCTGCTTGACGAGTGGAATTGACCGTTTCGTATAACCAATTCCAATACTCCTCACCTATACCTTCTTCTTTTTCCTTTAAGTCTTGAAACATCCTATCAAAAGTATCAGGTCGTCCCATAGTGAGAATACCAGATTCAATCCCATGTGATTCTCCCCCCTTAGTCGTTTGAGTGGAATGCACTCTGTAAGTTCCAACACAGGCTTCAACTTGGTGTGCATCAGGATATTCCTTTAGTATTCTAATATTCAAATCGGTATCTTCTCCCATTGTAAGAGTAGGATTCCACCATCCTACTGATTCTATGATTTTCCGAGAATAAACTTGTGTGGAAGTCATTAAAGGATTCCAACATACTCTAAACCATCTATGTTGAGGAAGGGTTTGCGACCATCCCTGACAAATGCCTCCAAAAGAAGTAATCGTTCTTGTTTCACCCTTTACACTTGTTATCTCTGCCGAGACTTGTGCCTCTCCCCAAATGATGCTCAAGGATGGGTTCTCCTCAAAGAGTTGCTTGTAGTATTCCAATTTTAATTCAAACCAAGTATCATCTGAATCTAATGTAGCAATATATGGGTTACTTCCCATTTTACCTGCTTGGTTGCGAGCATCCGCAATACCTTTTCCTTCCTGTTGGATAATATGAATTCTCTCATCATCATAATCTGCTAAAGTCTTAGTGGAATGCCACTCATGGCCTTCAGGGGTTCCATCGGAAATGTATATTTGAAAATGAGGATATGACTGATTCAAAACTGAATCAATCGCTTCTCGCAGGTAATCTGGCTCGGTCTTATACACAGGAATAACAACATCAAACATGATTAGTCCTCCAATACATTATTCTGTGAAATCAACTCGGCTATGTGTTTATGGGATAGTTCTTCCTTCTTATTTATCATCTCTAAGTATTGAAGAAAATCCTGCCTATTAAACATCGTTCTATTGAGGAGCATCAACGCCCCATCATTACACTCAAAGTGCCAATACTCTTGATTATGAAAAACATCTTTGATAGCATCCAACCACATCTCCACATTAAAATAATCTGTTAAAGGAACATATTTGCCCTTACCAATGGTTGCTTGATGAATAGTAGGATAATTCGTGGTAATAACAGGGGTGCGTCTTAATATAGATTCATGGGCGACTTGTCCATAGCCTTCAAGCCACGATGGAAAGAGAAATGCGTCGAGAGTATCAAAATACCCTATCATATCTTTGCTGTAATCTCCCAATCTTACACGGTCAGGAAAAGTAGTCCCATATTCCTCCTGCAAATAATTAAGGAAATCTTCTCCATTACCCCACCCTCCTTGTAAAATTAAAAACTTGTATGGGGTTCGGGCAATAATTTGAGCAAGTAAGGCTTTGCCCTTTTTCCAAGATGGATTTATCACTCCAAGCGTATATGCCATAGGAGTTTCCACAACATTTTGATAATGACTCCCATAATCTATGCCTCGCGTCCATTCTCCCTCCACTAAGGGGTGCAAGACAAAATCGTAACCCTTAGTAGGTTTAAGGTGTTGCATGATTTCTTGATGGAAATGAGTAAGATGCAAATGATAATCAACTTGTGGAACATTCTGCTTACACATCAAGACAAAATCATTAAGTTCCCCTACTTCCTCCACTAACTTATCTTTTACTCGGTCAAAGGTTTCCAATAAAGTTAAATCAGGGGTCTTCTTATTCTCCTCATAGAGATACTCAATATATGCTGGTTCAATATCAAATGAAGTAGTGATTAAATTTCGGAAATACGGTTTTAATCGCTGTAATACAATAGGAATATTTTCAGGATAAAGTGTTTGAACATACACAATACCAATATCTTGTTTAGGTTGTGTTCGTAAGTGCTGTTCTAACATATCCCACCAAGCATTAGTCCCATTTTCTAATTGATTAAGTTCGTTGTAAAGAATAGATGATACACCGTGTTTTACACCATTCTCCTCGATGGCTTGGTGGAGGGTGGGTAAAACTATTCGATGATAATTTTCACCTCCATTATCATATCCTTCCACTTCAGGTGTGGCGGTGTAAAGAATCGAAGTATGTTCATTCTCATTTAGGAAACGATTTAATCTATCCAGATAAATTTCCGCACCCCCCCAAGAAGGCATAGCGGTAAGACTAACAATTCCTATATTCATCTTTCCGCCCCCATTTGAATAAGAAAATCTATGAACTCAGCGACTTCTCGATGTTGTCTATCAATTAAACCTGTGCGACTAATGAGAGTCTTCTTGCGCCATTCTTCTTGATTCTCATAAACATCCTTTAGACAGGCTAACCATTTGCCCACATCGGGATAATCGTGAGGTTCAACAAAAGACGCTTTATTGAGAGTGGCTTCTTGAATCGTAGGGAATTTTTTAGTTATTACAGGTGTTCCTCGCACCATCGCTTCATGGGCTACTTGCCCGTAACCTTCTATGATAGAAGGCATAAATAGAACATCAATAGAATCAAAGAAATTCACAATATTCTCAACATAGTGAATCAATTCCACCCTATCTCCAAAATCATAACTGTATTCATCCTGCAAAGACATCTTAAAGATGTCCCCATTACCATGACCTCCTTCTAAAATCTTAAACTTATAGGGCGATTGAGCAATAACCTTCAACATTATATCTGAGCCTTTTTTGGGAATAGGATTTATCATCCCCACTACAAAATCTCCCGTATTAGACTTCACATTTAAGGAGGAAATAGGAGTTTCTAACCACTTTTTCTCCATCAAAGGGTGTAAAACAAACTCATAGTCCCGTTTTCCAAATACCCTATTTATTACCTGTTGGGTAAAATTAGTTAAATGTAATATGCCATCCATTTCAGGATTGTAATGGCGAGTGGTAAGATTCTTATATTCCGACTTACTCATCGCTCTCAAGTGCGAACTTACTTCTTCAACTTTATTCAGCAAAGTTTGATGCTTTTCTAAATCTCGTTCATATTCTAAAAACAAATTGTAATCCACATCAAAAGAGATGGAAATCAATTTTTTGAATGGACGACCCAAGAGTTCTTTGTAATCAATAACCGAGAGAGAAGTTAAGTTTTCCACATAGATAATTCCAATATCAAATTCATCCACTTCTAATTCTTCGTTAATCATCTCCCCCCATATTCGCATCCTTTCAAGTTGCTCCTCTTTAGAAAGATTACGATAATTGTCTTCTGTATCTTGAAACATTATCTTGATAGTGTCTTTAGTTAGTGTTGGGGCGAAAGGAGGAATTATACGAATAGCATTATCATCACTTGAACCGTAATTATTATCCGCACTCGTAGCAGTAATTCCCTTCGCTTCTATCCCCATTTCATTCAAAGTATTGACGATACGATAGAGATAAGTTTCACCACCAGCCCACACAGGAGGCCAACCCAAAGAAACCACACCAACTCTCATTCTTCTTCCCCGATAAGATTTTTTAATTGAACTATTTCTTGGCGTTCTTTTTCCTTTCTCTGTTCTTCACCCTCTTTATGTCGAAATGCTTTAATCGCTTCGATAAAATCCTTCTCAGGATTCATTGTTCTTCCAACCTGTTAAGTTGATATTGAAGCGCAGAATTTCTTTTCATATCTTCTCTTACCATTATCTTTACCATTTCAGCGAGATTTACTTTAGGTTGCCAATTTAATTCTTTCAAGGCTTTAGTAGCATCTCCCCTTAATACATCCACTTCCGCAGGGCGCATAAATCGAGGGTCTTGCTTAACATATCCCTTCCAATCGGTTATTCCAATCTCTTTGAAAGCCAAATCTAAAAATTCTTTGATAGAATGAGTTTTTCCTGTGGCTAATACAAAATCATCAGGTTCATCTTGTTGAAGCATCAGCCACATCCCTTCCACATAATCAGGAGCATACCCCCAATCGCGACAAGAATCGAGATTCCCTAATGAAATAGAGTCTTCTAATCCCAACTTAATCTTAGTTACGGCATCAGTTATCTTACGAGTTACGAACTCAATACCTCGTCTTTCTGACTCATGGTTAAAGAGAATTCCTGAACAGGCAAACATATCATAAGACTCACGATAATTCTTAGTAATCCAATAACCGTATAGTTTAGCCACACCATACGGACTTCGGGGATAGAAAGGTGTAGTTTCTTTCGCAGGGTTCTCCACCATCTTACCAAACATCTCGCTTGTAGCCGCTTGATAGAATCTCACTTCCTGCTCTGTTTTATCTTGGTATTCTCTGATAGCCTCTAACATTCTTAAAACTCCTAATCCGTTAATGTTTCCTGTTTGTTCAGGAATAGTCCACGAAGAACCGACGAAAGATTGAGCCGCTAAATTATACACCTCATCAGGTTTAGATTGATTCAAGGCTCGTAAAAGAGAATTCTGGTCGCCCAAGTCTCCAATAATAAATGTAAAATTAGGGTTATTTTCTAAATGCGCTGTATTACTTCGATTAGGTTTAGAAGTTCTCCGTTCCAAACCATAGACGCGATAGCCCTTATCTAAAAGCAAATCAGCCAAATGGCTACCATCCATTCCATTAACACCTGTAATAAGGGCTACTTTAGAGTCTGCGATAGAGTTCATGGTCTAAATAACGCCAGCCACTATATGAGCGTTAGCAACGACTCAAATGAAATTTGAATTAAAAAAAGGGTGAATGGGGAGAGATACGAATATCTCCCGCCCACTCACCTTATGTTATCAACAGTCGGGCTAAGGGAGAGAGGTTAAACCTCTCCCACCTTTGCCTCTTTGTCTTCCATGTTTGCACCTTAGAGGTAAGCAACCTTAAGAGTCACTAAGGACTCAAACGGTTAAACGCTTAATCCTGTGGGGGTGCAGGGGGGGCTGACTGTGCCGAGATTAGGCTTCTCTTATACCAATCAACATTTGCTGGTGATACAGATATTCCCAATTCAAGGAGTTTGTTAGCGATTAGTGCGTCAGGGCCGTCATACAAAGTGTATTTGACGAAAGCCTCTGGTCGCGCAGTTGTCCCGTTGTTGCCTGTGACGACAATCAATACATCCCAAACTTGTCCAGGTAGGACATAAACATCTGGGTATAGATTGAAGGATGGCTGGAACTGAACGCTTCTTGGGTAAGGGCTTGCAGTTCCAGGAACACCGTCGTTAGGGCGGTTGTCTGGGTTCAGGAAGTAATCGGTTGTGTTGATTCTAACTTGTGTGAAAGCACCGACACCTGTTGCACCTGCGGTGGCGTTAGGTAGGGTTGGGGTCGAAGCGACCTGCTCAATAACCACGAACTGTGTAGCAGTTGTTTCTGCTGGCTTCGTGATGTTGTTACCATCTCCACCCACGAATATGCTGTTCTGGGTCGTGCTGTCTGCTGTTGCTAAATATTGGTAAATTTGACTTCTCATT
>TARA_R110002020_G_scaffold475894_2_pt1 | contig 13462 bp, 18 predicted proteins | sample TARA_R110002020 | Tara Oceans TARA_R110002020 (sample SAMEA4396489) | marine metagenome | biome: Westerlies Biome; feature: [MES] marine water layer (ENVO:01000295) within the mesopelagic zone...; material: water (ENVO:00002006), including particulate matter (ENVO:01000060) such... | reverse complement strand
GCCAAGACTCTCATCTAATCGGTCATCATATCCTTCATGTTCTGCTTCTGCAATAGCCTTTCCTGCCCTCTTGTGGCTTTCGATTTCCCACTCTTCTTCTTCATTAAGACCGGCAATAGCCCCAGGAGTAAGCATTTTGCCCTTTCCTTCTCGGCCTTTTCCAGCAATTCCTAATCTTCGAGTTAATTCAGTATCAGGGACTGGCTTTCGAGGGGTTCCATAACCTCTTTCCATATACCATGAGAGACCACTTCTGCCCTTAGTAGTATTTCCACCACTCTTGGTCCAAGTTCCTACTTTATCTCCCTTATAATAAAGAACATTTCTTTTTCCTCGACCGATGTGGGTATTTTTAACTCTTCGAGTTCCACCCTTTACATCTCTTACATTTCCAGTAGTTGTAGGTGGTGAAGGTCGCTGCTTATACCCTGCATAATGTTTTTTAGCACCTTCCATACCATGCTTTGAAACTAATTCTTGCCATTTGGTCGTGTGTCTTCGCTTTCCTTCCGAATCAACAAAAGTCTTTTTACCCTTAGCCATATTATCAGATTAACCTTCCGACTACTTAAAGATTACTAATTACTTTCCATAGAGTCGCAAACTTGTTCAAAATCTTCAGTGTGTTCTTTATCTAATTTATTGTGACCCCAAATCCCTATGAGTCCACCTGCCATTATTCCTGAAAATGCAGGGATGACCATATGTATGTTATTAAAATTATAATGTGTAGAATAATATTTGGAAAATGCAATCATCCCTATAGTTCCAATGATTGCACCTAATAATCCATCTTCCATTTTGCCTGAAATATATTCATTGTGCTTTTCTTTTAAATAATTTTGAACCCCGCCACTACAAGCGGTTTCGATTTCTACTTTCTCTTTAGAAGACACCATAATCTTTTATAATCATTTCGACTATTTAAAATTATACTTAATAAAGGAATGCTTCAGCACCAAAAGCCCTACCAGGACTACTGCCAAAGTTACCATATTTTGAAGTTGAAGAGAGGAGTCCGCCTAAGTCTGCATTCATCACAGGAGGAGAAACAGGTCTTGCCTCAACAAATTTAGGTTCTGCCTTACCAACCATATTTCTCATGTCAGGAAGGTTGGGCATATTAGCCTTAGGAAGAACAGGGATATCCCTAATGGGAACTTGTCGAGATTCTGCACTTATTTTAAGTTTGGTAGGTGATGATAATGCTCGAGGATTCGTAGGCATATATTTCATTTGTTCTGCTTCCCATCGGGGACTGCCTCCGAAAGTTTCGTGAACGCTATGATTAGTAGGGAGCGCTAATTGGAAATTTTCTGCTCCAATTGCTGCTCGGGGAACATTAATGACTGGTAATTTGGGAAGGAATGCTCCACTTGGTCGTGGTCCTGAACCTGCCATGAATGATTGAAGTGTGGCATTGTGGGCAGGAAGCGTATCTTCTGCTAAATTTAGAGATGGGAATTTAGGTAGGTTTGGCTTGGGTGGTTGAGCCGGTAAAACAATATTTCCAATCTGTGAAGGGGAATTCATATTTATTAATTGAGTGTTTTGCTATTTAAAGATTACCCTTCCTAACAAGCGATAAAATCATATCTTCCTCCAATCTCCAAAGATTCATAAATGATAGGAGATACATAAATAGTCTTATTATTGATGTTGGGGTCGTCAGGAATTATATTAATCGAATACTCAGAATAACACATACCATCTTCTAAGCAAAATATATCATTTTTTTCTTTTTCATAAATACTCCCCTCATACCATTCACAACCATCATAATCCCAAACTGTAATGGCTGGCAAGAAAATACTCATCGCTCCACTTAAGAAAGTCAATATCATAAAATAAGAAGGAAGGTAACTTAAGGTTGTAGTAGACTTCAATTTTAAATTATTCATTAATTTTAATATATAATGATTGAGTGTTAAAATTTCCCCCTACTTAATTAAAATTATTTAGTAGTTTTGGCAATCCCTCGAGTAATTAAATAAACACCTGTGCTCAAGAGACTAATGGCTATCATCGCATTAAATGGTTTATTGGAAGGTGGATTATTTTCGCTGAGATATTCTACCCCCTCCCAATCATAGGGGGTCCACTCATATTTATCTAAAGGATGTTCTCCTTCAATTACTGAAGGAACTCCTACATCATAATCTTCAGGAAATTCATTTTCACTTTCATAATTATCTTCAAATTCTGAAATATCATTTTCATTTTCAAAAGAATTATCACTCTCGTAAGGAGTCATAAATCCTCCCCTTTGAGAAATTACCTCAATATTGCTCCCACTATGTTCGACTCTTCTAGGCCTATCAACATTACCAACCACGATAAAACCTTTATCTTTAAAAAATTCAGGGGCATAACAGACCATTTCTCCAGGAGATGCATAATTAATCCCATCAGTTATTTTTCTAATTTGATTTTTATCAGTTCCAAAAGATAATTGTTCTCGAACTGCTTCTAAATCCTTAGTATTAATAACATTATGTATCATATAGATAGATGCTTGAGATAAAGCCTCTTTAGAAACTGCTGCTGGTCTTTGTGAAATAAGGGTTACACCATATCCTTTGGCCCTCCCTAATTTACATAATCGGACAATAGAATTAAAGGAAGGAGGCCTCCCTAGTTGGGGGACAAAATCTTGACACTCTTCGAAAATAGTCATTACGCCATTCCCGCTAAAATCAGTTTCCAACATATTTTCACAATATTCAGATACTAATTTATGTTGAGTATCTAACGGTATTTGAGATAAGTTAATAACTAATGAAGAATTTCCTTTTTTTAATTTATTAATGAGTTTTTGCATATTAATACTTTCATTCCGAGAGGGTTGGATAGTTTCTATCCCACTTAATTCTGAAAGATGACCATGGGCATTTAATGCATCAAAACAAACAAATTGCAATCCTAATCTATTGAGTTCCTCCATCATTACTCCAGCAGTCCAAGACTTCCCAGACCCTCTTTTTCCCCCAACGAAAATTACTTGATAAAGAAATTTCAAAGGGAAACTGATTTTCTTTCCAAAAATAACATTTTCATACTCATCAATAGGTTCCGTATTTTCAAAATCTGAAATAAATGAATCTTCTAAAGTTAGATTACCTAATTGAAGACCCCAATCATTCTTTTCCATATCGGTAATATGTGTCTCTCCACTATTTAAAGGTTCTTATTATTGATTACCTTTCGGTCGTGAAAAAGAATACTTGGAATAATCGCCCATTCTCCACATCACTTCCAAAATAATCTAAACTCGTGTGGTAGTGCTTAGAATTAAAGATAATTAACCTATTATAGACATTTCCAAAATTATCTACTTGTTCCCACTTAGTCTTATCTTGGGAAATGTTTCCAAAATCTATCCTATCTTCTAAATTTTCTCCCGCCCACCTCTCACCTGATTCATATCTAAATAATCCAGTTCCTGCACTTACGGGGGCATCAGGTGTAAGATAAACAAGTGCTCCCCAATTAGTGTAGCCATCGGTATGCATCCACGATTTATCAAAAGATAGAGTGTATTGGAAGGAACCATTAGCATTCTGTGGGTCATCTCCATCCATATTAAAATAAGTAAGTTTTCCACCAAACGGGTAAACACAATCTTGTAAGAAATTTTTAATATCTTCATTTGTAAATGATTTGGTCCTCCTGCCAGGATAATTCCCACTCAATGAAAAGTCTTTAGATAGTGCAAACTTTCTTACCTCATCTACATCTTCATAAAAATTTTCTACAATAATTGCAATAGGAATTTTAGTATCATTTTTAACCTTCAATGGATTCTCAATAATCTCTTTGTGGGCTATAGAATGGTCGTTATGAGAAAGATTGGGCCCCCATAGAACCTCTTGAGGGGCTGTATTTATTGAAGGCTCATCGGTTATCATCTAATCAACAATTAAAAATGGTGATACACCTACTTAAAATTTCCTCCCAATGATTGATATTGGATTAACATATTTTTTTTAAATTCCGAATAGGTCCTCTCAAACCACCACTCATATTTACTAATTAAATTTATAATTAAGTTAAGGTCAGGATATTTCTCATTATAAACTATCAAAACATCTTTAAATTCTGAAATATTAGAATGATACCAAATATCTATCCCTTTAGGAGATAAGGAATTAATAAAATCTTCATTATTGAATATATTCATCAAAAGTTCTGTAGATGAATTATCTTCATCAAAATTAGGTATATAATATGGATGGGTAAGAATGAATCTTTGTAACATCTCAATATGAGAAATCAAAGGATTATTAGCAATCCATTCCAACCAAGTAGGCATTTGAAGGGCCACATATTTTTTCCATATTGGGTTCAACATTAGGCAAAATTCCTCCCTTACTCTTCTTCAAAGGAATCTCCCCCTTCATCACTAATATTAGTGGCTTCTAAAGGCTCCTCTCCCTCATCCATAGCCTCATATATTTCTCCGGTGGTCTTATTTCGATAAATATCTAATTCTTCAACAAATTCCATTTCATCATCACTAAAAATCTCTACATCTTCTTCAACATCAAGCACCACTTCTTCTAATGGGTCATCAAAAATTACATCATCCATTATATCAGTAACCAAATCTTCATTAATAAGGTCTAAAGAGGGTGGGGTGGGTGTGACAATGTCTTCCTTTTGAATAACATGTGAGTCAGCATTAGTTACTTCATCTAATGATACTCCTGCCGATGCTGCTAAATCTTCTAAACTACTTAACGAAATATTAGGGGTATCCAAATATCTCTTTTCACCCAAACTTAATAATTCTATATCTTCCACATTATTAATGCCCATTGCCTTTTTTTGATTCTCTTCAGCAATTGAACCATCAGGGTCTAAGACCTCCATCCAATTAATTTTACCACTTGCCATGTCAATATCAGGCAACTCTCCCAAAATTGGATGAATATTAGGTGAAGCAGAGGGTTCTCCCACTTCTTCTAAATTATCTTCATCAATAAATAAATCCGAAAAATCCCCTGATTCTTGAGCATCCATAATTTCTTGTAAGAATTTTTGGTCCTCCTCATCTAATGAATTTCTTTGACCCGCCACATATTCAGACAAACCTTGTAGGACGGGAATGATATCATTTAAAAGAACCACCATATTAATGGCATTATTGGTTGTATCTGATGTAGTAATTGCTTCACTATATCCATATTTGTCCAATAAATTAGCCAAAGGAAGCAACACTTGGCTTTTCATTTCAGGATTAATTTTATCATCAAAAGAACCCAATGCACCACTATCACTTAATAAATCTAAAATACTAGATGGGTTACCCGATGTGGAAGGATTAGGTGGCTCCTTAGGGGGCATTTGTTTACCATCTGAAGGTTGCTTCCCACCTTTTTCAATTATATCGTCAAATTCACCCATATTTTATAACTCCTTCATAACCTATTTAAACCTTTTCTCCGTTTCTGAAATTAAAGTATCCCTCCATGCATCATTCATTGAAACTTTAGGTGCCTTCAATTTTCGAGGTTCAATTTCATTAGCAATTTCTTTGATAATCTTAGAAACAATATTTTGAGGGTGTGTAGAAAGATTGGCTCGATTGTGGCCCAAATCTCTAATAAAATCTGATAAATTAATTGTCAATCTTCTCAATTCTTTTTCTCTCGCATTATTTTTAAAGGTCAAAACCTTCTCAAAGAAGGGCGATTTAACAATTAATAAAACTTTTTTATTGATTTCTAACTCATTATCATCTAATGTGTCGATAAATTGCATAAAATCAGTATATAATTCTTCATTTTGAGGGGGGGATAAAAACTCAGTTGTGAAATTATTAAACTGATATTTAATAGTGTTATTCTCTTCTACATATAAGAGATTATTATATTTCTTAACAATGGAATCAATATTATACATTTATTTAACCTCGATGTTTCCACCCATTCATTCGATTATACGAATCTAAAAAATGGTCATCAAGAGTTTTAGCATTTCTCCTTTCTAAGGAATCTGCTTGTTTTTTAACTTTACTAATGGATTCTTCGGCATCCTTAATAGACCCTTCCAATTGAGAAATTTGTGATTTAAGGTCATCAATAGTATTCTTTTGAACTAACCACACTACTATTCCCCCTGCCAATGCCCCCATCACGAATGAGGTGACAGTGGTTCCAATTGGGAATCCGGCACTAACTAATGGTTGTTCAGCATCCTTCACTACTCCTTGCTCAAGATTCCTAGACTCTAATTCTGCGTGAAAACTTTCCAAGTCACTTAGAAATTTTTGTTGCCCTTCTGCATCATTAGGTGCACTTTTTATCATATTTCCAAATAATGATAAAATTTCTTCACTAGATAACTCTTCTAAGTTTATATTTTGTTTAACCGAAACAGTTTCTGCATTAAAAATTAAGGATGGGGATTCACATAAGTATTCATCTAATTTCTTAAATCCTCGAATCCCTTTTCCCCGAGCACATAAAAGATAGTTCCCTGCCCCATTGGATTCAGAAATTTCTTTGAATTCATCATAAGATATAGGAGAATCAGAGGTGTGGACATCTTGGGTCCCTGAGCCTTTTTGACCTCTTAGATACTGCCTGATAAAGAATTTCATAACTACTATCGTTCCTTTTAACTATTTAAAAGATTCGGATATTAGCCGATTTTAACTGAATATTTAATCATTATGACCAAATGGTAGCAATGGCTTCATAGGAATCATCTAAACTATCGGGGTTCATACTCTCCATAACCTCTAAAGTCTTTTTTAATTGCCCCCATTTTAAATTTCTCATATTATCATATAACTTCATATCTTCACACCTATCTTGGTATCCTTTTTGAACTATATACTTCTCCAACGCAAGCAAATCTAATCTCCACTTAATTCCTCCTTTTCTTTCGGAAGATTGTGCATGTCTAAACATAGGTCGATTTCTTAAAATGCCAACCACTTCTCGGGAAGTATACCTTCTGGGTTTATTATCTACAATGTAATAGGATATTTCATTAGAATATCCATACCCTTTATTCTTTAATAAAAAATCCACAATGTCAAAAACCAATGCCTCAGTTAAAGGTAATGATTTTTTCTTACTCGGACTCGTCACTAGAAGAGGCCCCCCCATCGACCTCGGCTCCCTGATTCAAATCCTCTAACCCCATAATTAGGGCTGTTGCCTCATCGATTTCCTTTTGGAACATCTCTTTGGCTTCTTCTAAAGTGTAACCTTCAGATTTCAATTGCTTAATCCTACTAACCTTGCTCTTTTCTAATCTATCTAATGCAATAATGGCAACAATATCCTCTCCTAATTCTCCCTCTTGGAACGGATTAGAAAATAATTCCTTTACCTCCTTCCTTAATGTAGAAGGCAACGGTGTGGATGGTTGAACATATTCCTCTATATCATCTTCTAAATATTTTCCTGTGTGTCCATCAGTTGCCGCTAATCTTTCAATCCATTCATCGGCAAATTCTTGAGTAATATACATCCCAACTCGTGGCCAATATCTTACAGTCTCAGCATCCATAATAAAACCACCCCATTATAACCTATTTAAATCTTTTCCACTCACTTACAGATAATCCATTTTTAATAGAAAATATTCGAGATGTTCTTAATCCAAAGTCTTTCCTAATTAAATCTGAAAAATTCCTCCCCCTACATTCTAAATCAGTTTGGTTTCGATATTCCATTTGCTGTTCAAAGGAAAATGGTAATGGAACCAAAATAAAATCTCCAATGACTTTATCAAAGGATAATTCAGCCACAATGACATGGAGGCCGGAATTAGATGATGATTCCCTATACCAAATAAATTCTTTTCCGAATTCTTTACTTAATTGTGATAATTCCTTTTGAACTCTTTCGTCATCAAAAGAAATATTATCCCAGTCAAAAGTCAGCCCTGAGATTTCTTCTTTATTGCTCATTCACCCACCACTCTGGAACTCCTCCTGCTTTCCACTTAGCAAAATAGGCCTTTTCACCCATATAGTAATTCCTATATGCAATTACGACATTTGGATTTTTATACTCTGAGGGCATACATTGAGGAAATGAAGTCAATTTAGTTTGTTTAAAATTCAATTTGTATATATTTGCTTTACACCATTGAATGATTTGAGAAGATTTATGATATCTCCCATACCTTAAATGATATTCCTCACATAACGATGAAGCATAATCTAATAGCCATAGATAATTATCCTCTGACTCCCTCACCCACTTGGAACATGGGTGATTATAATGTGTCCGCCGATATGGTGCAGTTCCTGGAGGGTAAGGGGAACACAATAATTGGGCGGATTCTAAAATCATTTTTACACAATGTTTATCACAAGCCATTTGTGCTGCAATTTTGGGATTTTTATCTAAAACAAAAATATTCATTAGGGCCCCCCTATTAATATTTAATATGCATGAATTACCTATTTAAACATTGGGAAAGGCCCACACATTTCAATAATGTTTCATCCAACCCTTGAGACAGGGCTCTCGATAGGCCATTATTTTCCATTATTTTTAATCCTGCTTGAGTAGTCCCCCCCTCAGATGCGACTTGAAAAACAATTTCTTCCAAACTTAACTGACTTTGAGTATATATTTCTATTAAACTTTTGAGAGCCCCTACTACTATCTTTTCTGAATCCATTTCTGATAATCCTTGTAACTCCCCCCATTTCTGCATAATATCAAAAACATTAGCAAGATATCCAATCCCCGAACCTGAGAGTGCAGTAACCACATCAAGATTATATTCTTCATCCAAAGGGTATTGTATCTGATTTCCCAAATTAGAAAACAAAGAAGTTACCCAATTTAATTGTTGTTCTGATATAGTATTTGAGCCGACCCATGCAGACATTCCTTTTTGGTGAGCCACTCCTAAATTACTCATACCTCTAACAATTATTGCATTAGGCAACCTTTCCTCATAATAAGAAATAGGTAATCCAGCCGCAAAAGTGATTACTAATCCTTTGTAATCTTGGATATCTTCTAAAACAACCCCTACATCTTGGGGTCTTACAGCAATTATTAAAGTATCCACTTCTTCGGACAGTTTCTTATTATCTGTAATGACTATTACCTCATTTAATGAAGGCTCATTAAATTTTAAAGGAGTTAAATTAGAACATTTTACCTTGTATTCTTGTGAAGAAACGAGCCCATTAATTAAGGCCTTGCCAAAATGACCCACCCCTATAATTCCAATTAGTGGAAATTCACCCAACATTCTATACTCCTGCCCACATTACTCTATCTTTTAAGAAATTACCTATTTAAAGATAGATAGTGGAAATTAAAAATTTATCCCATAATCTAGTTTTGTAGAATATTGGAAATAACAAATTACTCCTAAAATAACTAAACCTATACCCAAAACAGGAAGGAGGGGACCATTACTTTTCAGATTAAGTGTAAGCAACCCACCTACTACAGAGACGATACTTACAAGTGCCCCCAATACATTGACCGCATACATAGATAGAGATAAACTACACTACTATTTAATGATTTTGATAATATTGAGATAACAAGAGTGTTAATTTTTTATTTCGGTTCAACACCCACATAACAAAATAAAATTGAAGGGCCCCATTGACTAGTAAATAACTAATCAATAACAATTCTTCCATTTCACCGCTTATAAGTATAGGTAGCCCCCCTTTTATGCCTCACTTTCTTTCCCTTCAAATTCCCAACATTAGGGGGTAATTCAATAGGATATTCTCGATAATCTATAAAATAGGACTTTTCCTTTAATTTGACCCTATTACTATTGGGAAAATATAATTTCACCATAATCTTATCAACACTCTCTTCAACAACTATGGATTTTTGAGGAACAAAGTCCAAGCCCTTAAGGAATTTTGCGAATTCAATTAACTTAGCCCCGATGGGTTGAAAAGGCAATTTGGATACACCAATTAAGTTAATACCTTCTTCTTCTGATAGTGTGCCATAAAGGGAAATATAGTCTTTCTGGATATCTCTTTCCATCTTCAAAAGGGCTACTGCTTTGTTGTTGGGGGCTTCACTCCAAGTTTTTTCATCAAAAGACGGCACAATATTATTGACTATTAAATTTTTAATTTTAAAACCTTGGCTTTCTAAATATTGAATTGTTCGATAACATTCTTGATATCCGGCCTCCGTAGGTATGGTCACTAAATTTATATTGATGAAATCTTCGTTTCTTAACAATTCCTTTAGGCTATTCAAAATTTTATTCATCTTATCGATAATTTTTACTAACTCAGAAACATCTTCTTCACTTTTTAAGAAAATAGATTTCATTTTTTCTATTCGTGATTTCATTCTCAATATTCTCAATATAAATGAATTTAAAGCATCAGGAGCATTTAATGCCCTTAATGTATGTCCAGTAGGGGCTGTATCAAATATAATAATATCATATTCTACACCTTGCACTAAGTAGAGTAGTTCTTCCAAGGCAAATACTTCATCCATGCCTGGAAACCTTGCCCAATCGGTCAGCAATTCCATATCAAATCCTGGCAACATTTTAGTAAATGTGGTTGAGAGGGCACCCTGTAAGTCAGTAAAAAATTCTTGAGCCTTTACTTGTGAATTAATATTCTTGGCCCATAGATTTTCTTTAATGAGAGTTTTGTTAAAGCCTACAGAAGTCCCCAATATATCTTGGGTCGAATGGGCAGGGTCAGAGGAAATTAAAAGAGTTTTATATCCTTCATTTGCCCAATGATATGCTGTAGCCGCAGAGACTGTAGATTTACCCACACCCCCCTTGCCTGTAAATAGCATTAACTTAGCCATAATAAAGAAAAGAGATACCACTTATTTAAAGGTTCTCAAATTTAAAACATTTTTCGAGTATCAGAAACAAGTTTTATGACTATGGCCCCTAATCCGAGTATCATCCCATAACCTACCGCAGAATTTAGCACCTTATCGGAGTTTTCTGCCGATAATTGTAAGGAACCTGGGGCAGAACCTTGTCTTAATCCAAATACAGGGAACCACCAAGGCGCCACAAATGTATCATATTTCTTTCGGGCTGCGGCACCAGGTTGGATATCTCTTAAATATTCAATATCTTGAGGGTCGGCTGAAGTAACTGGATTACCAATTACACCACCGTCAGGATTATTAATTTGGTGGGGCATTCCACCAGTTCCTGAAATAGAGTAAAAATTTCCTTGCATATTCCGTGTATAACATTTTTGGACAAAAGCAAGTCCTGGTGCAGTAGTGGGTGCTTTAGTGCAAAAAATAGGATTTCCCATTGGACCAGCCCCTGATTGCATAGTAATAATTTCTTGTTCTTGACCAGTTGCACTATCATATATACAGTTCTTTTGAGTGCTGGCCGTTCCACCACCCGAAACACTTTGGCAAGGTCTCATAGATAGTGACATAGATAGAGCATCATCAAACGACTATTTAAAACATTGCCCTAAGATATATGTATAAAGTAAATACAGAAGTTTTATATACTTATATCATTAATTAAAATTATGGACTTAGATTACATTAATCCTAATTTAGATTATGAAAAAATTCAAGAAACTTTAAAAAGAGAAAAGTATATCATTATCGAGGATTTCCTAAGTGAGGATTATGCAGAGAAACTCTATAACTGGCTGAATAATGAAATGGCCGACGATTGGTGGTCTTCATCTTCGCTCCCTAATAAAAATGGAAGTGGGGAAATCAGCACACATAGAGTGACTCCTGAAAATGAATTAAACATCTTAAGTGATAGGCACTATTCCACGATGAAGATGTTGGAGGGGTATTTTTCATATCTTTTCCATAGAACTTTTAATGACCATTATGATGAATGCCCTTGCCTATCTTGTGACTTTTATGAAAAAGTTAACAGCCAAGAATTTACAGAAATGTTAGTTAAATTAACGGGGTTAGACATTAATGGGGCACAAACCTTTTTTGCTTCTAAATATATCCAAGGGGACTTTTTATCACCCCACCATGATGAGGGGTTGGGGAAGTTAGGTTTCACTCTTCAATTAACCAAAGATTGGAAACCTCACTATGGGGGGCTATTACACTTTGTGGATGATAATGCCAGTGAAATAGAGAAAATAGTAATCCCTAAATTTAACAAATTAACTCTATTTTATCTGCCTGATGGAAAAGGAAAAATGCACTATGTTTCTCATGTGCATCAAGGAGTCCCCCATAAGAGATTAGCATATACGGGTTGGTTTGGGTATCATCCCGAAAACACACCTGATACCGTGTATTAAAGTCATCAATCTGAAGCCAAAACAGGGGAATCCCCATAGGCTGTAGGAAGGGTTAGGGATTCTATCTCATTTTTCTCAATCCACTCCTGCTCATCATCCGGAACATCTTCTTCAGCATAAATCGCATCCACAGGACATTCAGGGATACACGCCCCACAATCTATGCAATCATCAGGGTCTATAACTAAGTATTCTCCTGCTTCCTTGAAGCACTCAACGGGACAGACTGCAACGCAATCTTGGTATTTGCATTTGACACAGGCACTTGTTACAACATGAGTCATCTTTTCATCCTCCTATGACCTAATCATATTCAGTTCTCTAAGTCATCAGGAATGCCGTCGCCGTCGTCGTCGTCATCCAAATAATCTTCTACTCCATCATTGTCGTGGTCGAATTGACCAGTCATATCCCAACCATCATTAATTTCAAACCAATCGGATAATCCATCATTGTCATCATCTAAATCGGACATATCCCATATTCCATCGTTGTCGTGGTCATATCTGTAAGAGCCGAACATTCCTCCAATCTCGTCTACATCTAAGATGTTGTCATTGTCGTCATCATCATCTACTCCATCATTTAGCCCATCGTTATCGTGGTCTCTTGGGTATTCATCAGCCCAATTAGCAATACCGTCATTGTCGATATCCATATCATAACAGTCTTGTAAGTTATCATTATCGTGGTCGTAAATATCAGTTATGGGGTTACCATCTTGGATTTCTAAATAATCATCTATCCCATCACCATCATCATCGTCGTCCTCTGAGTCAACAATCCCATCATTATCATGGTCTTCCGGCGAGTCATCGATAGCATCAGGGATGCAATCATTGTCATCGTCATTATCTAAATCATCAGGGATTCCATCCCCATCATTATCATTTTCACCATTTTGATTTTGGTTATCTAATTGTTGGTCTTGTTGTTGGTCGCTTGGAGAAGATTGTTGTCCTTGATTTCCATCTTGTGTTTGTCCCTGCTGCTGCTGGTTCTGACCATTCTGGTTGTTACCATTCAAGTCTTGACCTTCCTGTTCACCCTGCTGAGCCCCCTGCTCGCCACCTTGCTGCTGCTGTCCTTGGCCATTATCTTGTTGTTGGCCTTGCTCCCCTTGTTGGCCTTGCTCACCCTGTTGTCCATCTTGTCCGGTCTGGGAACCTTGGTCTTGACCCTGACCTTGTTGTCCATCCTGTCCTTGGT
>TARA_R110002020_G_scaffold21373_80_pt1 | contig 13462 bp, 14 predicted proteins | sample TARA_R110002020 | Tara Oceans TARA_R110002020 (sample SAMEA4396489) | marine metagenome | biome: Westerlies Biome; feature: [MES] marine water layer (ENVO:01000295) within the mesopelagic zone...; material: water (ENVO:00002006), including particulate matter (ENVO:01000060) such... | reverse complement strand
GCAAGAGCGCGGTGTGCGCGAAGTTGACGGGAGTTTCCTTACGGACTAGTTAGGCGGCGCTGCGACGCACTGTGCGAACTGCCCGCCAAATGAAGTAGCTGAATAGCACACCGAAGCCAAGCGTGAGAAGTATGGCGACGTGGACTTGACGGCAGCGAAACTCGTCCGCGAAGAGCGAGAACTCATTCCCGCAGTAGCCAGATGCGAGACTAGCCGCGGAGAGGATCCAAAGCGCGCAATAAGTGCAGGCAACGAAGCTCATCGCTGCGCCTACCCAGAGCCACACCTGCGACTTACTTGCCATAGCCGCCTAACACCTTGAGTTAAGCCGCGCCGAAGGCGTCGGTTTGAATGATTGGTTAGGCCTCAGGATCGAGCAGCGCGAGTTGCTGCACAAGCCAAGACCGAAATTGATTCTCTGAAAGTGGGTTTTGGACGTGCCCCCATTCGTTCCACCGACGGTCCACCGCGGTGCTCCAGTCGCTCGCGACCTGAACTAGCGCGGGATGGCCGCCCCAGAACTTCGAGGCGGTTGCGGCCTCAGCAACCCGTCCATTGAGCTCCTGGATGGAGCAGCCTCCGGCCAAGTAGCGCTGTGCCGCCTCAATCATCTGTCGAAACTCGCGGATCTCGGTCGCCATCTTTCTGAGGCCTAACACCTTGAGTTAAGCCGCGCCGAAGGCGTCGGCTTGAATGATTAGTTAGACATCTTCCCTTGACCCGAGTCAAAGCCGTATACGTCAAAGGCTAGCGCAATGCCGAGATCAGCGCAGAGCTGCTGAAGCTCTGGCGTAAGCTCGAACCCACAGTTGAACTCTTCTGGGAAGAAGCCAACAAAGAACTCGATACGTCCACCCGCGCTGCGAATATCGGAGAACAAGTCCTTGTGCGAAGCCAATCGCCTAGCTGTGACCAGGAGAAAAGCCTCAACATCTATCGGACTATGTGACGCATCGAACTGATGGGTCCAGTAGGTTTCTTTTGCCACGTAGTCGAGTTGCTTCCCCTTGCGTACCCTGGGCTGGCCAGCAATATCCGTGAATCTTGGCTCCAAACCAAGGGCAGCAGAAAAAGTATCCGGGTCGGCCGTCGGATGGGTAAGGCGAAGTGAGACGTTGTATCGATATGTGGACACGATGGTCTCGCCGATGAGGTCTAACACCTTGAGTTAAGCCGCGTGCCGGAGGCACGTCGGCTTGAATGATTGGTTAGGCGTCACACCGACACGCCCTTGTCTTGGCCAATCCAGAGCCGATTGCCATCTGGATCCTCCATCCGGAACTCTGTCATGTTGTAGAACGTAACGTCTAGTTCTGGAACCGAAAGTCCATTCTCTTTGGCCCGGCGGTGGAAGTCTGAAACGATCTCCGGGTAAAGATAGAGAACTGCAACTCTCGGAATGTCGACGTGCGAGTTAATTGATTGATCGAGCATGAGCTGGCAGTCACCACAGCGAAGCATGGCCCAGCCCCATTCGTCATTCCGTGACTCAACAACGAAGCCAAGCTTCTCGTAGAAGTTGACGCTCGCCGTAATGCTTTTGACGGGCTGCATTGGGACTAGACGCTTGAGACTCATGCGAACTCTCCTGTGACGCCTAACACCTTGAGTTAAGCTGCGCCGGCCGCGACAGTCGGTTTACCCGGATAGACGGTCCGGCGTCAGCTTGAATGATTGGTTAGGCGCGATGAAACTACATTTGACCGCCGCGCCACAAGTGAGCCTGGAGCACAACAAGAACGGCAGTCCCTATCCAGGCCGCGCTAGCGACGAGTCCCGCGAGCAATCCCAATAGCGTTCCGGTCGCCCGCCGCCGCGACTCTTGAACATTGAGCGCCAGGAATGCGAATACCGCCAGACCGATTAGGGCAAAGCGGAAGGGCGAGTACAGCAACAAGTTGATGCCCGAACCAGGTGCTTCTGCATGAAGCGCGGCCACGGCCTCCGCTGCTAGCGGAACGCAGAGGAAGACCAGCCCCAGCAGCAGGTTCTTTGCAAGAAGGTGCATGGGGTGGGGCCTAACACCTATTCAGCCTCAATAACGAGGCGATGTGTCGATGCTCACGCTGGCATGGTCGGCCGTCAAGCTCTGGGCGCCAGGCCTGACAAGGCGATTGGCTGTGCCGGAGCCCTTGGCAATAATCGGCCATCCGGGTTTATGCCTGTGGAACGATCAATAAGACGGAATTGGAGCGGGTCCGAGGCATAAGCATTGAGACTTTTTCTCGGCTTGCGGCGGCGGCACCGATGGCACCGGTGCCGACCCGGGTGCCGCAGGTGGTGCCCGGGGGAATATCCTCAGGTCAGTAGCGCGACCAGGTTTGCCGAAGTCCGACCAGGTGCAGCAGACCCATCGCAAAGCAAATGCCAGAGCTGACCGCCCAGAACATCGGGCTGTTGCCTGGGAAGTGGGGCATCAGGAGATAGAAGCCCAGGCCCCGCGCGAGGTAGATCCCGGTGACGATGCACAGCACGAACCGAAGCAATGGCAGCCTGCGGATGAGTCCCGCGCCGGAAAGGGCGTAGGCCGACCAGGTGAACAACATGCCGGCAATCACCAGGGTGGCCACCGTCGGGTACCAGTGACCGGCGATATGCATCTGGGCCATCTGTTCGCCAGCGCCCAGGAACCGGTACCAGGGCGCGCCGAACACGATGCAGCCCAAGTGGGCGAGAGCGGCCAGTGCGCTGAGGATGCCGCCCGCCAGCAGGAACGGATTGGCGCCGCGCCGGAGCGGACGCTCAGCCGGCATCTTTTTTCACGAATCCCGATTTGAGCTTCATCGGGCCGATACCCTCGATGCGGCAGTCGATGTCGTGGTCGCCGTCCACCAGGCGGATGTTGCGCACCTTGGTGCCGATCTTCACCACCGACGACGAGCCCTTGATCTTGAGGTCCTTGACCACGACCACGGTGTCGCCGTCGGCCAGCGCATTGCCGTTGGCATCGCGCACGACTTTCACTTCCTCGCCGGATTCGGTGGCTTCGCCGGGTGCCCATTCGTGGCCGCACTCCGGGCAGACCAGCATCAGGCCGTCCTGGTAGGCGTATTCCGACGCGCAGGCCGGGCAGGGCGGCAGCGTGCTCATGCGCCCACCTCCACCCGGTCGACCTTGGTGAAGCCGCGCGGCAGCAGGTTGCCGCGGCTGGCGCGGCTGCCTTCGTAGGCCTGCAGGTCGCGCCAGCTGAGCACCAGCTTCTGCTTGCCGCTGTAGACGGTAAGCTCGCCGCCCTGGGGCACGCTGGCGATGGCCACGACCTTTTCCTGGCCGGACTTGAGTTTGGCCGGCGGAATCTGCACCAGTTTGTTGCCCTTGCCCTTGTCGAGTTCGGGCAGTTCGGCCAGCGGGAAGGCCAGCAGGTGGCCGGCGCTGGTGATCGAAACCACCCAGTCGGTCTTGATGTCGGTCACCTGCGCGGGCGTCAGCACCTCGCCGTCGCCGGGGTTGAGCAGCGCCTTGCCGGCCTTGTTGCGGCCGGTGAAGTTCTCGAAGCGGGTGACGAAACCGTAGCCGTAGGACGAGGCCAGCACGAAGCGCGCGTCGTTCTCGCCCGCGGCCAGGGCGACAAAGCTGGCGCCAGACGGCGGGCTGAAGCGGCCGCTCACCGGCTCACCGTTGCCGCGGGCGCTGGGCAGCGAATGAGCGATGGTGGAATAACTGCGGCCGGTGGAATCCAGGACTGCCACCTGCTGGTTGCTGCGCCCGCGCACGGCCTGCAGCAGGCCGTCGCCTTCGCGGTAGCTCAGGCTGGCGGCGTCGACGTCGTGGCCCTTGGCGGCGCGGATCCAGCCCTTCTTCGACAGCACGATCGTGACCGGCTCGCTTGGCACCAGGTCGGTTTCACTGATGGCCTGCGCGGCCTCGCGTTCGACCAGCGGCGAACGACGCTCGTCGCCGAACTTCTTCGCGTCCGCCAGCAGTTCGTCCTTCACCTGCTTCTTCAGCTTGGCCTTGCTGCCCAGGATGGCGGTGATCTTTTCGCGCTCCCTGGCCAGCTCGTCCTGTTCGCCGCGGATTTTCATTTCTTCCAGGCGGGCCAGCTGCTTGAGCTTGGTGTCGAGGATGTAGTCGGCCTGGTCCTCGCTGAGCCCGAATCGCGCCATCAGCACCGGCTTGGGTTCGTCCTCGGTGCGGATGATGCGGATCACTTCGTCCAGGTTGAGGAAGGCGACCAGCAGGCCCTCGAGCAGGTGCAGGCGGCGCTCGACCTTGTCCAGGCGGTGACGCAGGCGCCGAGCCACGGTGTCGGTGCGGAACAGCAGCCACTCGGCCAGGAAGTCGCGCAGGTTCTTCACCTGCGGGCGGCCGTCGAGGCCGATGATGTTGAAGTTCACCCGGAAGCTTTTTTCAAGGTCCGTGGTGGCGAACAGGTGGCCCATCAGGCCCTCGAAATCGACGCGGTTGCTGCGCGGCACCAGCACCAGGCGCACCGGGTTCTCGTGGTCGGACTCGTCGCGCAGGTCCTCGAGCCAGGGCAGCTTCTTGGCGCGCATCTGCTGCGCGACCTGTTCCATGATCTTCGACGGCGAGACCTGGAAGGGCAGGTGGGTGATGACCAGGTTGCTGCCTTCGCGAAGCCACTTGGCGCGGGCGCGCACGCTGCCGTGGCCGGTTTCGTAGATCGCGCGCAGGTCGGCGGCCGGGGTGATGATCTCGGCGCCGGTGGGGTAGTCCGGGCCGCGCACGTGTTCGCACAGGTCGCGCACGCTGGCGTCGGGGTCGTCGAGCAGGCGCACGGCGGCGCTGACGACTTCATTGAGGTTGTGCGGCGGGATGTCGGTGGCCATGCCCACCGCGATGCCGGTGGTGCCGTTTAGCAGCAGGTGCGGCAGGCGCGCCGGCAGCCAGCTCGGTTCCTGCAGGGTGCCGTCGAAGTTGGGCACCCAGTCGGCGGTGCCCTGGCCCAGTTCGCCCAGCAGCACTTCGGCGATGGGCGTGAGCTTGGACTCGGTGTAACGCATGGCCGCGAACGACTTGGGGTCGTCGGTGGAACCGAAGTTGCCCTGGCCTTCGATCAGCGGGTAGCGATACGAAAATGGCTGGGCCATCAGCACCAGCGCTTCGTAACAGGCGCTGTCGCCGTGCGGGTGGAACTTGCCGATCACGTCGCCGACGGTGCGCGCGCTCTTCTTGGGCTTGGCGGTCGCACCCAGGCCCAGTTCGCTCATGGCGTAGATGATGCGGCGCTGCACCGGCTTCAGGCCGTCGCCCAGGAAAGGCAGGGCACGGTCGAGCACCACGTACATCGAATAGTCCAGGTAGGCGCGTTCGGCGTACTCGCGCAGCGGGATCTGTTCGAAGCCGTGGAAAACGGGGCGGGCGGGTTCGGTCATGCTTTACTCAGGTGGGAATTGGAGCGAAGGCTCCATTCTACCGGGCCAGGCAGGCCGGGTCCTCAGTCGGCCAGCGCTTCGCCCCACTGCCGGGCCCGTCGCGAGCCTTCGCCCACCTGGGTCGCGTAGGCCGGGTCGTCGCCCATCACCCGGTTGCGGCCCGCGCGCTTGGCGCGGTACAGCGCCGAGTCGGCGCGATGGAACAGGTCGCCGGCGTCGTAGCCGCGGTCCAGGTCGGCGACGGCCACGCCCACGCTGAGGCTGAGGCCGTCCATCGGCGGGTCGGCATCGGGCGCGCGCCACACCAGGTCGAAACGCAGCTGCTCGGCCAGGGCTTCGGCCGCGGCCTGGTCCAGGCCTTCGCAGGCAATCAGGAATTCGTCGCCGCCAAACCGTCCCAGCAGGTCGTCGCTGCGCAGCTTGCCGCGGGCGATGCCGGTGGCCAGTTGCAGCGCTTCGTCGCCGGCCAGGTGGCCCAGGCGGTCGTTGATGGCCTTGAAGTTGTCCAGGTCGAAAACCAGCAGCGCGACGCTGCGGCCGTGGTTGCCGGCGTGCGAGAGCAGGGTGGCCAGCTCCATCGCGAAGGCCTGGCGGGTCAGCGCGCCGGTCAGCGGGTCCACCGAAACCCGCTCGCGCAGGGCCAGGTGTTCGTCCTCAAGCACGCGCTGGCGGGCGCTCATCTGCTGTTTTTCCGCACGCAGGTGGCGGACATGCCGGCCCAGGCGCAGCAGGCCCCAGCAAAGCAGCAGCACGGGGATGGCCAGGGCCCAGACCCAGCGCGATCCGTCCGCGGGGGCGGTGCTGACCGGGTCCGGTTTGGCGGCCTTGGCCGCGGCGGCCGGGTCCAGCGCCATGAAACGCTGGCGGACGCTGCCATTGCCGGCCGCCAGCCGGCCCAGCTGGTCGAAGCGCGCGAGCCGGCTGCGGAATTCGAAGGCGCGCTTGCTCGCGTCCAGCGCTTCGGCGGTGCGACCCAGGGCCGACCAGGCTTTTTCCTGCTCCAGCGACACGTCCTGGAGCAGGCGATCCATCTTTAGCTCTTCGCCGAGGGCGTAGGCCGAAGCCAGCGGTTCGAGCGCCTCGGACGGGCGCCCGATGGCCACCAGCGACTGGCCCAGCGCCAGGTCCAGGTCGGATGCCAGCACGCGCTCGTTCACGGCCTGCGCACGCAGTCGGCCGTCGCGCAGGGTGGCCAGGCCTTCTTCATGCTCGCCGTTGGCGACCAGCGCCCGGCCCAGGGGCAGGCTGGCCAGGGCCAGGCCCAGCTCGCCGCCGCTGCGGCGGAACGCGGCCATGGCCTCCCGCGCGTCGGCCAGCGCCGGCGCGGGCTGCTCCAGCGCCAGATGGACCTGGGCGCGCAGCATCAGGTTCAGGCCCAGCGGGAAGTCAGGCGGCGCGTCGCCCATCAGCGTGATCGCCTGGTTCGAGGCCTGCAGCGCGGCTTCGTAGTCTTCGAGGTTGTGGAAGAGTTTGCCGAGCGAGTAATAGCTTTCCGACTGGTCCATCGCACGACCGTCGGTAAGCAGGTATTCGAGCGCGCTGACCTGCAGTTCCACCGCTTCGGCATAGCGCCCGCGGGCCTCGTGGGTACGGGCCAGCGCCCGTTCGCCAACGGCCGCAAGGCGGTCTTCGCCGTTTGCGCGCCAGACGGTCACCGCATCCGTGTAAAAACCTTCGGCATCGTCGAGCCGGCCCTCGGCCAGCGCAGCCATGCCCAGGCCATAGTACGAACCCGCCTCTTCGCGCCGGTCGCCCAGGCGAAGTGCATCGGCCAGGGCCTCGCTTTCAACGGCGATGACGGCGGCGTTGTCGCCGCGCTGGTAGGCGTCGTTGCTGAGCGCGGACAGCGTGCCCACACGCTCGCGACGAAACGCCGCCTGGCCGGCGACGTCGGCGGCGCGTCGCCACCAGCGGGCGACATCGGGCGCTCGCGCAGCTTGTGCGAAGCGAGCCTGGGCCACGGCGTGGCGGACCCGTGCCTTCTCGCCGCCTGCGGCCGTGGCCAGCGTGGTAAGCCAGGGCGAGGCGGAGATCTGCCATGCCAGCAGCTGTTCCCGGGCGGCGGGATCCGGCTGGGCCGGGGCTGCCCCGGGCTGGGCAAAGGCGGGCAGGGCCAGGGCCAGGGCGACCACGGCCACCCGTCCGGCCAGTCGGCGCGGAAGAGGTAGCGGGGCAGGGCTGGCGTGGAGCTGCATTGGCCGAACCTTAGCCCGTTAGTGCAAGTGTCTCCAGTCCTGCCGGCCGCCCGGGGTGGACTTGTTATGCTGCCGGCGTTCCCCTGGCCGGTCCCCGATGATCCCCCATCTCAACATTTCCCGCGCCCGGCTGGCCTTCATCCTGGGCGGCCTGGCCATGTTCGGTCCGTTTTCGATCGACACGGTTTTCCCGGCCTTCCTGGTGATGGCCGACGACCTGGGCGTGGGCAAGGTGGCGATGCAGCAGACGATCAGCGTCTACCTGATCGGCTACGCGGCGATGTCGCTGTTCCACGGCCCCATTTCCGACGCCATCGGTCGCAAGAAGGTGCTGCTGGCCGGCATCGTGGTTTTCACGCTGGCCTCGGTGGGCGCGGCGCTGGCCAGTGACATCACGACGATGCTGGCCTACCGCGCGCTGCAGGGACTGTCGGCCGGCGTGGGCATGATCGTCGGGCGCGCGGTGGTGCGCGACGCGCTGCAGGGCGACGACGCCCAGCGCCTGATGAGCCACATCTCGATGATCTTCGGCGTGGCGCCGGCGATCGCGCCGGTCATCGGCGGCTGGATCCTGGGCTTCTCCGACTGGCACGGCATCTTCTGGTTCCTGGCCGCGTTTGGCGCCTTGCTGCTGGTGGTGACGGCCTGGGGGCTGCCGGAAACCCATCCGCCGGAAGCACGGGTGCCGCTGCATGCGCGCACGATGCTGCGTGATTATTGGTCGATGCTGTTCAACCGCCGCTTCCGGCTGCTGACGCTGGCGGGCACGGCCAACTTCGGCGCGCTGTTCCTTTACATCAGTTCGGCGCCCGACTTCGTGATGGGGCTGCTGGGGCTGGGCGAGCAGGATTTCGTCTGGTTCTTCGCGCCCACCATCGGCGGCATGATGCTCGGCGCCTTCGTCTCCGGGCGGGCCGCCGGGCGCATCCCGGGCAAGCAGCTGGTCGAGTGGGGCTTCCTGTGCTGCGGCCTCGCCGCGGTCTACAACATCGCCTACAACGCGCTGGTGTCCGAACCCAGCCTGCCCTGGGCGGTGCTGCCGACGGCAATGGGGGCCTTCGGCATCGCGCTGGTGTTCCCGATCGTGACGCTGGCGATCCTGGACATGTTCCCGCGCCAGCGTGGCAGTGCCTCGTCGATGCAGGCCTTCGTGGGCCTGTTGTCGAACGCCGCGATCGCCGGCCTGCTGTCGCCGCTGGTCAGCCACGACGGGCTGCTGCTGGCGGTCGTGTCCGCGGGTTTCGTGCTTGTCGCGTTCGGCACGTGGCGCTGGTACGTCGCGCACGAGCGCCGGTTCCCCGGCTGACTTGTGGGAGGGACTTCAGTCCCGATGCTTTCAGGCCAAAGGCATCGGGACTGAAGTCCCTCCCACAAAAGCAGAAGGCCGACGGGGTTTCCGCCGGCCTTCTTGTTGTTACGAACAACTTTCGCGGATCAGGACTTGGCCGGCTCCCAGCCGCAGGTCTTGCCCTGGTTCTGCTCGGTCAGCCAGGACTGCAGCGGCTGGAAGTATTCCAGCACCGCCGAAGCGTCCATCTGCTCGCCGCCGGTCAGTTCCTTGAGCGTCTGCTGCCAGGGCTGGCTGGAGCCACGCTGCATCATCGCCCAGTAACGCTGGCCCGCTTCGGGGTTGTCGGCGAAGTTGCAGGTGTACAGCGGGCCTTCGTGGCCGGACGCATCACACAGCGACTTGTAGAACTGGAACTGCAGCACGTGCGACAGGAAGTAGCGCGTGTACGGGGTGTTGCCCGGCACGTGGTACTTGGCGCCCGGGTCGAAGAAGTCCTCGCCGCGCGCTTCGCCGGCCGGGACGACGCCCTGGTACTTCGCCTTCAGTTCCCACCAGGCGCTGTTGTAGTTGTCCGGCGTGATCGAACCATCGAACACGCCCCAGCGCCAGCGGTCGATCATCAGGCCGAAGGGCATGAACGCGACCTTGGCCAGGGCCATGCGCATCTGGTTGTTGATCACCGCTTCCTCGCTGACCGACGGCTTCTCCACCAGGCCGATCGAGGCCATGTATTCCGGGGTCATCGAAAGCACGATGGTGTCGCCGATGGCTTCATGGAAACCGTCGTGCGCGCCGCCCTGGAAGACCGGCGCCTGGTCCTTGTAGGCCAGGTAGTAATAGATGTGGCCAAGCTCGTGGTAGATCGTGGTCAGCTCTTCCTCGGTGGGCTTGATGCACATCTTGATGCGCACGTCGCTGCCGTCGGTGTCCATCGGCCAGGCGCTGGCGTGGCAGACCACGTCGCGGTCGCGCGGCTGCACCAGCATCGAACGCTCGTAGAACGATTCCGGCAGCGCGGGCATGCCCAGGCCGGTGTAGAAACCTTCGGCCAGCTTGGTCATGCGGGTGGCGATTTCCAGGTCGGCCTGGCGTTCGATCTCCACCTGCTGGGCGGCGGTCAGGTTGCGCATGCCACCGGCCTTGGTGACCAGGTCGGACAGGATGTCCTGGCGCTGCTTTTCAAGCGCACCGTTGACGTCCAGGCTGCCGACGCCGTCGTAAGGCTGCAGCAGCGGCCAGAGGTTGCCCCAGTCCTGCTGCCACAGGTTGCCGGTGAGGTGGGCCGGGATCATGCCGTTGATCGAACCCTGCTCGCCGTACTTTTCCTCGAGCTTGCCGCGGGTGTAGCACTGCAGCTGTTCGTACAGCGGCTGCACCTGGCCCCAGAGGCGGTCGGCCTCGGCCTGGAAGTCGGCGGCGGGCATGTCGTAACCCGCGCGCCAGACGTCGCCGGTGTTTTCGAAGCCCATCTCGACCGCGCCTTCGTTGGTCAGTTCGACGAAACGCTGGTAATCCTTGCGCATCGGCACGGCGATCGAATGCCAGCCTTCCCAGGCGGCGCGCATCTCGTCGTAGCTGCTGTTGCGGGTGTCGGCGAGGATTTCGCTGACCTGGCCGATGTCCTTGCAGTCTTCGCCCACGCACCACTTGCCCGAGCCGTAGGTCGCGCCCATGCGGCTGGCGATCTCGGTCAGTTCCTTGAGCTTGGCCGGGTCGCGCGGGGCGGGCATCGACGAGCTGGTCTTGAGCAGGTGCAGGGCGCGCGCGGTGGCGGCGTCCAGGCCTTCGGTGTCGTAGGCCTTGGCCTGGGCGATGAACTCGTTGTTCTTGGTCAGCCAGCGCTCGTTGGCGGCCGACTCGACGCGCTGGCTGTCGGAGTTGATGTAGGTGGAGCCCAGCCACGCGGCCGAGGTCAGCTCGGGCGTCATCTCTTCGATGGTGCTGTTGACGCGGCCGACGAAGGCGTCGGCGGATTCGGACTTGGCGGCATCGGCCGGCGCGGCGGCGGTGTCGGCGGAATCGTCGTCGGACTTGCTGCAGCCGGCGAGGGCAAGCAGGCCGGCGGAAATGGCGAGCGCCAGCAGGGCGCGGTGGGATTTCACGGGTGTGCTCCAAGGGATCAGTGGGATACCACCCCTGAGCCTATCCCTAAATGGGGTCAGAGAACATTAACGTTTGATTCGTTCGCTTCAAACGTTAATGTTCTCTGACCCCATTTTGAGTCCCCGGGCGGCCAGGAAAGCCCGGGCATCCTCGGCGTCGTTTTCGAACCAGGCCCGGGCCGAGCCCAGGCGGAAGGTGTAGCCCCAGGCGTCCATGTCGGCCATCAGCCGGTCGCGGCCGACACCGGGCAGGCGGTCGGCCAGCAGGATCTGCAGGCAGCAGGTGGCGTCTTCCTCGGGCACCGAATCGGTGGCGTCGGTATGCACGGCCGCGCGCCGCTCGGGCGGCATCACGATCAGGTGGCAGGCCTCGTGCAGCAGGGAGTGCACGGGGGTGTCGGCGCGGGCGAACACGGTGGTGCCAATCAGGCCGGCTTCGCATTCGCCCCAGTAGCTGCCGGGGATGGGCTCGCCGTCGGCCACCGGGGCAAGCACCAGCCCGAATTCTGCCAGCAACGCCGCCGGGGCCTGCAGGCCTATGTCGGCCAGTCGCAGGACCTCCGCCCCGGAAGCGGCAACGGCACCAGCGGGCGCCGGTGCCGTCGTGGACTCGCCGGTCATCGCGGCATCAGCCGTTGGCGGCGGCCGGCTTGTCCGGCAGGGCCACCGAGATGTCGAGCAGCTCGTTGTCGCCGTCCTTGTGCAGGTCCACCTTCACCGCGTCGGCGTCGACGTTGATGTACTTGCGGATCACCTCGAGCAGCTCGCGCTGCAGCACCGGCAGGTAGTCGGGTGCGTTGCGCAGGCTTCGTTCCTGCTGGATCAGGATCTGCAGGCGATTCTTGGCCGTGCTGGCGGTGTTCTTGCTGCGCTGGGTGAGGAAGTCAAAAAGGCCCATGGCTCACGCTCCGAACATCTTGGAGAAGAAGCCCTTCTTCTCGACGGTGGTGAATCGCATCGGGCGCTCTTCGCCCAGGATGCGGGCGACGGCGTCGGTGTAGGCCTGGCCGGCCGGCGAGGCCTCGTCCAGGATCACCGGCACGCCGGCGTTGGAGCTTTGCAGCACCTCGGGCGATTCGGGGATGACGCCGACCACTTCAAGGCCCAGGATTTCCTGCACGTCCTTGATCGACAGCATGTCGCCGGCTTCGACGCGGCGCGGGCTGTAGCGGGTCAGCAGCAGGTGTTCCTGCACGCGGCCGCCGTCTTCGGCCTTCTTGGTCTTGCTCGAAAGCAGGCCCAGGATGCGGTCGGAGTCGCGCACCGAGCTCACTTCCGGGTTGACCACCACCACGGCGCGGTCGGCGAAGTACATGGCCAGGAACGCACCCTTCTCGATGCCGGCCGGGCTGTCGCAGACGATGAAGTCGAAACCCTCGTCGCCCAGGTCCTTGAGCACCTTTTCCACGCCTTCCTTGGTCAGCGCGTCCTTGTCGCGGGTCTGCGAGGCAGCCAGCACGAACAGGTTCTCGAAGCGCTTGTCCTTGATAAGGGCCTGGCGAAGGCTGGCTTCGCCGTTGACCACGTTGACGAAGTCGTAAACGACGCGGCGCTCGCAGCCCATGATCAGGTCGAGGTTGCGCAGGCCGACGTCGAAGTCGATGACGGCGGTCTTCTTGCCGGCCCGGGCCAGGCCGCAGGCCAGGCTGGCGCTGGAGGTCGTCTTGCCGACGCCGCCCTTGCCCGAGGTCACCACGATGATTTCAGCCACTAATGTTCTCCGTAACGCGTTTGCGCCCTGGGGGCGTCTGGTGTTGGGGGGTCAGCCGAGCTGTTCGATCCGCAGCTTGTCATGCTCGAGCCAGATCTGCACGGGCTTGCCCAGCAGCTCCTTGGGTATTTCCTCGAGCACCTTGTAGTGGCCGGCGACGGCCACCAGCTCGGCATGGAATTCACGGCAGAAGATGCGCGCGGAGGTCACGCCCGAGGCGCCCGCGAGGGCGCGCCCGCGCAGCGCGCCATAAACGTGGATCGAGCCGTCGGCGATCACCTCGGCGCCGGCGCCGACCGTGGCGCACAGGGTGAGGTCGCGGTCCTGGGCGTACACCTGCTGGCCCGAACGCACCGGGTGCAGGTGCACCAGGCCGGGTTCGGCGCGGGCGGCGGGGGCGGGGGCAGGGGCGGCGGACGTTTCCGCGGCCGGGGCGGCGGGCGCGGGGGCCGGCGAGGGCGCCGCCGGCAGCTCGCCGTCGCGTTCGTAGGAGGCGCGGAACTTGGCCAGCAGCGGCAGGCCCACTTCCTGGCTCAGGGCCTCCACGGCGCTGGTGCCGTAGGCCAGGGCCACCGGCAGCACGCCGGCGCCGCGCAGGGCGTCGAGCAGGGCGCGGGTCTGGGCGGCGTCGGGGCACTGGCTCAGGCCGCCGAAATCCACCACCACCGCGGCGCGGGCGAAAAGCTTGGGCGCGCGGCGGACCCGGTCGGCCATTTCTTCGGCCAGGCGCCGGGGGTCGAGCGTGCGCACGCGCAGGTTGGCGATGCCCACCTGGCCGAACTTCAGCTCACCGGCCTGTTCGTAATCGGGATTGGCCGCCATCTCAG
>TARA_R110002020_G_scaffold134518_16_pt1 | contig 13462 bp, 10 predicted proteins | sample TARA_R110002020 | Tara Oceans TARA_R110002020 (sample SAMEA4396489) | marine metagenome | biome: Westerlies Biome; feature: [MES] marine water layer (ENVO:01000295) within the mesopelagic zone...; material: water (ENVO:00002006), including particulate matter (ENVO:01000060)... | reverse complement strand
GCGCGAGAGCTGTCTGGTTCCGCTGCTGACGCTGGACCTGTTGCTGCAGGACCGCCGCAGTCCGGATCTCATCAAGATCGACGTCGAGGGCGCCGAGGTTGCGGTGCTCGATGGGGCGCGGCATCTGCTCGAGACGGCGCGGCCGACAGTTCTGATCGAGGTGAGCGGGGAAACCGGCCCCGAGGTCCTCGCGCGGTTCGCCAGTCTGGGAAATTACCGCGTGTTCGATTTCGAAACCGGAGCCGAATGCATTGACGGCAAGAGGACAGGCATGAATCTGATCGCGCGGCCGCAGAGCGGTTGAGGTTCGAACTTCCGAACCTTCACGTCGGTTGGTGTCGATGCCCGGATGTGCTTTTTGACCCGTGCCGACCTCGGTGAGCCTGTAGAATAGGGTGCAAGATGTTCAGCCAACTGGCCAGACTTCGGCTCGAATTGTCCCAGTTGCGGTCTTGCCTGTCGGCACAGGACTACCGGCGCTACGTGGCGCAGATCATGCTCAACAGCCGCTCCCTGTTCGTGGGGAAGACACTGGCTCCGGTCGACGGAGCCATGTCCGGGCGCATTCCCTTCGTGCTGGCGGGTGGCATCGTTGTTGTTCCTCTCGACGAGATGACCGCGGATTTGGCCGGACACGACCCGACGCCCACTTTCGGCGGAGCGCGGGAAATGTATGGCGGGAACGTTTATTTGAGGGCGTTCAGGCCGACGATGAAGGCCCGTACGATCGTGGATCTCGGATCCAACCGGGGCTTGTTCCTGGCTTTGGCCGCGAAGGTCCTTGGCGCGGAGCGAGGCGTTGCCGTCGAGCCGGAAGCGTTTTACTGGCCGGCCTGCCGGGCGCTGCTTCTGGAAAACGATATCGACCCCGGGCGGTTTCCACGCATTCACCGTTTCGCGTCCGGGACTTCCGGGCCGCAGACGGTGACGCTTGCTGAGATCCTGGACGACCATTCCCTGGCGGAGGTCGATGTCTTGAAGTGTGACATCGAAGGCGGAGAATTCGACGTTTTCGGAGAAGCCGACGAGACCGTCCGCCGCGTGAGGAACATCGCCATGGAGCTCCACCCCGAAAAGGGAGATGTGGGCGATCTCGCGCGGATCCTCGGGACGCATGGGTTCGACGTGCGGATAACCGATCAGTTCGGATCGGAGATCCCGCCGGAATGCGGCCATTATCTCTATGCGTCGCGCGACGGATCTCTGGTGGAGCGCCGGCCGTGACGCCCGGGCTTCAGAAGGCACCGACATGACGCCCGAGGGGGGGCGGAGCTACTGGGAAGCCGGAACCGCTCCGGTCGCCGTCGTCATGATCTCGTTCGACGAGGCCCACAACATGGCCGGCGTCCTGGACAACCTTGCCGGTTGGGCGCGGGAGGTCTTCCTCGTCGACAGCTACAGCCGGGACGCAACGGTCGACATTGCGCTGGCGAGGGGCGTCACCGTGGTGCAGCGGCCGTTTCGTGGCTTCGGCGACCAGTGGAATTTCGCCGCCCGGGAACTGCCGATCACCGCGCCATGGACCATGAAGCTCGATCCCGACGAGCGCCTGACGCCAGAGCTTAAGTCGGCGATCGAGCGCGCCATTGCGGGCGACGCGCATGCAGCGCTGATCTTGCGCCGCCGTTTCTGGTTCATGGGTCGTCCGTTGCACGTGCGGCAGAGCATCCTGCGCCTCTGGCGGACCGGAACCTGCCGGTTCGCGAATGTTGCGGTCAACGAGCATCCGTTGGTGGATGGTCCCGCGCTGCGGGTCGACGGTGACCTGGAGCATCACGACGCCCCGTCGCTGCACCAGTGGTTCGAGAAGCAGAACCGCTACACCACGGCCGAGGCGATCTCCGGCGTCCGCAACGATGAACTCGCGATCCGGCCGCAGCTGCTCGGCAACGCGCTGGAACGGCGCATGTGGCTGAAGCGGGCCTACTGGCGGGCTCCTTTCCGGCATCAGGCCATGTATCTCTATTGCCTGTTCGGTCAGGGCGTGTGGCGATCCGGGCGGGCCGGCTTCATCTGGGCGCGCCTGCGGGTCACGGTGTTCCGCATGATCGAGGACAAGCGTCGCGAGATGGCCTGGCAGGGCCGTGTGCAGCCGCTCCCGCCGCAGGCCCGCGGCGCGCCGCACCCCGGTGCCATTCAGGCCGAAGCCGTCGACGGAACCGGTCATGGCTGACGCGGGAGAGCCTGCATGTGCGGAATAGCCGGATACAGCGGCGCCTTCGGTCCGGACCTGTTGACCGGCATGAGCGCGGCCATTGCCCATCGCGGGCCGGATGCGGACGGGGCGTTCCTCGACATGGATGCGGGCATCGGCCTCGCCCATCGGCGCCTCGCCATCGTCGATCTGTCGTCGGCCGGCGATCAGCCCATGCGCGACGAGGCAGGCCATGCGGTTCTCTTCTTCAACGGCGAGATCTACAATTTTCGCGAGCTTCGCGACGAACTGATCGCTGATGGCTATCGGTTCCGGGGCCACTCGGACACGGAAGTGCTGCTGAACCTCTATCTGCGCGACGGGCCGGACATGCTCCAGCGTCTGAACGGCATCTTCGCCTTCGCGATCTGGGACACGCGCGTGCAACGCCTGTTTCTCGCCCGAGATCATCTCGGCGTGAAACCGCTGTATCACACGACGACTTCGCGCGGGTTCCTGTTCGCGAGCGAAATCAAAGCCTTGTTGCAGGAGCCGTCGGTTTCCCGGACGCTCGATCCGGCGACCGTGGCGCGCCACCTGGCCCTGCTCTGGTCGCCGGCTCCCGGAACGATGCTTCTGGGCGTCGAGAAGCTGGAACCGGGCACGGCGATGCTGGTGGCGGCCGGCCGGATCGAGCGGCGCTGGCGCTTCTACGATCTGCCCTTCGGCGGCGAAAAGCCGGCGACATCCGTCGACGCGGCCTGCGCAGGTGTTCGGAGACACCTCGACCGGGCGGTCGAACGACAGATGGTGGCCGACGTGCCGGTGGGGGCCTTCCTGTCGGGCGGGCTCGATTCCAGCGCTGTGGTCGCGAGCGCACGGACGTTCACCGAGGATCGGCTCCAGTGCTTCACCATCGCCTTCGAGGACAAGGGCGCGATGGCCGAGGAGGGGATGGCCGAGGATCTGCCCTATGCCGAGCAGGTCGCCGCCCATCTGGATGTGGACCTCCACAGGGTCGCCGTCGGACCGGACATGATCGATCGGCTTGCGGAGATGATCTTCCTCCTCGACGAGCCCCAGGCGGATCCGGCGCCGCTGAATGCGTGGTTCATTTCCATGCTGGCAAGGCAGAACGGCATCAAGGTGCTGCTCTCCGGTGCGGGCGGCGATGACATCTTCACCGGCTATCGCCGCCACTATGCGCTCCAGCAGGAGCGGCTTTGGGACTGGCTGCCGCGACCGGCGCGGTCGGCCGTTGCCGCAGCGTCCGGGCTTCTGCCCGCACGATCGGTGCCGCTGAGGCGACTGCGCAAAGGGTTTGCCAACGCAGCCGCGGAGGGCGACCGCCGGATCGCCGGCTACTTCAGCTGGATCGACCCGGCGCTCGCCTTCGAGCTTCTCGATCCCGACTTCCGGGCCGAGCTCGGCGAGGAGTGCGTGATGGCGCCGCTCTGTTCAGCGGTTGCGGGCATGCCGGCCGGCGCCTCGCGGCTCGACCGGATGCTGGCGCTCGAATGCCGTCATTTTCTCGCCGATCACAATCTCAACTATACGGATCGGATGTCCATGGCCCACGGCGTAGAGGTTCGGGTACCGCTGCTCGATCCCGATCTGGTGGCGTTCGCCGCCTCGCTGCCGGATGGCTTCAAACAGCACGGCCGGACCGGCAAGTGGATCTTCAAGAAGGCAATGGAAGGTAGATTGCCCGATGAGGTGATCTATCGGCCGAAGACCGGATTCGGGGCGCCGTTGCGGCGCTGGCTGCGGCACGAGCTGCTCCCGGTCGTCGGCGATATCCTGAGCCGCGACGTCATTCGGCGTCGTGGCATCTTCGATGCGGACGCGGTGGCGCGGCTCATCGACCGAGACCGCTCCGGCCGGATCGATGCTGCCTATCCGATCTTCGCGCTGATTTGTATCGAGCTTTGGTGCCGTGCCTTCATCGACGGGGTCCCGTCCGGCGTGAACCGGATGGCCCAGGACTAGGCACTCCGCGGCTGCGAAGCAGGCCGGCTGCACTCAAGATCTCGGTCGAAAGGACGGCATTGTGGAAAGCGGCAAGACGGACGTCAGGGAGTTCTGGGATCGCGCCGCGTGCGGAGAGGAGCTCTATCTGACGTCGGTGACGTCGGACGGCTATGCCGGCCAGGCCGCACGACGCTACGAGCTCGAACCCTACATAGTGCCGTTCGCGGACTTCAAGCGATGGGCCGGGCGCAGGGTGCTCGAGGTCGGGGTGGGTCTGGGGGCCGACCACCAACGGTTCGCGGAGGCGGGTGCCGAGCTCTGGGGAATTGACCTCACGGAGCAGGCTGTCCGCCACACGGCCCGACGACTGGAGCTCTTCGGTCTGCAAAGCACCCTGGCCACCGGCGACGCGGAAAACCTGGACTTTCCGGACAACAGCTTCGACCTCGTCTACTCCTGGGGCGTCATTCACCACAGCCCCGACACCGGGCGCGCCGCACGCGAGATCATGCGGGTGCTGCGCGCGGGCGGCGAGTTCCGGGTGATGGTCTACAACCGCCACTCGATGATCGGCCTCATGCTGTGGCTTCGCTACGCGCTGTTTGCGGGCCGGCCGTTGCGTGCACTCGACGACGTCTACGCCCATCATCTGGAAAGCCCCGGTACCAAGGCCTACACGCGAGAAGGCGCAGCCCTGCTGTTTCAGGGCGCGGAAGAGCTGCGCATCGAAACGGTGCTCACCCACGGAGATCTTCTGGAGGGCGACGCGGGCCAACGGCATCGCGGATTGCTCCTGTCGGTCGCGCGCCGGCTGTGGCCCCGCGCGCTCATCCGGGCCCTGTTCCCGACGGCGGGCCTTTTCATGCTGATCAGCGGCCGCAAACCTGGCGGCGGGTAAGCGGGCTGCGACGCGAGCGGCGCTCAGCTCAGCACGGTTCCCCCTGCATCCCGCCATTCGGTTCCGTCCGACCAGAAGGGGCGGGCACCACCTCCAGCGTCGCTGACATAGATCATCGTTCCGGCACCAGCCGCTGCCGGGTCGGGGACGGTGGCCGTCGTCCGGGGCTCCGTCCGGATGGCGCCGTCGACATGCAGCGCGGCGGTTGGTGCGAGGTCGCCGATTGCCACCCGGGAGCCTCCGGAAGCGGAGTAAGACAGCTTCATCACATTGGCGGAATGATAGCTCCCGTCGTGATAGGTGCCCACGAATTGCAGCGCCGATTCACCGCTCGACAGGCTTCCGCGAAAGGCCAGCCGTCCGCCTGTGCCGTTGAACGGTTCATAGAAGGCAAGCGCGGCGCTCGACAGACTGGCGAAACTGGCTCCGTCCGCCGCGACTGCGCCCAGTGGCAGAGTCAGCGGCTGGCCAGCCTGTAGCCGGAGTACATGGTTGGCGGGGTTCAGCACCGAGTCGTCAAAGGCAAAGATCAGCGACTCCTCATAGGCACCCGGATGCCCGGGACTGATCGTCCAGCGCTGACCCGGCGCGAGTGCGCTTTCGACAATCAGGGCCTGGCCCGGTCCGCGCGCATGCAACGGTGCTTTCGGGGCATCGGTTCCCGCACCGACCCAGCCGGTTTCGGGATCGACGACCAGAGTCGATGTCCAGCCGACGTCCAGATCCCCGGCGCTTCTCTTGACTGCAAGCTGGCCTGCACCGCCGCCGGCCGGCAAGCCCGCTCCCGGAGCGCCGGTCTCGCCCTTCTCACCCGCTTCGCCGCGTGGGCCGGGCACGCCGACAACTGCGGCGGTGACGGCTCCGTCGCCAAGGGCGACCTCTACCCCGCCGGCCGAGACGGTGGCCGCAACGCTGGTGTGAGAGATCGTCACCTCGGTTCGCGGGCTCATTGCACCACCTCCTCGATCGGCGCGACGAGGCCGCTGATGACGCGATAGACCGCGCCTGCTGCGGTCGTCAGCTCGAGCTCGTAGACGCCGGGCGCCGTCACCCCGCTGGTCGCGGCGGTATCGGCCGAGATCGAGAGGCGGCCTTGCGGACCGTAGATGACGATACCTCCGTTAGCTGTCGAGAGGTCGAGCATCAGCGCGCCGTGACGATCGCGGGCCTGAAGGACAGCGCTTGAGCCGGTGATGTCGATGGGCGCACTTCCGCCCCAGACGACCTCGAAGGCGAGTGTCTTGCCGCGGAAGATCTGCATGTTGATGTCGTCGCCCGACGAATGGAATGCCACTCCGGAGGTGGTGCCAGACATGGTCGCGCTCCCGCTTCAGGAGGTGGATGGGACGCACAGGAGGGCGTGGATCGCGATCCGGACCCTGCCGCCGGTGAAGGCGCCGCCATTCGCGGTGAGGCGCACGGCCGTATCCGCGTAGAAGGCTGTCGGCCCTGTGACGCCGGCATTGGTGCTGCCGGCCGCCGTGCCGAGCGAGCCGCCGTACCGGTCCGGTTCACCGGCAATCCCGCAATCATAGGAGGCGGCTCCGGTGATGGTTTCAGTGGTGCGCGCGGTCACGGCGAACACGATGGCGCGGTCGGGAATGAGCACCGTGCTGTCGATGATGGTGCCAGCGAGCGTCATCTCCTGCTCGAGAAGCACAAGCGTCGTCTGCGCTCCGTGCTCGAGTTCGGTGAGCACCGACGTTCCGCCACCTAGGGTGCCTGGGGGGCTGACCTGCCAGGCGCTGCCGTCGAAGACCCGGAACGCGCCTTCATCGGAGACGTAGGCGAGCCAGCCGGCGCTTGGTTCATAGAAAGCCCATGCGCCTCCCTGGTAGGCCGCCACCTGGCCGGCCCTGCCGGTCCACGCGGCGCCGGCGCCGTCCGGCACGATATATCGGTCCCCCTCCGAGGGCTCGGGGGGCGGATCCGTCAGATGCCTGTCGAGGACAGAGAGCTGGACCAGGGCGTCCAGCGCGGTGAGCGCTTCATTGTGGGTGACATGCTTCTGGGCCTGAGCGCCGAGGATGTAGGGCAGGCCGAGCGTTGCGGTGGCGTCCATCCGTGATCCTTGCCGTAGGGAACATGGCAGGGACCCGCGAGGGGCGGGCTCCTCGACAACGAGGATACGGTCACTTGGACGGGCGGGGATAAGAGGTGGCTGCCGGTCCTGAAACAGGTCCGGAAATGGGTATGCCGAGGTGAAATCTTAAAGTTTTCGAATCATTTAGGAAGCAGCATCATTCTTGAGTAAAGATGACGCCAGCGGAAGATCTAGACCTGCAGAAGCTCCGCAATACGTGCCTTAACAAGGGCGTGACGCGGCGGCATCGATTGGCGTGGATCACTGAGCGTCTGAAGGTTGGTATCGGGAAAAGCGCGATTCTGCACATAGGGAGCCGGCGCGTTCGCATTCGCCCAGGCAGACATCTGTTGCGCGGCAAGACGACAGTGATGATCGACACGAGCCTTATCTATGCGATCTGGAATTAGATGGTAGCCAATATCCGTCAGAAACTCCTTGTGCCGGACGATTTGACGAGAAATCTGCGCCCTAATCTTGTTCTGCGTACGCGCCATTCTGCCCGGGAAACTGGACGTTTCGACTGTGACAGAGATGGTCGTGTTTGCCTCATCAGCAATCCAGTTTGTCAGTTCTTCGTAGCTCAACGGCGGTATCGCGGTCAGATTGTATGTCCCACCCTTGACGCGGCCGGCTGAAATCTGCTCGACGGCTTCGGCCAAGGTCGACACAAACATCGTAATAGAGGGGACCGAGGGTACTCGAATATGGTCGTGGTCGAGCACGAAACGCATCATGCCCAAGGTGGCACCCTGCATGGCGCCATGGACTTGACCAAGCCGAAGGACAAAGAATTCCCGGTCCGACCTCCGAGCGCCGAGACCATACTTTCTCTCGGCGTATAGCTTCGTTGCACGGTAGATCGTGTGCTTCGGCTCGCCGGGCGTCTGCGGTAGGACGGAGAGGGTGCTGGTGTAAATGAGCTTCGTGGTGGGCGGGAGGCGACCATTCAATACCTCCGCGCGGGCTCTTATGTCGGCACGCATCTCCGCCGTGTTGGGGCGGGAGGGAAGCGCCAGGTCGACCACGACATCACAATCGGCAATCACGTCCGGAAGCGTTTGCAGATCAGGTGAAACGCGGCACTCGGTCCCGAGCTTTCTGAGCAGCGCCAACCCATATGCGGACCTTCCCACCGCTACCGGTTCGACCTCACCCTGCAGAGCTAGTAGAAGAGTTAGTTCGGCGCCAACCTGCCCGTTCGCGCCAAGGACAGCAACTTTCGGGCGCCTAAGCATGCAGGGCCTCAAGAACTCTTGTCGTTAGGATGCTGGTTTCTGCGTTGGCGTCATTGGCGATGCCAGACGCTTTTGCCTCCAGATACCGGGTCCATTGCTGCGCAAACAGCGCCAACGGCAAATTGGGACCCCACTGTTGGTTAGCATTGATTGCGTATTTCATGCCTGAATGAGTTTTGACCGCCAACTCGGTTTCGCCGTTCAGATCGAAGCGCACGGTCGCTTTCTCGAAAACAAGAGTGATGCCGTTCTGAAGCGATTTCAGGTTTGAGATTTCGATCTCCATCTCGGCGAACGCGCCATTCCCCATCGTGATTCCTAGAGTCGCCTCGGTGTGCAGGTCGAAACCACCGTCAGAAACTGTGTTCTTCCGCAGAAGGCTGATACTCTCAGCGCCAAGGATCAGGAGGGCCGCATCAATATAGTGGACGCCCATCTCTAGAAGGATGCCGCCTCCCGCGAGCTCCACGTTGGATGAATATCGGTCCCCCGACAGGATACGTCCAAGCCCCCCGAACTGAACGTTGATCGATTCAAGCGAGCCGAACAATTCATCTCGCACCATGGCCCGCGCGCACTGCACAGAGCCAAGCCACCTACGCTGCATGCCGGCGGCCACCGACGCTTTGGCATGGTCGCCAAGTATTGCCTGATGTTCGTTTAGGTCTCGCGCAAAGGGTTTTTCGACGTAGAGACCAGGCTGACTGGCCCCGAGCGCGCGCGTTTTTTCATAGATGGGAGCCCTTGCGCCCCATGGAATTGCAAGCAAAAGGACGTCAACCGTAAAGAGCCGCGCATCCTCCAAATCCAGGCGGACGAACGGGACGTCGGCGAAGCGCGCCAGTCGGGACCCTCGCGCGGCATCGATGTCTGCGATATAGGCGACCTCGACGTTGGGGAGGTTCTTCAGGACCGGTAGATGAACATTGGAGACAATCTGTCCGGCGCCGAGTATGCCAATTCTAGATGGGTCGGATATGGCGGCTGCCTCGATCGTTCGTGAATGTTTCGGGTTCATAAGCAACAAGAGAATCGCGTAAAGGATCAGGGTGTCTGGGGCCCTCTGTCCAGAAACCGGCAGAGAGAGGAACGCAGCTGCGGGAACGGCCTTCCTACGATTGGCTTTCTGCCAAGTAAGCTGTGCAAGCAGTGGAAGAAGTACGCAACCAATTTTTGAGCGCTTGATAGCCGGCGCCCGCCCCGGTTCACCCCGTACATACGGGATATCCGTGAGTGAGTTTCGCGCTGTGTAATCGGAATTGCGGACTGTTCGCGTCTTCGCGCTAGTGCGCGGGGGCTGAAAAGGTAGCAAATGAAACAGGTTCTGCAGAGCCTGCGGGACGGGCGTACCGAGGTGGCCGATGTGCCCGCGCCGCGCGCTGCCGCCGGTCAGGTGCTGATCCGCACCGAGCGGTCGCTGGTCTCGGCAGGCACCGAGCGCATGCTGGTCGCGTTCGGCAAGGGCAGCCTGATCGACAAGGCGCGCCAGCAGCCCGACAAGGTCCGCCAGGTCCTCGACAAGGCCCGGACCGACGGCATCGGGCCGACGCTGGACACGGTGCGCGCCAAGCTCGACCAGCCGCTGGCGCTCGGCTACTGCAACGCCGGCACGGTGATCGAGGTCGGGGCCGGCGTGACCGGCTTCGTCCCCGGCGACCGGGTGGCGTCGAACGGCAAGCACGCCGAGATCGTGTCCGTCCCGGTCAATCTCTGCGCCCGCATCCCCGACGGCGTGTCGTCGGAGGCCGCGGCCTTCACCGTGGCCGGCGCGATCGCCCTGCAGGGGATCCGTCTCGCCGGCCCGACGCTCGGCGAAACGGTGGTCGTCACTGGCCTCGGGCTGATCGGCCTGATGGCGGTGCAGCTGTTGCGCAGCCACGGTGCGCGGGTACTGGGCATCGACTACGACGCCGGCAAGCTGGCGCTTGCGCGCGGCTTCGGGGCGGAGACGGTGGATCTGTCCGCCGGCGCCGATCCGGTTGCGGCCGCCACCGCCTTTTCGCGCGGGCGAGGCGTCGATGCGGTCCTCGTCACCGCCTCCACAAGGTCCAGCGAGCCGATGCACCAGGCGGCGCTGATGTGCCGTCAACGCGGCCGCATCGTGCTGGTGGGCGTGACCGGACTGGAGCTGTCGCGCGCCGACTTCTACGAGAAGGAGCTGACCTTCCAGGTCTCCTGCTCCTACGGACCGGGTCGCTACGACCCCGCCTACGAGGAACATGGCCGGGACTACCCGGTGGGTTTCGTGCGCTGGACCGAGCAGCGCAACTTCGAGGCCGTGCTCGACATGCTCGCCGACGGCCGGCTCGACGTGGCGCCACTGATCTCCCACCGGTTCGCGGTGGACGAGGCCGAGGCGGCCTACGCGGTCATGGGGGGCACGGAGCCGTCGCTGGGGATCGTCTTCGAGTATCCGGCGCCGCCCGCCGAGGCCACGGCGGAACCGCGCCGGACGGTGCGTCTCGCCGATCCGGCCGTCGCGCCTGGCAAGGCCCATGTCGGGTTCATCGGCTCGGGCAACTACGCGACAAGGGTGCTGATCCCGGCGTTCAGGGCGGCCGGCGCGGGCCTCGGTTCGGTGGCCTCGGCGGCCGGGGTCAGCGGGTTGCACGCGGCGCGCAAGTTCGGGTTCGCGGACACCACCACCGACAGCGCCCGCATCTTCGACGATCCGTCCATCGACACGGTGGCGATCACCACGCGCCACGACAGCCATGCGGCGCTGGTGCTGCGGGCCCTGGAGGGGGGAAAGCACGTCTTCGTGGAAAAGCCGCTCTGCCTCACCGACCAGGAGCTCGACGCGATCGTGGCGGCCAGGACGGCGTCCGGCCAGGGCCGCCTCCTGACGGTCGGGTTCAACCGCCGCTTCGCGCCCCACGTGGTCAAGATGAAGGCCCTGCTTGCCGGCGCGGACGCGCCCAAGGCCATCGTCGTGACGGTGAACGCCGGCGCGATCCCCGCCGATCACTGGACCCAGGACCCGGCCGTCGGCGGCGGCCGGATCATCGGCGAAGCCTGCCATTTCATCGACCTGGTCCGCCATCTGGCCGGTGCGCCGATCGTCGAGGCGAGGCGTTCCGCCATGCTCTCGGCCTCCGGCGACACCGTCACGCTGCAGCTCGCCTTCGAGGACGGCTCCATCGGCACCGTCCACTACTTCGCCAACGGCCATCGCGGCGTTGCGAAGGAACGGGTCGAGGTCTTCTCCTCCGGCCGGGTGCTGCGGCTCGATAATTTCCGCAGCCTCACCGGTCACGGCTGGAAGGGCTTCCGCAAGACGCGCCTGTGGAATCAGGACAAGGGGCAGCGCGCCTGCGCGGCGGCCTTCGTCAGTGCCGTGAAGACCGGCGGGCCGGCGCCGATCCCATTCGAAGAGATCGTCGAGGTGACCCGGACGACCCTTGCGCTTGCGAAGGAACAGGCGTGACAGACCCGTCGCGCCCGACTGGTCCGTCGGCGGGGAAACATCCCGCCGCGGAGGCGTCGGCGCTCACGCCGGTCGGGGAAGCGCTGCGCTTCTGGCACACGATCCGCCATCTTCGCGCGGTCCAGGTCTACGGGCGCGCATGGCACCGCCTCAACGTGCCGCGGGCGGACACGCGCCCGGCGCCGCACCTTCGCGCCCGCGCAGGCATCTGGCAGCCGCCGGCGGCGAAGCATCCGTCGATGCGCGGTCCGAACGAAATGGTGTTCCTCAACGCACCCGGCAGGGTCGACGGGCCCGCCGACTGGGACCGGCCCGAACGCGACCGGCTCTGGCGCTACAACCTTCATTATTTCGACGATCTGAACGCGCGCGGCTCGGAAGCACGCACTGGCTGGCACCGGGATCTCATCGATCGCTGGATCGCCGAGAACCCGCCCGGCGCGGGCAGCGGCTGGGAGCCTTATCCGCTGTCGCTGCGCATCGTGAACTGGAGCAAGTGGGCGCTGGCGGGCCAGCCGCTCGGTGCGGCCGCGCTCGGCAGCCTCGCCGTCCAGGCCCGGTTTCTGCGCGCAAGGCTGGAATGGCATCTTCTCGGCAATCACCTGTTCGCCAATGCCAAGGCGCTGGTGTTCGCCGGCGCGCTTTTTGCGGGCGACGAAGCCGACGGATGGCTGCGCAAGGGGCTTGCGATCCTGCGGCGCGAGGTCCCGGAGCAGGTTCTCCCCGACGGCGGCCACTTCGAGCGGAGCCCGATGTACCACGCGCTCATCCTCGAGGATCTGCTCGACCTGATCAATCTGGCGGCGGCCTGTCCGGGAACTCTCCCGGATGCGGCAGTGGAAACGTGGCGCACGGCGGCGGAGAGGATGGGGCGCTGGCTGGCGAACATGACCCATCCGGATGGGGAGATCGCCTTCTTCAACGACGCCGCCCAGGGCATCGCCCCGCCGCCGGCTGAGATCACCGCCTACGCGACGCGGCTGGGCCTTGCGCCGGCGGCGGGGCCGGCAGACGGCCCGGTGATCCTCTCCGAAAGCGGATACGTGCGGGTGGGTGGCCCGGATGCCGTCGCCGTTCTCGATGTGGGGCCGGTCGGACCCGACTATCTGCCCGGCCATGCCCACGCCGACACGCTTTCCTTCGAGCTGTCGCTCTATGGACGGCGCGTGGTCGTCAATTCTGGAACCTCGGTCTACGGCACCGGAAAGGAGCGCCTGCGCCAGCGCTCCACCGCGGCCCATTCCACCGTCGAGGTGGATGGCGAAAGCTCAAGCGAGGTGTGGAGCGGCTTCCGCGTCGCGCGCCGGGCGCGCCCAGTGGACTTCGCCCTGTCGGAACATGACGGCACCGTCGAGGTCTCCTGCGGACACACCGGATACCGGCGACTTGCGGGACGGGTGACCCATCGCCGGGGATGGCGCTTCGGCGGCCGGTCGCTGACCGTCACCGACCGGCTGGATGGCCGCTTCCGGCATGGGGTGGCGCGATTCTTCCTGCATCCCGGCGTGTCGGCAGAGGCCGACGGGAGCGGCGGCCGGCTGGTGCTGGAAGACGGGCAGGTGGTCACGTGGTCGGTGACCGGCGGCGTGGCGTCGCTGGCCGGTTCCACCTGGCATCCGGCGTTCGGGATCGCGCGCCCCAACACCTGCCTGGAGGTGAGCCTCACCGGCCCCTCCTGCGCCCTTACGCTCGCGTGGTGACCCGGTGCACA